>OGCL01000595.1_pt1 | contig 37320 bp, 32 predicted proteins | sample 1570041 | NCBI WGS metagenome assembly OGCL01 (sample SAMN06266162, study PRJEB24511) | hot springs metagenome | isolation source: Hot spring water | place: South Africa: Limpopo | collected 2015-06-22 | reverse complement strand
ACTCGGCGCCCGCATCGACTATCTGGGCCAGCCCGGCTACCCGCCGCTTCGCATCCGCCAGCCGGCGCTGCGGCTGGATGCGCCGGTGCGCGTGCGCGGCGACGTCTCCAGCCAGTTCCTCACCGCGCTGCTGCTGGCACTGCCGCTGGTGGCTCGGCACGACATCACGGTGGAGGTCATCGGCGAGCTGATCTCCAGACCCTACGTCGAGATCACGCTGCAGTTGCTGGCGCGCTTCGCGATCAATGTCCGCCGCGACGGCTGGCAACGCTTCACCATTCCGGCCGGCAGCCGCTACCGATCACCCGGCACGGTGCACGTGGAGGCCGACGCCTCCTCGGCCAGCTACTTCATCGCGCTGGGGGCGATTGCCGGCGCCGATGACGGCATCACCATCCACGGGGTGGGAGACGCGTCCATTCAGGGCGACATCCGATTCGTCGACGCGGCCCGTGCGATGGGGGCCCAGGTCGACGCCGGACCCAACACGCTGCAAGTTCGCCGCGGCGCCTGGCCACTGAAGGCCATCGATATCGACGCCAATCACATCCCGGACGCCGCGATGACGCTGGCCGCGATGGCGCTGTATGCCGACGGTGCATGCACCATCCGCAACATCGCCAGCTGGCGCGTCAAGGAGACCGACCGCATCGCCGCCTTGGCCAGCGAATGCGCCAGGCTGGGCGCCGAGGTCGCCAGCGGGCCGGACTGGCTGCGCGTGACTCCGCCGCGCCGGTGGCAGGCCGCCAGCCTGAGAACCTACGACGACCACCGCATGGCCATGTGCCTGTCGCTGGCGGCGTTCAACCCGGCCCGGCTGCCGCAGCGCATCGAAGACCCGGGCTGCGTCGCGAAAACCTTCCCCGACTACTTCGAAACCCTGTTTTCCGTGGTGACGCCGGTCCCGGGAGCCATTCCTGTCATCTGCATCGACGGGCCCACGGCATCCGGCAAGGGCACGCTCGCCGGCGAACTGGCGCGCGAGCTGGGGTTTCATCACCTGGATTCCGGCGCGCTGTATCGCGTTGCAGCCCTGGCCGCCCGCCGTGCCGGCTTGCCGCTGGACCCGCAACACGAGCAGGCCATTGCCGAGCTCGCCGCCCGACTGCCGCTGCGCTTCGACGGCGAGCGCATCTGGCTTGGCGACGAGGAGGTGGCCGATGCCATCCGCACCAACCAGGCCGGTCTGGATGCCTCGGTGGTGTCCGCACTGCCCGCCGTTCGGGCCGCCCTCCTTCAGCGGCAACGCGACTTCCGGCGACTGCCCGGACTGGTCGCGGACGGACGCGACATGGGCACGGTGGTGTTCCCGGACGCCGCTTTGAAGGTGTTCCTCACCGCCGACGCCGAGGCGCGTACGCAGCGCCGTCATAACCAGTTGATTTCAAAGGGAATTTCTGCTAACATCGCACAGATTCGTGCCGACATTGCGGCGCGCGACGCGCGGGACACGTCCCGTGCCATCGCGCCATTGAAGCCGGCCGATGATGCGAGTCCACTGGACAACTCCGCGCTCGACATTGCCACCACGGTGGCTCGTGTGCGGGACTGGTGGCAAGCGCGACAGCCGTTCGGCCCCGGGCCGGGCGGCTGAGAACCCGGCCCGACCCGCCACGCCCGCGCGCCAGCGCTCAGGCGGTTCGGTTCATCAACCCATCCGCGGATGACTCCGCAAACCAACGCCGTCCCTCCGCCGCTCGACTGCCGCGCTGGCACAGGCCAGGCGGACCCGGACGCGTCAGAAAGCTCCTTCATGTCTGAATCCTTTGCCGCCCTGTTCGAGGAATCGCTGCAACGCGCCGAGATGCGCACCGGCGAAGTCATCACCGCCGAGGTGGTGCGCATCGAACACAACTTCGTGGTCGTCAACGCCGGTCTGAAGTCCGAGGCCTATGTGCCGGTGGACGAGTTCCGCAACGATCAGGGCGAACTCGAAGTCCAGGTGGGCGACTTCGTCTCGGTGGCCATCGACGCCATCGAGAACGGCTACGGCGACACCATCCTCTCGCGTGACAAGGCCAAGCGACTGGCATCGTGGATGGCGCTGGAGAAGGCGCTGGAATCCGGCGCGTTCGTCACCGGCACGACCACCGGCAAGGTCAAGGGTGGCCTGACGGTGCTGGTCAACGGCATCCGCGCCTTCCTGCCCGGCTCGCTGCTCGACACCCGCCCCGTGAAGGACATGTCGCCCTTCGAGGGCAAGACCATGGAATTCAAGGTCATCAAGCTCGACCGCAAGCGCAACAACGTCGTGTTGTCGCGCCGCGCCGTGGTTGAAGCCTCGATGGGCGAAGAGCGCGCCAAGCTGCTCGAAACCCTGTCCGAAGGCGCCATCGTCAACGGCGTGGTCAAGAACATCACCGAATACGGTGCGTTCGTGGACCTGGGCGGCATCGACGGCCTGCTGCACATCACCGACATGGCATGGCGCCGCGTGCGTCACCCCTCCGAAGTGGTGACCGCTGGCCAGGAAATCACCGCCAAGATCCTGAAGTTCGACACCGAAAAGAACCGTGTCTCGCTGGGTCTGAAGCAAATGGGCGACGACCCATGGATGGGCGTGAACCGCCGCTACCCCCAAGGCACCCGCCTGTTCGGCAAGATCACGAACATTGCCGACTACGGCGCGTTCGTGGAACTCGAACCCGGCATCGAAGGCCTGGTGCACGTGTCTGAAATGGACTGGACCAACAAGAACATCGCTCCCGCCAAGCTGGTTTCGCTGGGCGACGAAGTCGAAGTCATGGTCCTCGAAATCGACGAAGACAAGCGCCGCATCAGCCTGGGCATGAAGCAGTGCAAGGCCAACCCATGGCAAGAATTCGCACAGGACACGAAGCGCGGCGACCGCGTGAAGGGTCCGATCAAGTCGATCACCGACTTCGGCGTGTTCGTGGGCCTGGCTGCCGGTATTGACGGCCTGGTGCACCTGTCTGACCTGTCGTGGAACGAACCCGGCGAAGCCGCTGTTCGCAACTACAAGAAGGGCCAGGAAGTGGAAGCCATCGTGCTGGCCGTGGACGTGGACCGCGAGCGCATCTCCCTGGGCATCAAGCAGCTCGACGGCGACCCATTCACGACCTTCGTGACAGTGAACGACAAGGGCCAGACGGTGACCGGCAAGGTCAAGACCGTGGACGCCCGTGGCGCTGAAATCGACCTCGGCGAAGACATCGTGGGCTACCTGCGCGCTTCGGAAATCTCCCGTGACCGCGTGGAAGATGCCCGCAACGTGCTGAAGGAAGGCGACGAAGTCACGGCCGTGGTGGTGAACGTGGATCGCAAGACCCGCAACATCCAGCTGTCGATCAAGGCTAAGGACATGGCCGACCAGCAAGAAGCCATGTCTTCGCTGTCGCAACAGTCGGCCCGCGAAAGCGCCGGCACGACCAGCCTGGGCGCCCTGCTGCGTGCCAAGCTGGACAACTCGGAAAAGTAAGTAAAGCGCTGACCCCTTGAAAGGTCAGACGGCGGGCGCCTCGTGCGCCCGCTCTTCTTTGAGAAGCCTATGTCCCAAGACTCCATGACCCGCTCAGACCTCGTTGAAGAACTGGCCGCACGTTTCGGCCAGCTCACCCACCGCGATGCCGAATACGCCGTCAAGACCATTCTGGACGCCGTGGGCGATGCCCTGGTGCGTGGGCACCGCATCGAGATCCGGGGTTTTGGCAGTTTCTCGGTCAACCACCGCCCGCCCCGCATGGGCCGCAACCCACGCAGCGGCGAGGCTGTGGCCATTCCCGAAAAGCGCGTGCCGCACTTCAAACCCGGCAAGGCCCTGCGCGAAGCCGTGGACAAACGCACGGCAGAAATGGAAGAAAAGGCCCCGCCGGCAACAGGCACCCTGGGCAACTGATACCAAATTAATAGCAGCAAGCGCATGATTCACGAGCGCTCGCTACCATTTTGGCTTGTATTGGCCTGAGTGCAGGCATGCGCAGGCCCACTGCGCCAAGCTCTTAGAATCGCCCCACCACTGGGGAGACCGATGAAATACCTCCTGTGGCTGCTCAAGGCAGCCATTTTTTTTACGCTCTTCGCCTTCGCGCTGAACAACCAGCAGGACGCGACCGTGCATTTCTTCTTTGGCACCCAGTGGCGCGCGCCGCTGGTGCTGGTGGTGCTGACGGCCTTCTCGGCTGGGCTCGCCGTGGGGGTGCTGGGCATGGTGCCCCGCTGGTGGCGTCACCGCACGGCCGCCCGCCGCGCCCAGGCTGCCGCCGCAGTCGCCGCGCCAGCAGCCCCGGCGCCCGCTGCGACAACCGCCAACAACAGCACACCAGCCGCGCCCCCGCCACCTCCCGACCTGCCCTCGATCCATGGAATTTGACCTGAGCTGGATTCTGCTGGGCCTGCCCGTGGCCTTTGTGCTGGGCTGGCTGGCATCGCGTTTTGACCTGCGCCAGCTGCGCGCCGAAAACCGCCGTGCACCCAAGGCCTACTTCAAGGGCCTGAACTTCCTGCTCAACGAGCAGCAGGACCAGGCCATCGACGCCTTCATCGAGGCCGTGCAGAACGACCCCGACACCTCCGAGCTGCACTTTGCACTGGGCAACCTGTTCCGCCGCCGGGGCGAATACGACCGCGCCGTGCGTGTGCACGAGCACCTGCTCTCGCGAGGCGACCTCTCCCGCACCGACCGCGAGCGCGCCCAGCATGCGCTGGCGCTCGACTTCCTCAAGGCGGGCCTGCTCGACCGTGCCGAAGACGCCCTGCACCGCCTGGAAGGCACGCCCTTCGAAGCCCAGGCCCGCCTGGCCCTGCTTGCCATCTACGAGCGCTCGCGCGACTGGCCGCACGCCGCCACCATTGCCCGCAAGATGCACGACGCCGACCAGGGCGATTTCAGCACCCGGCAGGCGCATTACCTGTGCGAACAGGCACTGGCCCTGATTGCGCAGGGCGACCTGCCCGCCGCCCAGGCGCTGCTGGAACAGGCCGTGGCCGCCGCGCCCGAGGCGGCGCGTGCACGCATCGAACTGGCGCGGCTGCAGCGCCTCATGGGTCAACCGGCTGCGGTGCTGGCCACGCTCAAGACGCTGGGCGAACGCAACCCCGCCGCCCTGCCACTCGCGGCCCCGCTGATGGTTGAAGCCGCCACGGCCAGCGGACGCACCGCCGAGGTCCACGGCCTGCTGCAGGCCCACTACGAACAGGCACCCTCGCTCGACGTGCTGGAGAGCATCGTGGCCATGGAAGCCGCCGACGCCGCCACCAGTGGCTCCGCCCGGCAGCGCTATGTGGAGCACTTGGACAAGGAGCGCTCGCTGGTGGCCGCCGCCAAGTGGCTGGCCACCGAGAAGCTGGAGCACGAGGAGTTCCACCCCCAGATCCAGCGCGCGCTGGAGCATGCCGTGAAACCCCTCACACGCTACCGCTGCGCGGCCTGCGGCTTCGAGGCCCGCCAGCATTTCTGGCAATGCCCCGGCTGCCAGACCTGGGACAGCTACCCCGCCCGCCGCGTCGAAGAACTCTGACTCCACCCATGCCAAGGACACCCACCATGCTGAAGACACTGCTGACCCTGATCGCCACCCTGCTGCTGGCCACCACCACAGCCTTCGCCGCTGTGGACGTGAACACCGCCACCGAAGCCGAACTCGACGGCATCAAGGGCATCGGGCCCGGCCTGTCGGGCCGCATCCTGGAGGAGCGCAAGAGCGCGCCCTTCAAGGACTGGGCCGACTTCATCGGCCGCGTGGGTGGCGTGGGCAACAAAAGCGCCGTGAACTTCTCCAAGGAAGGCCTGACGGTCAACGGCAAGAAATACAGCGCAGCAGCCGCCGCCAAGGCCGAAGCCAAGAGCAAACAAAAAGAGAAAGACAAATCCGCTAGCACAACGGCCGCAGACCGCAAGACCCGCGGCAGCGCAGACAAGAGCGCCGCCACACAGCCTGCAGCGCCAACCGCTCCCCCGGCTGCAGCACCGGCCCCGGCGGCCAGCGCTAGCAAAAACTAAGCAGACTTCACAAGCAGCAGGCCCGCTCCAGCGGGCTTGTTTTTTTGCGCCCATCACAGGCACAGCGCCAAGGGCTGGGCAGGGTTTTTAGGGGCTGCCCCCAGGGCGTGTCCCCCTTCAATTCCCCCACGCGAAAGCCATCCAGGCCGTGCAGTGCTAGGCGCCCTGAGCGCCGTATAGCTTGGCTACACAAGCGAAGGGCAACGACGCAATGTGCGGCCTGGCTGGCTTTCCCTTCGGGCTGGCTGCGCAATGCGGCGTCTGCTTTGTCGGGCGGCTTGCCAATAGCCAGGCTATTGGCCGCGCCCCCCTTCGCGCATCCATCCGCATTGCACCGCCAGCGCGTGGGGGAATTGAAGGGGGACACGCCCTAGAATCATTCGCGCATGCCCCTGATCACCCTCATCCTCCTCCCCTTCATCGGCAGCTTGCTGGCGGCAGTGTTGCCCGCCAATGCCCGCAATACCGAGTCCACGCTCGCCGGGCTCATTGCCCTGTTCTGCACGGTGCAGGCGGCGCTCTACTTCCCCGAGATTGCCGATGGGGGCGTGATCCGGCAAGAACTGGCCTGGCTCCCCGCACTGGGCCTGAACCTCGTCATCCGCATGGATGGCTTCGCGTGGATGTTCTGCATGCTGGTGCTGGGCGTGGGCAGCCTGGTGGTGCTGTATGCGCGCTACTACATGTCGCCCGCCGACCCGGTGCCGCGGTTCTTCTCGTTTTTCCTTGCTTTCATGGGTGCCATGGCGGGTGTGGTGCTATCGGGCAACATCATCCAGATCGCGTTTTTCTGGGAGCTGACCAGCCTGTTCTCGTTCTTGCTGATCGGCTACTGGCACCACCGCAAGGATGCGCGGCGCGGTGCACGCATGGCGCTCACGGTGACGGGCACAGGCGGGCTGGCCATGCTGGCGGGCATGCTGGTGCTGGGCCACATCGTGGGCAGCTATGACCTCGACCATGTGCTGGTCGCTGGGCAGCTTATACAGAACCACCCGCTGTACCTCACGGCCCTGGTGCTGATCCTGCTGGGCGCACTGACCAAAAGCGCACAGTTCCCGTTCCACTTCTGGCTGCCCCACGCCATGGCCGCGCCCACACCCGTGTCGGCCTACCTGCACTCGGCCACCATGGTGAAGGCCGGTGTGTTCCTGATGGCCCGGTTGTGGCCCGCGCTGTCGGGCACGGAAGAGTGGTTCTGGCTGGTGGGCGGTGCGGGCCTGGCCACACTGCTCGTGGGCGGCTATGCGGCCATGTTCCAGAACGACCTCAAGGGGCTGCTGGCCTACTCCACCATCTCGCACCTGGGCCTCATCACCCTGCTGCTGGGCCTCAACAGCCCGCTCGCTGCCGTGGCCGCCGTGTTCCACATCATGAACCACGCGACCTTCAAGGCCTCGCTGTTCATGGCTGTGGGCATCGTGGATCATGAAAGTGGTACGCGCGACATCCGGCGCCTGTCGGGCCTGCGCAGGATGATGCCCATCACCGCCACCCTGGCCATGGTGGCCAGCGCTGCCATGGCAGGCGTGCCGCTGCTCAACGGCTTCCTGTCCAAGGAAATGTTCTTTGCCGAGACGGTGTACGTGAACACCACGCCGCTGCTTGAATGGCTGCTGCCCGTGGCCGCCACGCTGGCTGGCATGTTCAGCGTGGCGTATTCGCTGCGCTTCACGGTGGATGTGTTCTTTGGCCCACCCGCCACCGACCTGCCGCGCCCACCGCATGAGCCACCGCACTGGATGCGCGTTCCGGTCGAACTGCTGGTGCTGGCCTGCCTGGTGGTGGGCACGCTGCCCGCCTGGTCGGTGGGTGCCTACCTGGCCGCCGCCGCACGGCCCGTGGTGGGCGGCGAGCTGCCCACGTACAGCCTGGCGGTGTGGCATGGCTTCAACACCCCGTTCGTGATGAGCCTGGTGGCATTGGGCGGTGGCATTGCGTTGTATGCGCTGCTGCGGCGCCAGCGGGCGCGCGGCATGCTGGATGCACCGCCCCTCATGCACCACCTGAGCGGCCAGCGCATGTTCGAGCACCTGCTGGCCGCCCTCACGCTGGCGGGCCGCAACGGCCGCCGCCTGCTGGGCACCGGCCGCCTGCAGTGGCAGATGCTATGGCTGGCCACAGCTGCGCTGGTGGCGGGTACGCTGCCCCTGTGGGCGCGTGGCCTGCCGATTGGTGACCGCGTGCAGCTGCCGCTGTCGCCCACGTTTGCGCTGTTGTGGCTGCTGGGCGCCGTGTGCGCTGTGGCGGCGGCCTGGCAGGCCAAGTACCACCGGCTGGCCGCCCTCACGCTGCTGGGCGGCGCGGGTTTGTGCGTGTGCCTGACCTTCCTCTGGTTCTCAGCCCCCGACCTCGCGCTTACGCAGATCGTGGTGGAAATCGTGACCACCATCCTCATCCTGCTGGGCCTGCGCTGGCTGCCCCGGCGCGACGAAAGCCTGCGCGTGCCCACCCTGGCCGAAGAGCGTCGCACCCTGCTGCGCCGCTGGCGCGACCTGGCACTGGCGCTGAGCGCGGGCGCAGGCATGGCGCTGCTGTCGTTTGCGATGATGAGCCGCCCTTTCCCCGACAGCACCTCCACCTTCTTCCTGGAACGTGCGCTCACTGAAGGGGGCGGCACCAACGTGGTCAACGTGATGCTGGTGGATTTCCGGGGCTTTGACACCTTTGGTGAAATCGTGGTGCTGGGCATCGTGGCGCTCACGGTGTATGCGCTGCTGCGGCGCTTCCGCCCCGCGCGCGAGGTGATGGACCTGCCACCCCAGCAGCGCGCCCTGCCCGCCGATGTGGACACCGACCTGGCCAACCCGCGCCAGACCGCCGACACCGCCGTGGGCTACCTCATGGTACCCGCCGTGCTGGTGCGCTTGCTGCTGCCGTTTGCCACGCTGGTGTCCATGTACCTCTTCATGCGCGGCCACAACGAGCCCGGTGGCGGCTTTGTGGCGGGGCTGGTGTTCTCGGTGGCGTTGCTGCTACAGTACATCGTCTCGGGCACTTCCTGGGTCGAGGCCCACCTGCCCCTCTATCCACGCCGCTGGATCGGCGTGGGCCTGCTGGCCGCACTGGCCACCGGCCTGGGCGCCTGGGCCTGGGGCTACCCGTTCCTCACCAGCCACACGGCCCACCTGCACTTGCCCCTCGTGGGCGAGGTGCATGTGGCCAGCGCGCTGTTCTTCGACATCGGCGTGTTCACCCTGGTGGTGGGCTCGACCATGCTCATCCTCACCGGCATTGCCCACCAGTCGGTGCGCAGCCACCGCTACAACAATGCGCGCGCCGACGACGAGGCGGCAGAACAGGCTGCTGCCGCCACGGTGCCCACCACCCGGGGAGAAACTGCATGGAACTGATACTGGCCTTGGCCATTGGCGTGCTCACCGGCTCGGGCGTGTGGCTGCTGCTGCGGCCCCGCACCTTCCAGGTCATCATGGGCCTGTCGCTGCTGTCATACGCCGTCAACCTCTTCATCTTCAGCATGGGCCGCCTGGGCCTCGCGATTGACAAAGAGCCCGTGCTGCAGCCCGGCCTGCCGCAGGACCTGGCCCACTATGCCGACCCCATGCCCCAGGCGCTCACGCTCACTGCCATCGTGATCGGCTTTGCCATGACGGCGTTGTTCCTGGTGGTGCTGCTCGCATCGCGCGGCATGGCGGGCACCGACCATGTGGATGGCAGCCGCGCCAAAGACGCCCAGGAAATGCCTTGATGAAGAACACCCCCCTGAGGCGCTGCGCGCCTTCCCCCCGCTCTCGCAGTGCTGCGCACTGCGGGCAGGGGGACGCAGCCCTCGCTACGGGGCGGCCCTTGCTAGGCTGCCCTGGTCTGGCGCGTGCCAGTTTCGTGCGCAGCGCCTTGGACAAATGACATGACATTCACAGGATTTCTACTTGAGCGGTTGATGCCGCACCTGATCCTCGCCCCCATCGCGTTGCCCCTGCTCACTGCCGGGCTCATGCTGCTGTTGCGCGAAGAGCGCCAGCGCACCAAGGTCACGCTCAACATCACCTCGACCTTGCTGGGCCTGGTGGTGGCTGTGCTGCTGCTGGTGCAGGCCAAGGACCCCAACCTGCCCGGCGGCCTGGGCGTGTACCTGCCGGGCAACTGGCCCGCGCCCTTTGGCATCGTGCTCACCATCGATCGGCTCTCGGCCATGATGCTGGTGCTGTGCAGCACCGTGGCGCTGGCCACCGTGCTGTTCTCGGCGGCGCGCTGGCACCGCGCGGGCGTGCACTTTCACCCGCTGTTCCAGTTCCAGCTCATGGGGCTCGCGGGTGCCTTCCTCACGGCCGACCTGTTCAACCTGTTCGTGTTCTTCGAGATCATGCTGGCCGCCTCTTACGGGCTGCTGCTGCATGGCTCAGGCCGCCCGCGCGTGTCGGCGGGGCTGCACTACATTGCCATCAACCTCGCCGCCTCGTCGCTGTTCCTCATCGGGGTGTCGATGCTGTATGGCATCACCGGCACGCTCAACATGGCCGACCTGGCGCAGAGCATTGCGGGCATTGCGCCCGCAGACCGGGGCCTGCTGCATGCGGCGGCGGCCATCCTGGCGGTGGCTTTTCTCATCAAGGCCGCCGTGTGGCCGCTCAACTTCTGGCTGGTGCCCGCCTACAGCGCGGCCACTGCACCCGTGGGCGCGCTGTTTGCGCTGATGACCAAGGTGGGCGTGTACAGCGTGCTGCGGCTGTGGACGCTGCTGTTCGGCGCCGAGGCCGGAGACTCGGCCCAGTTTGGCAGCCAGTGGCTGATTGGCGGCGGCCTGCTCACCATGGCGTTTGGCGCCATCGGCATGCTGGGTTCGCAGCGCCTGGGGCACATCGCGGGCTTTGCGGCCATCCTGTCGTCGGGCACGCTGCTGGCCGCCGTGGGCTTCGGCCAGAACCTGCTCACGGGCGGGCTGCTGTACTACCTGCTCAGCTCCACGCTGGCGGTGAGCGCCCTCTTCCTGCTCACCGACCTGATCGACCGCTGGCGCAACGACGGCTCCAACCTCGCCCCCTACGAGCAGACCGACGACGCGCCGTTCCTGTCGGCCGATCTGATGCCCACCGAAGGCATGAACCTCGACGACAAGGAGGAGGCGCTGATCGGCCAGGTGATTCCGGCCGCTGCCGCCTTCCTGGGCCTGGCCTTCATCGCCTGCACGCTGATCATTGCAGGCCTGCCACCGCTGCCGGGGTTTGTGGGCAAGTTCGCCATGGTGCATGCGCTGCTCAACCCGCTGGGGCTGGGCGCATCCAGCGGGTTCCAGCTGGGCGCTGCGGGCTGGACGCTGGTGGCCCTGCTGGTGGCCTCGGGCCTGCTGGCGCTGGTGGCCCTGACCCGCGCAGGCATCCGCCACTTCTGGGCTGCGCACGACCGCTCGGCCCCCAAGCTGCTGGTGCTGGAGGGCTTGCCCATTGCCCTGCTGCTGAGCGCCTGCGCGGCGCTGGCCTGGCAGGCCGGGGCCGTGATGCGCTACACCCAGGCCACGGCCGACGCGCTGCACGCGCCCGCCGGGTATGTGCGCGCCGTGATGACGGCCGACCCCGTGCCCAATCCGCCCACCAAGCCTGCCGCCGCACCGGGGGGCAGCCTGCCATGAAGCCAGAGTCCTCCAACACCCCAGCATCGCCCCGGCCCTTCAAGCGGCTGGTGCCCGCGCCCCTGCTGTCGCTGGCACTGCTGGGCCTGTGGCTGCTGCTCAACCGCAGCCTGAGTGCCGGGCATTTTGTGCTGGGCAGCGTGCTCGCGCTGGCGATTCCGCTGCTCACGGCCGGGCTGCGCCCGCTGCCGGTGCGCGTGCGTAAACCCGGCGCCGTGCTGCGCCTGGCCTTCACGGTGGTGGCCGACACCACCCGCTCCAACCTGGCCGTGGCGCGCCTGCTGCTGGCGCCCGGCCGCAGGCGCCACCCTGCAGGGTTTGTGCACATCCCGCTCGATGTTCGCGACCCCAACGCGCTGGCCGTGCTGGCCATGATCGTCTGCATCACCCCCGGCACCGCCTGGGCCGAGCTGTCGCTGGACCGCAGCATGCTGCTGTTGCACGTGCTGGAGCTGGACGACCCCGCCACCGTGATCGCCGACGTGAAGCGGCGCTACGAGGCCCCCTTGATGGAGATTTTTGAATGACCCCGATACTGGATTGGGCCCTCCCCATCGCCCTGTTCATGCTGGCCCTGGCCATGGGCTGCGCGCTGGTGCGCCTGCTCAAGGGCCCCTCCGCACAAGATCGCGTGCTGGCGCTCGACTGCATGTACTTGAGCGGCATGCTCGTGATGCTGGTGCTGGGTCTGCTGTATGGCAGCAAGAACTATTTTGAGGCCGCGCTGCTGCTGGCGCTGTTCAGCTTTGTGGGCAGCATGGCCATGGCCAAGTTTCTGCTGCGTGGCGAGGTGATCGAATGACCGACGCCGCTACCACTGCCGCCGCCGTGCTGCCGCTTTGGCTTGAAATCATCGTGGCCTTGCTGGTGCTGGCGGGCGCCGGGCTTGCCCTGCTGGGCTCCACCGGCTTGCTGCGCCTGCCCACGTTTTTTGAACGGGTACACGCCCCCGCCATCATCGCCACGCTGGGCTGCTGGCTGATCATGCATGGCACGGTGCTGTACTTCTCGGTGGCCGACCGCAGCCTGGCGCTGCATGCACTGCTGATCGCCGTGTTCGTGGCGATCACCGTGCCCATCATGTCGATCTTCTTGATGCGCGCGGCGCTGTTCCGCGCGCGGCAGATGGGGCTGGATGTGCCGCCCAGCCTGAGCCAGCCCAAGGCATCTGCAGCGCCTGCAGATGCCAAAGACTCCTGATTTGATAGCTGCTTGCGCTTGATGGACGCGCGCAAGCAGCCATTTTTATCACTATTTTTGGTCTGAAAACCCGAAGCCACCGCCGCCCGGCGTGTGGATTTCAAACACATCGCCCGGTTGCATCTCGGCCTGGCCGATGTGGTCCAGCAGTTCCACGCGACCATCGCTGCGCACCACCTTGTTGATGCCCACGGCCCCCGGCTGGCCACCCGCCATGCCAAACGCGCCATGGTGGCGGCCGTTCGACAAGATGCTGGCCGTCATCGGCTCCAGAAAGCGCACGCGGCGGATGCCACCGTCGCCACCCTTCCACTGGCCCGCACCGCCCGAGCCCTTGCGGATCTCATAGCCCTCCAGCCGCACCGGAAAGCGGAACTCCAGCACCTCGGGGTCCGTCAGGCGCGAATTGGTCATATGGCACTGCACGACGCTGGTGCCGTCAAACCCGCCCACCAGTTGCCCCTTGGCGTCCCACACGCCGCCCGCGCCGCTGCCGCCCGAGATGGTCTCGTAGTACTGGTAGCGCGTGCTGCCAAAGGTGAAGTTGTTCATGGTGCACTGCCCCGCCGCCATCAGGCCCAGCGCGCCATACAGCGCATTGGTGATGCAGGTGGAGGTCTCCACATTGCCCGCCACCACCGAGGCTGGCGGATTGGGGTTGAGCATGCTGCCCGGCGGGATGATGACGTTGAGCGGCTTGAGGCAACCCGCGTTCAGCGGAATGTCGTCGTCCACCAGCGTGCGGAACACATACAGCACCGCCGCCATGCACACCGCCGTGGGCGCGTTGAAGTTGTTCGTCTGCTGCGCGCTGGTGCCGGTGAAGTCGATGGTGGCGCTGCGGTTGGTGGCATCCACCTTCACGGCCACGCTGATCTGCGCGCCGTTGTCCAGCGGCAGCGTGAACTGGCCGTCCTTCAGGCGCGTGATCACACGGCGCACGGATTCCTCGGCGTTGTCCTGCACATGGCGCATATAGGCCTGCACCACGTCCAGCCCAAACTCGCCCACCATGCGGCGCAGCTCCTGCTGGCCTTTTTCGTTGGCGGCGATCTGTGCGCGCAGGTCGGCCATGTTCTGTTGCGGGTTGCGCGAAGGGTACTCGCCGCTTTCCAGCAGCGCGATCATCTCGGCCTCGCGCAGCACACCGCGCTCGACCAGCTTCACGTTGTTGATCTGCACGCCCTCTTCTTCAATGCGCGTGGAGAACGGCGGCATGGAGCCCGGCGTGGTGCCGCCCACATCTGCGTGGTGGCCCCGGCTGCCCACATAAAAAGTGGGCGCGGCCTCATCGGCGATGTAGACCGGCGTGATGACCGTGATGTCCGGCAGGTGCGTGCCACCGTGGTACGGGTCGTTGAGCACGAACACGTCGCCGGGCTGCATCTTGCCCTGGTTCTCGCGAATCACCGTCTTGATGCTCTCGCCCATCGAACCCAGGTGCACGGGCATGTGCGGCGCATTGGCGATGAGGTTGCCCGCCGTGTCGAACAGCGCACAGCTGAAGTCCAGCCGCTCCTTGATGTTGACCGAGTACGCCGTGTTCTGCAGCTGCAGCCCCATCTGCTCGGCGATGTTCATGAACAGGTTGTTGAACACCTCCAGCAGCACCGGGTCCACCGTGGTGCCCACGGCATGCTGCACGGCGCGGGCCACGCGGCGGTTGAGCAGCAGGTGGTCCAGCTCGGTCAGCTGCGCCTCCCAGCCGGGCTCGACTATTGTTGTAGCGTTCTTCTCGGCAATGATGGCCGGGCCGGGGATCACATCGCCGGGGCGCAGGTCCTCGCGCACCACCAGCGCGGCGTCATGCCACACGGGCACGCCGTCCACGCCCCCGGTGTACATGCGCACGGTGCTGCGGCGCGGCACCTCGCGCGCGGGTTGCAGCGCGTGGCGCGGCTCCACGGGCGCATCGCCGGGCACTACGGCCTCGACCGATACGGCCTCCACCACCAGACCCTTGCCCTGCATGAGGAACGCAAAACGCTGGCGGTAGGCGTTCTCGAACCCTGCGGTGATCTCGGCCAGCGAGCCAAACGGCACGATGAGCGCCGAGTCGCTGCCCTCGTAGCGCACATGCACGCGGCGGTGCACCACGGCTGTGCCCGCACCCACCTGCTGGCGCTCCAGCTCGGTGCGTGCGGTGGTGGCCAGTTGGTCCAGTGTGGCTTCGATGCCGGCGAGCGCGTTTGGCACGAGCCTGGTTTCCACCGCCTGTTCGCGGATCACATTCTGGTCCGCCAGGCCCATGCCGTAAGCACTGAGCACGCCCGCCAGCGGGTGCACAAACACGCGCGTCATGCCCAGGGCGTCGGCCACCAGACACGCATGCTGGCCGCCCGCGCCGCCAAAACACTGCAGGGTGTAGCGCGTCACGTCATACCCGCGCGCAACACTGATCTTCTTGATCGCATTGGCCATCTGCTGCACGGCGATCTGGATGAAGCCGTGGGCCACGTCTTCTTGCGAGCGGCCGCTTTGCACCGCCAGCTGCGCAAACTTCTGCGCCACCACATCGCGGTCAAGCGCCTCGTTGGCCGCATGGCCAAACACCTTGGGGAAATGTGCGGGCTGGATCTTGCCCACCATCACGTTCGCATCGGTCACGGCCAGCGGGCCGCCCCGGCGGTAGCTGGCAGGGCCGGGGTTGGCGCCCGCGCTTTCGGGGCCGACGCGGAAACGCGCGCCATCAAAGCCAAGGATGGAGCCGCCGCCCGCTGCGACGGTATGGATGCTCATCATGGGCGCACGCATGCGCACGCCCGCCACCTGCGTCTCGAACTCGCGCTCGAACTCGCCTGCGTAGTGGCTCACATCGGTACTGGTGCCGCCCATGTCAAAGCCGATGACCTTGTCGTGGCCTGCCAAACCGGCGGTGCGCGCCATGCCGACAATGCCACCTGCAGGGCCACTCAGGATCGCGTCCTTGCCCTGGAACACCTGCGCATCCGTCAGGCCGCCCGACGACTGCATGAAGAACAGCTTCACGCCCGGCATTTCGCTGGCCACCTGGTCCACATAGCGGCGCAGGATGGGCGACAGGTACGCATCGACCACGGTGGTGTCGCCCCGGCTCACCAGCTTCATCATGGGGCTGGTGGCGTGCGATGCACTCACTTGCGTGAAGCCCGCTTCGCGCGCAATGCGGGCGGCGGCTTCTTCGTGTGCGGTGTAGCGATAACCGTGCATGAACACGATGGCCGCGCTGCGCAGGCCCGCGTCGTAGGCCGCCCACAGGCGCTCCTTGAGGTGGGCTTCGTCCAGCGGCTCGATCACCTCGCCGTGTGCGCCCATGCGCTCCTGGGCCTCGATCACGCGCTCGTACAGCAACTCGGGCAGCACGATGTGGCGGTCAAACAGGCGCGGGCGGTTCTGGTAGGCAATGCGCAACGCGTCCTTGAAACCCTTGGTGGTGATGAGCAGCGTGGGCTCGCCCTTGCGCTCCAGCAGCGCGTTGGTAGCCACGGTGGTGCCCATCTTCACGCACTCCACCAGTGCGGGCGTCACGGGTTCGCCGGGCTGCAAGCCCAGCAGGTGGCGAATGCCAGCCACGGCGGCGTCCTTGTACTGCTCGGGGTTCTCGGACAGCAGCTTGTGCGTGACCAGGGTGCCGTCCGGGCGCTTGCCCACCACGTCGGTGAAGGTGCCGCCCCGGTCGATCCAGAACTGCCAGCGGGACATGGGAGAGGGTTGGTTGGACATATCAATGCTACTCATTTGATAGCTATCAGCGCTTTACAGTCGCGCGCAAGAGCCGATTTTTATTCAGATTTTCGAGCCATACAGACCACATGCAGGCCACACACAGGCAACGTGGGCCGCCCACATCACAACGACGCGGCCGAGCGCGCCGCCTGGTCGTACATGCCCGAGAGCACACGCAGCAACCGGGCCAGCTCGCCAATGTCGCGGTTGAGCGCATCGTCGGCTTTCAGGGCGTCGATCAGGCAGCTCTCGCGGATCTCGCGGTAGCGCTGCACATAGGCGCGGCCGGTGTCGGTGGCGGCGTAGGTCACTTCCTTGCCGTTTTTCTGCGAGGCGACCACGCCCAGGGTCTGCAGCTTCTTGAGCGAATAGTTCACCAGGTGCGTGTCTTCCACGTTCATGATGAAGCAGATGTCGGCCAGGCGCTTGTCGCGCGCGCGGTGTGTGACATGGTGCAGTACCACCACGTCGAGCGGCGTCAGGTCCTTGAGCCCCGCCGCCGCCATGCAGTGCACCACCCAGCGGTGGAACGCATTGCCCGCCACGATGAGGCCAAACTCGAACTCGCTCATCTCCGCGCTCTGCGCCGACACCAGATGCGCCGATGACACGATGGGGCCGGAGTCGGCTTTGGGTGGAAGCACGGACTTGGCCTTGGGCTTGGCGTCAGATTTCATGGCGGTTTGAGGCCTGTGGGTTCTGTCATTGGCACGGGATATGCATGGGGCATTGTAGGCAAGTCGATGGTAATTTGTTGGCAATTTGTCAGCGTTTAGGCAAAACACCTATCGCAATCGGGTCGGCTTCCGATACAGTGATTTGTTACATCCAATCTTGTACATACAACCCTGCGGAGCAATATCCATGAAGCGTCGAATCTTCCCCGTGACCGCACTCGCCCTGACCCTGGCGGCGGGCCTGTCTGCCACCTCGGCATTCGCCCAGACCAAGTGGGACCTGGCCGCCGCCTACCCCGCGACCAACTTCCACACCGAGAACATGGTGCAGCTGGCCAGCGATGTGGACAAGGCCACCGGCGGCAAGCTCAAGATCACGGTGCATGCCAACGCCGCGCTGTTCAAGGCCCCTGAAATCAAGCGCGCCGTGCAGGGCGGCCAGGCGCAGATGGGCGAGATCCTGCTGGCCAACTTCCAGAACGAGTGGCAGCTGTTTGGCGTGGACGGCCTGCCCTTCCTGGCCGACAGCTACGACGCCTCCAAGAAGCTCTACGCCGCGCAAAAGCCGTTCCTGGAGAAGAAGCTGGCCGAACAAGGCATGGTGCTGCTGTATGCCGTGGCCTGGCCCCCACAAGGCATCTACACCAAGAAGCCGCTGGCCTCGGCTGCCGACCTCAAGGGCATCAAGTGGCGCGCCTACAGCCCCGCCACCGCCCGCATTGCCGAACTGGTGGGCGCGCAGCCGGTGACGGTGCAGGCCGCAGAGTTCTCGCAAGCCCTTGCCACGGGCGTGGTCGAATCGACCATGACCTCGGGCGCCACCGGCGTGGACAGCAAGCTGTACGAGCACCTCAAGTTCTACTACGACACCCAGGCCTGGCTGCCCAAGAACGCCGTGCTGGTGAACAAGAAGGCGTTTGACGCGCTGGACAAGCCCAGCCAGGACGCCCTGCTCAAGGCCGGTGCCGACGCCGAAGCACGTGGTTGGGCTGCCAGCGCCAAGGTCAACACCGACACCATCGCCAAGCTCAAGGCCAATGGCATGTCCGTGGAAGCGCCGCCCGCAGCCCTGAAGGCCGACATGGCCAAGGTCGGCGACACCATGCTCAAGGAATGGCTGGACAAGGCCGGTCCTGAGGGCAAGGCGCTCATCGACGCCTACCGCAAGTAAGCCCGGGCACCTGCGCAATGCGTCGTCTGCTGGACTTTCTGTACGACAGCGCCGCCGCCCTGGCGGCGCTTTTTATGGTCGGCCTGCTGGGCATGGTGCTGTTGTCCATCATCAGCCGGCAGTTCCACTTCCACGTGCCGGGCACCGATGCCTATGCGGGCTACCTGATGGCCGCTGCAGGTTTTCTGGCGCTGGCCCACACCTTGAAGCGCGGTGAGCACATCCGCGTCACGCTGCTGCTCAACTTTCTGAAGGGCGGCGCCAAGAAAGCCTTTGAGATCTGGGCCCTGGCCATTGCCACCCTGCTGGCCGTGCTGTTTGCGGTGTACAGCTGCAAGCTGGCCTGGCAGTCGCACGAGTTCCACGACATCTCCACCAGCAGTGACGCCACGCCCCTGTGGATTCCGCAGATCGCCATGGCCGTGGGCACGGTGATTCTGGCCATCGCGTTCCTGGACGAGCTGGTGCTGGAGGTGATGGGCAAGCGTGTGGATGCCTCCTCTGGCGAAGCTTTGCGCAATGAATAACCCCTGCTGCACGACCTACCATGAGTGATCTCGCCATAACCGGCCTGCTCGTACTGTCGCTATTCCTGATTCTGGGCAGCGGCGTATGGATCGGGCTCACCCTCTCCGGCGTCGCCTGGATCGCCATGCAGCTGTTTTCTGCCCGCCCCGCGGGCGATGCGATGGCTGTGACCATCTGGGGCACCGCCTCCAGCTGGACGCTCACGGCCCTGCCGCTGTTCATCTGGATGGGTGAAATCCTGTTCCGCACTCGGCTGTCGCAAGACATGTTCAAGGGCCTGGCCCCGTGGGTGCAGGCGCTGCCGGGCCGCCTGCTGCACACCAATGTGGTGGGCTGCACCATCTTTGCCGCCGTGTCGGGGTCGAGCGCTGCCACCTGCGCCACCATCGGCAAGATGACACTGCCCGAGCTGACGCGCCGAGGCTACCCCGAACACATGGTGGTGGGTACGCTGGCGGGTGCGAGCACGCTGGGCCTGTTGATTCCGCCGTCGATCATCATGATCGTGTACGGCGTGTCGGCCGAGGTGTCTATCTCGCAGCTGTTCATCGCGGGCGTGCTGCCGGGCATTCTGCTGGCGGCCCTGTTCTCGGGCTACATCATGCTGTGGGCGCTGCGCCACCCCGACCAGGTGCCGGCCGCCGATGTGCGCATGACCTTCATGCAGAAGCTGTCGGAATCGCGCAGCCTGATTCCGGTGGTGCTGCTGATTGCGGCGGTGCTGGGCTCCATCTACACCGGCTTTGCTACCGCCACCGAGGCAGCGGCCGTGGGTGTGGTGGGTTCGCTCATCCTCTCGGCCGTGCAGGGCTCGATGAACTGGAGCACCTTCAAGGCCTCGCTGATGGGTGCCACGCGCCTGTACTGCATGATCGCGCTGATCCTCGCGGGCGCTGCGTTCCTCACGCTGTCGATGGGCTACATCGGCCTGCCACGCCACCTGGCCGAATGGATCGCGTCGCTCGGGCTCAACAAGGCGCAGCTGATTGCGGCACTGGCGGTGTTCTTCATCATCCTGGGCTGCTTTCTGGATGGCATCTCGATGGTGGTGCTGACCATGGGCGTGCTCATGCCCACGGTGCAGGCCGCCGGCATCGACCCGATCTGGTTCGGCATCTTCATCGTGCTGGTGGTCGAGATGGCACAGATCACACCGCCCGTGGGCTTCAACCTGTTTGTGCTGCAGGGCATGACCGGGCGCCAGCTGCCCTGGATCGCCAAGGTGGCGCTGCCCATGTTCTTGCTCATGTGCGGCGCCGTGGCACTGATCTACATCTTCCCGGGTATCGTGACCTGGTTGCCACAGCAAATGTCGGCGCGCTGAACGCCCCTCAGTAGACACAGCAAAGCGGGTGCGGCTCTCCCAGGGCCGCCCCGCTTTGCACTTTGAGGGGGCGGCGCGAAGTGATGGTGGGGCCCTCAAATCCAGCGACAATGGCCCGATGTTGAACGTTCTTGCCATCTGCATCGGCGCCTGTGTGGGCGCACTGGCACGCTGGCGCCTGGGCCTGTGGCTCAGCCCTGGCGGGCTGATTCCCTGGGGCACCCTCACCGCCAACCTCGTGGGCGGCTACTTGATTGGCGTGTGTGTGGCCGTGTTCCACGCCCTGCCCCAGCTGGACCCGGTGTGGCGGCTGGCGCTGGTCACGGGGTTCCTCGGTGCACTCACCACGTTTTCCAGCTTCTCGGCCGAGGTGGTCGAGATGCTGATGGCGCAGCGCTATGCCACGGCGCTGGGCACCACCGCGCTGCACCTGCTGGGCTCGCTGGGCCTCACGGTGCTTGGCATGCAAACTGCTTCATATTTCATAGCATCACGCGCTTGATGGTCGCGCGCAAGCAGGCTTTTTTGTCATAAATTTCCGCCACACTGCTGCCATCTTGTCACCGCTCGGCCCCCACGGGCCCTCCTCAATTCACAGACCCAACCAAGAGTCCTGCCATGGAAGCCAACACCCAACTCAATGAACGCCGCCTGGCCGATGCCTGGGCCGAGCTGCACAACCACGCCACCAACGGCAACCCGCTGCAGGCCGACGCCTACCGCATGGCCTTTGCCGACCCCGAGTTCCTGTTCCGCCGTGAAACGCGGGGCATCCGTTTTCAGCTGGAGATGCTCAAGCCTGACCTGGGGCAGACCGAACAAGGTATCGAGAACACCATCGTCGTGTTTGGCAGCGCCCGCTTCATGGCCCCCGAAGACGCGGCCCAGGCCCTGACAGCCGCCGAAGCCACAGGGGATGCCACGCAGATTGCGCGCGCCAGGCTCGCGGTGCGCAATGCCCGCCACTACGACCTGGCCCGACAGTTTGCCCAGCTGGTGGCCGCGTACAGCGAACGCCAGCGTCCCGCAGACCGGCTGTACATCTGCACCGGCGGCGGCCCCGGCATCATGGAAGCCGCCAACCGGGGTGCCCACGAAGTCGGCGCCCCCAATGTGGGCCTGAACATCGCCCTGCCGCATGAGCAAAGCGGCAACCGCTACATCACGCCGTCGCTGAGCTTCAAGTTCCACTACTTTGCGCTGCGCAAGATGCATTTCATGATGCGTGCCAAGGCGCTGGTGGCCTTCCCCGGCGGTTTTGGCACGCTCGATGAGCTGTTCGAGGTGCTGACCCTGGTGCAGACCGGCAAAGCCAAGCCCGTGCCCATCGTGTTGTGTGGCACGGACTACTGGAAGCGCCTGATCAACTTCGACGTGCTGGTGGAAGAAGGCACGATCTCGGCGCAGGACCTGAAACTCTTCCACTACACCGACGACCCGCAGGAAGCCTGGGATCTGATCCGGGCTTTCTACCAGCTCTGAGCCACGGGGCTGCGCGGGCGACGTGCCCCACGGCAGCTACCGGATCACCGGCGGCGGTGGGGGCGGAGGCAGTATGAAAATCGGCAGCACCGGAACAAACACAAACGGCGGCCGCACCGTGGGCGGTGGTGGCGTCGTGGTGGCCGGGGGTGGTGCCGTGGTCGTCGGGGGCGGCGGCGTGGGCCGTGTGGGCGGCGGTGGCGTGCTCGGTGCCGGGGGCTGGTAATCGTCCGTGGGTGGTGGGGGTGGCGCCACGGGCACCGGGGGTGGCGGCGCCGTGATAGGCGGTGGCGGCGCCACGGGAACCGGCGCCGGCGTGGGCGCCGGGACGATGTACACAAACGCGCGGCGCCCCTGCACATCCAGCTGCTCGCCCATCAGCATGGGGGTAGGCAGCTCGGGCACCGGCAGCAAGGCCCGGGTGTGGGTGTACACCGGCAGCTCCTGGTCAGACAGCACCAGCACCGCCTCCCCAGCCGTCACGCCCACACAACCGGCCTGGGTACAGACCTCGATCTCGTCCTGCTCGCCCGACACCAGCACCTTGCCATTGGCATCGATGGCCAGCATGAAGGCCGAGCCCCGGATGCCCACCACAGCCGTGGGCGTGATGACCTTGTAGCTGGCGGGATTGCGCTTGCCGATGAGCCCGGTGAGCGCGCGCATGCCGCCGCGCAGCAGGTTGACCACAAAATGGTCTTCGCCCGTGCCCGCACCGTCGGCATAACGGGTCACGGTGAACTGCGAGTCCGGGTACAGGGCCACCAGGCCACCGTCCGAAAAGCGGATCTGCGCACGCCCCTCGGTACCAGTCAGCACCACGTCGCCCCCGTCCAGCTCGGCCCCCTTGGCCAGGCGCGAGAGGCTGTCGCCCCGGCGCAGCTGCACATCGCCCGCCGTGAACTGCACCAGCCCGGCAGCCGCCAGCCCGGTGAGTGGCCAGGCCGCCACCATGCCCATCAGCAGCGCCAGCCGGGCGCGTTTTTGGTCGGATGTCATAAGCACCTCCAGGGCGGGTTTGCAGCAAAACCCCAGGTCAGCGGCCGCATTCAGAACTCCCGGCGCAGCAGGATGGAGAACACCCGCCGCTCATAGTCGGTGATGGGCAGCGTCGAGGCATTGCGCGTGAACTGCCACTGCGGCGTCACGCGCCAGCCGGGCGCGGGGGTCCAGTTCAGGCCCAGCGCCACCTGGGCCTGGCGGTCGGTGCGGGTCACGGCAAAAAACGGGTCTGGGCCGCCATAGCGCCGGTGCTCCCAGTCGGCGCTGGCAAACACCGTCCACTGCGGTGCCAGCGGCCATTGTCCTCCCAGGCGCACGCCCCACAGGCGGTGGCCCAGCGGGTCGGCGCCGTCTGCCTTGGGGTGCTCGCGCCCGCCATACACGCCCGCGTAGGCCGATGTGCCGTTGCGAAACAGGTGCGAATACGAGGTGCCCAGCACGCTGCGCCGCACATTGCGCAGCTCCTGCGTCGGGTAGCGCACCTCCAGCACCTGCAAAAAGCTGCCCCATTGCCGGAAGCCGTCGATGCGGTAGATCCACTCGCCCAGCACACCGCCCATGGTGCGCAGCCGCGAACCGTCGAGGGCGTAGTACGAACCCTGGCCCGAGACAATCACCTCGTGCCGCTCGGCCCGGAATGCCATGCCCAAGGCACCATCCAGGGCCGTGTGGTCAAACCGGTCGGCCTGGCCCCCGTAGTGGCGCGTGGCCGCGAGCGCCGTGCCCACCACCGACCAGCGCGAATTGATCACCGCCCTGCCCCGCAGCCCGGCCTGCGCCACCACATAACTTGCGGAGGTGGCCTGTGCCTCGGGCAGCAAGGCCCAGGGCGGCGTGCCTGGCACGGGGGACTGCAGCTCGCCCACCACGGGCGCGGCATTGGCGTTGGAGTCATGGCCCACGCCCAACTCCACATAACCCTTGATCGAGGAGTGGCCGCCGTATTCAGGGCGGTCGTACGAATACAGGAACTGGTCCAGGGTGTGCCCTGCGTCCACGGGGATCAGCAAGGCCTGCACCTGGGGCGGCAGCGCCAGCACCCCGCGCCGGTCGCCCACGGCCTGCAGCGACTGCCCCAGCGCCACCTGGGCGGCCTGGTTGCCGGGGTCGGCCGCCAGCACGCGTTCGCGCGCCATGATGGCGCGGGTGTACTGGCCTGCGGCATGGGCGGCCTCGCCCATGGCGGCGTCAAACACCGGGTCGCCCGCACGGCGGGCCTCATGGGCATCCAGCAATTGAAAAGCCTGCACCGCCTGCCCCTGGCGCATCAGGGCGGTGGCCTGCTGGACCACCTCGTCGGCCAGTGCCACAGACGGCAGGCCCGCGCCCAGCGCCGAGGCCAGACACCATGGCAACACGCGCCGAGACCAGAATCGAAGGTACATGACAGCCCCCTCTCGGAACCCGCAACCGGACCAAGAGCGGCTAACAAAACTCAGCGAAGCGGCCCTGGCCAGGCGTTCCGTCGCAGGCAGTACAACCAGTACGACAAGACGGGACAACGACGCCAAGGGTGTTTTGTTAACCGCTCTCAGGCAATTTACACCTGTTTACGCTTTTTGGGCCTCCTTGGGAACCCTGTTTGCAATGCGCCACGCCAGCCGCGAGCCCCCCAGGCCCGCAGCTCCCACGGCCCAGAACAGGCCGCTCACGCCAATCACCGCCCCGGCCGAGCCAAACATCAGCGGCATCAGCACGCTGGACGCGTTGATCGCCATCAGCCGCAGTCCCAGAGCCTCGCCCTGGCGGTGCGAGGGCGTGATCTGGTGCAGCAGGCTCATCACCATGGGCTGCCCCGTGCCCAGCGCCAGGCCCAGCAGCACCGAGCACAGGCCCATGGCCCAGGCGCTGTGCAGCAGCGGGTAGACCGCAAACAGCACGGCCGTGACCAGCATGGCCACCGCCATCACGGCCTGCTCGCGCAGGCGCTTGGCGAAAAAGGGCATCAGCACGCGGATCACGGTGGCGGCAATCGCAAACGCGCCAAAGATGGTGCCGATGACGGCGGCCGACAGACCGCGCTCGTGCCCCAGCAGCGGCACGGCAAAGGCGTGCACGTCCCAGCAGGAGGAAATCAGCCAGTTGACGATGAGCAGGCGGCGAAACGGCGCATCGCCCAGCAGGTCCCAGGCCCGCTGGGGCGGCCCGCCCGGGGTGCTGCCCGCCGCCGCGCTGGCGGCTGGCAGGTCTGGCACGCCCCGCACACAAAACCAGCTGAGCAGGGGCAACAGTGCCAGCAGTGCAAACGCTGCGCGGTAGCCCTCCAGGCTGCCTGGCGTGCTGCCCGCCAGGTCAATGGCCAGCCCGGCCGCAAACGGGCCGATGAAGTTGGACACCGCCGGGCCGATGGACAGCCAGCTGAACACCTGCTTGAGTTCGGTCGCATCGTGCACGGCGCGGCCCGCATGGCGCTGCACCGCAATCGTGGCGGCCCCGGCGGCGGCGCCGGTCATCAGCGCAGCCACACACAGCACCGGGAAGGTCGGGAACACCACGGCCAGCCCCGCGCCTACACAGGCCACGGCCACCGAATAGCCCACCGGCCGCTTGAGCCCGTGGCGGTCGGCATAGCGGCCCGCAGGCAGGGCCAGAAACACCTGCGTGAGTGCGAACAGCGCCACCAGCAAGCCCACGGCCGCCGCGCTGTAGCCTTCGCGCAGCGCCAGCAGCGGCGCGGCCAGGCGCATGCCGGCCATGCTGCCGTGCACGCAGATCTGGCCAGCGATCAAACGGGCCAGTGTGGTGTTCACAACGGGTCGTCCTCGGGGTCCAGCCCGGGCAAGGCCGCCGTGCGGGCGCCAGCCAGCGGGGCGCGGGCGGCGTCGGGCGCGGGCAGTTCCTGCACGTCGCGCAGCTTGCGCTGGATGGCACGGGTGCGCACGCCCACCTCGTCAAACTTCTTGGCGGCGGCGTCGATGGATTTTTTGGTGGCCTCGACCACATCGCCAAACTTGGCGAATTCGGTCTTGACCATGCCCAGAAGGCTCCAGACCTCGGACGAGCGTTTTTCGATCGCCAGGGTCTTGAAGCCCATCTGCAGGCTGTTGAGCATGGCCGCCAGGTTGGCCGGGCCGGTGATCATCACGCGGCATTCGTTCTGCACCGCTTCGACCAGGCCGGGGCGGCGCATCACCTCGGCAAACAGCCCCTCGGTGGGCAGGTAAAGCACGGCAAAGTCGGTGGTGTGCGGGGGCGAGACATATTTGGCGAAGATTTTTTTCGCTTCGAGCTTGATCGAGGTCTCGAAGGCATTGCCCGCCGACAGGATGGCCGCCTTGTCGGCAGCGTCCTGTGCGTCCAGCAGGCGCTGGTACTGCTCCACCGGGTATTTGGAGTCGATGGGCAGCCACACCGGGTGCTCGTCGCTCTTGCCCGGCAGGCGGATCGCAAACTCCACCAGCTCATCACTGCCCGGCACAGTCTTGACGTTGCGCGCAAACTGGTCGGGCGTGAGCACGTTGTCGATGATGGCGCCCAGCTGCATTTCGCCCCAGGTGCCACGCGTCTTCACGTTGGTCATCACGCGCTTGAGGTCGCCCACGCTGCCCGCCAGGGTCTGCATCTCGCCCAGGCCCTTGTGCACCTGTTCCAGCCGGTCGCTGACCAGCTTGAAGGACTCGCCCAGGCGCTGCTCCAGCGTGGCGTGGAGTTTTTCGTCCACCGTGCGGCGCATTTCTTCGAGCTTGGTGGCGTTGTCGGCCTGGATGGCTGCCAGGCGCTCGTTGAGCGCGTTGCGCAGCTGCTCGGCGTTGTGCTGGCTGCCCTGCACCATGCCCGTGAGCTGCTGCGACACAGCATCCTGCAGCACCGAGAACTGGTTGCGGATCTGGTTGCCGTTGGCTTCGAGCTGGTCCTTGAGCGCGGTAGACACTGCGCCCATCTGCGTCTGGATGTCGGTCTTGAGCGAGTCGAGCGTGCCCCGCGTGGCGGCCGACAGGGCCTCGAAGCGCTCCTGGATGCGCTGCTCGAACAGCTGCGTGCTTTCGGCCAGCGCCTCGCGCGAGCGCTGGCTGTCGGACGCGAGCGATTGCGCGGTCTGCGTGAGTTCGGCGCGGAAGGCGGCCAGCGCGTCCGACAGCTCCTTGCGCGCCAGCGCCGCCTCGGCCTGGCCCTGGGCCAGGCGCTGCTCCAGCTTGGCCTCAAACGCGCCAAACGCGGCCAGCAGCTCGGCGCGGCCGGTGCGGGATTCGCCCACGGCCTGGGCCAGCCGCTCGTCCACCGCGCCGCGCAGGGCCTCCAGCTGGTGCTGCGTGGCGTGGGTGAAGCCCGAGAGCTGCTGCGCCATCGCCTCCATGGCGCCGTCGTTGCGGGCCACGGCCAGCTGGGTCGCCTGGGTCGTGGCCTCCAGCGACTGCAGGCGCGCCAGCCACTCGGCAGGCAGTTCCACACGCGGGCGGCGCAGCAGCAGCACGGCCACCAGCAGCACCACAACGGCCCATGCGGCCAGCAAGACAAGCGTATCGGTAGTCAAGGTATTTACTATAATTTTGATAGCTACTACCGCTTATCCATCGCGCGGTAACGGCCCATTTTGTTCGAAATCCTAGCCGCGCAGACCCGCCACAGGCTGGTTCACCGGCGTGAGCGGGCCCCGCCCACCGAGGAAGGCGATCAGGTTGTCGGCCGCCAGGTTGGCCATGGCGCGGCGCGTGGGCACGGTGGCGCTGGCGATGTGCGGCGTGAGCACCACGTTGGGCACGGTGAGCAGATCGGGGTGCACGCTGGGCTCGCCCTCGAACACATCCAGGCCCGCCGCCGCAATGCGGCGTTCGCGCAGTGCCACCGCCAGCGCGGCGTCATCCACAATGCCGCCACGCGCAATGTTGATGAGCGTGGCCGTGGGTTTCATCAGCGCCAGCTCGGCCGCGCCGATGATGTGGTGCGATGCGGGGGTGTAAGGCACCACCAGCACCACGTGGTCTGCGGTGCGCAGCAGTTCCTCCTTGCCCACATAGGTGGCTTTGCAGTCGGCTTCGAGCGCGGGCGAGAGGCGCGAGCGGTTGTGATAGACCACCTTCATGCCAAAGCCGTGCGCGCCACGCTTGGCAACGCCCTGCCCGATGCGGCCCATGCCGATGATGCCCAGCGTGCTGCCGTGGATGTCGCTGCCCGCGAACATGTCGTAGCTCCACTTGGTCCATTGGCCGGCGCGCAGGTAATGCTCGCTCTCGGTCATGCGGCGGGCCGTGGCCATCAGCAAGGCAAAGCCGAAGTCGGCCGTGGTCTCGGTCAGCACATCGGGCGTGTTGGTGCCCTGCACGCCAGCCGCCGTCATGGCGTCCACGTCGAAGTTGTTGTAGCCCACGGCCATGTTGGCGCAGATCTTGAGGCGCGGCGCCGCGGCCAGCAGCGCGGCATCGATGCGCTGGCTGCCGGTGGTCAGCACACCGTCCTTGTCGGCCAGGCGCGCGGCCAGCTCTTGCGGGGTCCAGATCACGTCGTCGGGGTTGGCCTCCACGTCGAAATGCTCGCGCAGGCGGTCCACGATGTCGGGGAAGATCGCGCGCGCGACCAGGATGCGGGGTTTGCTCATGGGGTTACCTGAACCAGATGAAAGTCATGACAACAAAGAGCGGCACTAGGATGCCCCCCGACCACAGCATGTAGCCGAAGAAGCTGGGCATCTTCACGCCCCGGTCTTCGGCAATGGCCTTGACCATGAGGTTGGGTGCGTTGCCGATGTAGGTGTTGGCGCCCATGAACACAGCACCCGCCGAGATGGCGGCCAGCGTGGGCGCCAGGGTGGTCATCAGCACGGCCGGGTCGCCACCGGCGGTGTTGAAGAACACGAGGTAGGTCGGCGCATTGTCGAGGAAGGAGCTGAGCGCGCCCGTGGCCCAGAAGTACATGGCCGGGTCGGGCGAGCCATCGGGCCGCGTGACGGCTGCCACGATGGCGCCGAACGGGCCGTTGACACCTGCCTTGAGCATGGCGATGACGGGGATGATGGTGAGGAAGATGCCCGCAAACAGCTTGGCCACTTCCTGCATGGGGCCCCAGCCAAACTGGTTGTCCTCGTGCACCTTCTTGGGCGTGAGCCACAGCGAGACCAAGGTCACGATGATGAGGCCCACATCGCGCACGATGCCGGGCAGGCCGACTTCGGTGCCCGCGACGTTGAACACCACGGACGACTTCCAGAAGCCGCTGAGCAGCACCAGCCCTACCACCGCGCCCAGCAGCGCAAAGTTGACCTTGCCGTCGAAGCCGATGGAGCGGCTGTCGGGCGTGGGGTCGGCCTTGAGCACCTCTTCGCGGCGGCGGTAGTACCAGCTGTCGAGCACGAAGAAGATGGCCAGCAGCGCGCCGATGAGGAACAGGGTTTCCTGGAAGATGTGGCTCACCGTCCAGAAGAAGTCCACGCCCTTGAGGAAGCCCAGGAACAGCGGCGGATCGCCCAGCGGCGTGAGCGAGCCCCCGGCGTTGGACACGATGAAGATGAAGAACACCACCACATGCGCCACATGCTTGCGGTTGTCGTTGGCGCGGATCAGCGGACGGATCAGCAGCATGGACGCGCCGGTGGTGCCCATGAAGCTGGCCAGCACCGCACCAATGGCCAGGATGGCGGTGTTGAGCCCCGGGCTGCCATGCAGGTTGCCGCGTATGAAGATGCCGCCCGCCACGGTGAACAGCGCCGTCAGCAGAATCACGAACGGGATGTATTCGGCCAGGAGTGCGTGCACCAGACTCACACCCGCCACGCCCGGCCCGAAGGTGATGGCAAAGGGCACCAGAAACGCGAGCCCCCAGGCCGCCGCAACCTTGCCGAAATGGTGGTGCCAGAAGATGGGCGCGAGCAGCGGCATGAGCGCAATCGACAGCAGGATGCCTGCAAACGGCACGCCCCAGAGAACCGACAGCGTGCTGCCATCAATGTCTGCGGCCAGGGCCCAGCCGGGCAGTGCCGCAAAAAGACTGGCCACTGCCAGCCCGCGCGTGAGTTTCATCGGTTGTGTCTCCATCGAGTTTTAAAAAATTCTGGGGCGCCTCGGGGCGCCGGTCACCGCGCGCGGTGCGCCAGCCCTCGGGGCCGTCAGGCGGGCACGGGGATGTCGAACACCTGGCGCAGGTAGGCCAGGTACTTCTCGTCATCGCACATGCCCTTGCCCGGCGTGTCCGACAGCTTGGCCACGGGCTGGTCATTGCAGCGTGTCATCTTGATCACCACCTGCAGCGGCTCGTGCGCAGGCGGGCTGCCCAGGTCGTTGGTCAGGTTGGTGCCAATGCCAAAGGCCAGCTGGCAGCGGCCCCGGAACTGCTGGTACAGCTCGATGGTGCGCGGGATCGTGAGCGCGTCGCTGAAGATCAGCGTCTTGGTCAGCGGGTCCACGCGGTTCTTGCGGTAGTGCTCCAAGAGGCGCTCGCCCCAGGCAAACGGGTCGCCGCTGTCATGGCGCGCGCCGTCAAACAGCTTGCAGAAATACAGGTCGAAGTCGCGCAGGAAGGCGCTCATGCCGTACACGTCCGACAGCGCAATACCCAGGTCGCCCCGGTATTCCTTGGCCCACATCTCGAAGCCGAACACCTGGCTGTCGCGCAGGCGCGGGCCCAGGGCCTGGCAGGCCTGCAGGTACTCGTGCGCCATGGTGCCCAGCGGTGTCACGCCCAGCTTCATGGCGTAAAGCACGTTGCTCGTGCCCGCAAACTGGCCGGGCCCTGCGGGGGAACCGGGGCGGCGGTCGCCCGTGCCCAGACGGGCCACCAGCACGCGCAACACTTCTTCGTGCCAGGCGCGGCTGAACCGGCGGCGTGTGCCGTAGTCAGCAATCTTGAGGTCGGCCAGGCCTTCGGCCTGCAACTGGGTGATCTTGGTGTCGAGGCGCCTGCGGCCTTCCGGGAAGTCGGGCACCTTCTGCGTGTTGCGGAAGTAGACCTCGTTGACGATGGCCAGCACCGGGATCTCGAACAGGATGGTGTGCAGCCAGGGCCCACGGATGGCGATGTCGATCTCGCCGTTGTGCTGGGGCGTGACGGTGATGTACTTCTCGTTGAGCTTGAACAGCCCCAGAAAGTCCACGAAGTCGCTCTTGATGAAACGCAGTGAACGCAGGTAGGCCAGTTCGGCGTCCTGGAAGTGCAGGCTGCACAGCGACCGGATCTCGTCACGGATCTCGTTGGCAAACGGTGCCAGCTGCACACCGGGGTTGCGGCACTTGAACTTGTATTCGACCTGCGCCCCCGGAAACTGGTGCAGCACCACCTGCATCATGGTGAACTTGTACAGGTCGGTGTCGAGCAGGCTGGTGATGATCATGGACGGGGCAGGCGCAAGGTGGAGCCAGGGTGCGGGAGGCCGTTCAGCCAAGCCGCAAAGTGTAGGCCATAGGCGGCCCCAGCGCCGGGCGCAACCCGTGGCGTCAGCCAAGGTTCAGGCGCTGCGGCACGCAGCAGTCAGCATCAAAGGTTTTCAGGCCGCCTGCGCGCGCTGCTCATGGGTTGATTGCTATCAAATTGATTGCAACCACACCACAGCTGCAGCGCGATCCGTCAGGCGGGCACCACCAGCGCCTGCAGCACGGTGCGCAGCGCGTCGGGCACGGGCACCGGGCGGCGGGTGTCACGGTCTACGTACACATGGATGAAATGGCCCGCAGCGGCGGTGAGTGGCTCGCCCTGCGCAAACAGGCCCACCTCGTAGCGCACGCTGGAGCCCCCGAGCTTGGCCACGCGGATGCCCGCCTCCACCGTCTGTGGAAACGCCAGCGGGGCAAAGTAGTTGCACTGTGTCTCGATCACCAGACCAATCACAGCCCCGGCGTGGATATCGAGCACGCCCTGATCGATGAGGTGGGCGTTGACCGCCGTGTCGAACCAGCTGTAGTACACGACGTTGTTCACATGGCCATACATATCGTTGTCGCCCCAGCGCGTGGTGATGGGACGGAACGCGCGGTAGGCGCTGCGCGGTTGCGGGGCCGGGCGGGTGGATGCGGAAGGCGTGGCGGAGGCGGTGGACGGGGTGCTGGCGGCAGAGGTCATGGCCGCACATTCTGCCAGCGCTGGTGGTATTGCAAGGCCACGCGCCAGGTGGTGAGCTGGGCCTGGATCGTGTCTTCCAGATCGTTGCCGTAACCTCCCGCCATAGCAAACACCAGCGGAATCCGCCGCTGCCAGGCCCAGTCGAACACGCGCCGGTCGCGCGCCTCCAGGCCGTCGTGGGTCACGGCCAGGCGGCCCAGGCGGTCGCCTTCGTGCGGGTCGGCCCCGGCCAGGTAGAACACGAGGCCGGGCGTGCAGCGCTGCTCCAGCACCGCCAGGGCCTCGTCCAGCGCCTGCAGGTACTCCACGTCCCCACAGCCGTCCGGCAAGTCCACGTCCAGATCGCCCGCCTCCTTGCGAAAGGGGAAGTTGCGCGCCCCGTGCAGCGACAGCGTGAAAACACTGTCGTCACCCTGGAAGATATGCGCCGTGCCATTGCCCTGGTGCACGTCCAGGTCGATCACGGCCACCTGCAGCGGCGGGCTGCCGCCGCCCCGCCCTGCTGCATGCTCAGCCTGCATGCGCCGGGCAGCCACCGCCACATCGTTGAACACGCAGAACCCGCTGCCCTTGTGGGCATAGGCATGGTGCGTACCGCCCGCCAGGTTGCCCGCCACGCCGTCGCGCACAGCCTGGCGGCTGGCGGCCACGGTGGCCCCCACCGAGCGCCGTGCACGCTCGGCCATGGCCTCGCTCCAGGGGAAGCCGATCTCGCGCTGCGCGGCGGGCGGCAGTGTGCCTTTCGCAATTGCGTCGATGTACTCGGGGGTATGGGCCAGCGCCAGATCTTCGTCCGCCGCAGGCAGCGCCACCTGCAATGCCACGCCAGGCAGCTGCTGCGCAATCCGGTCGCGCAACATGCGGTACTTGGCCATGGGAAAGCGGTGGCCCTCGGGCAGGGGCAGAACGAAGTGATCGGCGTAGTAGGCAAACATGACGCGATTGTGGCAAGGCATGGATTTCTGGGGCGCCGTACCTAATTTGCTGCAGTGCAACAAAAAAACCTTGCAAACGCGCAGCAAGTCCCTAAAATTCATCCCATGCTGCACTGCAACATGACTCTACCGGGTCACGGTCAGCGCAGATGTCTGTAAGCCACCCTGGCCCATTGGGTCCCATTTTTAGGAGATATGACATGACGCTGACCGCTGAACAAATCCTGGCCTCGCACAAAGCCAACATCGAAACCCTGTTCGGTCTGACGACCAAGGCCTTCGAAGGCGTGGAAAAGCTGGTGGAACTGAACGTGACCGCCTCGCGCGCCGCCCTGTCGGAAGCCGCCAACCACACGCAAGCCGTGCTGGGCGTGAAGGACGCACAAGAACTGCTGGCCCTGCAAGCTGGCCTGTTCCAGCCCCTGGCTGAAAAGACAGCTGCTTACAGCCGTCACCTGTATGACATCGCTTCGGGCACCGGCGCCGAATTCGGCAAAGCTTTCGAATCGCAAGCCACCGACGCACAGAAGGCTTTCACCAATCTGGTGGACAGCGCCGCCAAGAACGCCCCCGCCGGTTCCGAAACCGCCGTGGCCGTGATGAAGAGCGCCGTCTCTGCCGCCAACAACGCATTTGAATCGGTGCAAAAGGCCGTCAAGCAAGCGTCTGACGTGGCCGAAGCCAACTTCAACGCCGTGGCCAGCACCGCTGCCAACGCCGCCAAGACCGCTGCTCCCCGCAAGCGCTAAGCCCCGTACCTGCGGTCTGGAGTGCAACCTCTAGGCCGCGTTCAGGGATTACCCTGATAATTCATTCATGCGCTGCGACACAAACCCTGTGTACAGCGCGCGAGTTGTCTCCTTGGATCCTCTCGAAACCCCCGTTTCAAGGATCCTTTTAAAGCCCGGTTTTGCGACCGGGCTTTTTTTTGCCCGCTCGATCCCACCCCGTTCAGCCATCGCGTGGCGAGAGAGCACATGCATGTGGGCGCACAGGCCCACAACTGCTGCGCAGGCGCCGCGCGGCCCATCTTGCCTTGCGCTACATCAGCCCTCTGCCGCAATCCCGGGCCCCATTCGGGACATTTATTAAGAATAATTCGCGTTTGTTTTATCATTGCGACAGTAACAACCCCCGAAAGACGCATCCCATGTCGAAGACTGTGAAAGCCTTGCTGAGTGTTTGTGCCCTGGCCGCCGCCGCGAGCGGAGTCCATGCCCAGGAGCAGGTCGTCAACCTCTACTCGGCCCGCCACTATTCCACCGACGAAGCCCTGTACACCGGCTTCACCAAGGCCACCGGCATCAAGATCAACCGTGTGGACGCGGACGACGCAGGCATCCTGGCGCGCCTCAAGGCCGAGGGTTCAGCGTCGCCTGCTGACGTGATCCTGCTGGTGGATGCAGCGCGTCTCTACAAGGGTGAAGTCGATGGCCTGTTCCAGCCCATCAAGTCCAAGGTGCTCAACGACGCCATTCCCGCCAACCTGCGCAGCAATCCCGTCGCCGATGGCGGCATTGCCTGGTACGGCCTGTCCACTCGCGCCCGCGTGATCGTCTACAACAAGGTCAAGGTCCAGAAAGCCGACGTGGACACCTACGAAGAGCTGGGTGACCCCAAGAACAAGGGCAAGCTGTGCATCCGCTCGGGCTCGCACCCCTACAACCTGAGCCTGTTCGGCGCGGTGACCGAGCATGTGGGCGAGCAAAAGGCCGAAGCCTGGCTCAAGGGCATGGTGGCGAACCTGGCCCGCCCCCCCAAGGGTGGTGACACTGACCAGATCAAGGCCGTGGCCGCTGGCGAATGCGACATCGCCGTGACCAACAGCTACTACCTGGCCCGCCTGATGCGTTCCACCAAGCCCGAAGACGTGGCCGTGGTCAACAAGGTGGGCGTGGTATTCCCCAACCAGGAATCCTGGGGCACCCATCTGAACATCGCCGGTGGCGCAGTGGCCAAGCACTCCAAAAACCAGGCCAACGCCATCAAGTTCCTGGAGTACCTGGCCAGTCCTGAGGCCCAGAACTACTTCGCGAACGGCAACAACGAGTGGCCTGCCGCCAAGGGCGTGGCGCTGGACAACCCCGCCCTCAAGGCCATGACGGACGGCAAGCCCTTCAAGAGCGAGACCATCCCGATCAGCGCCGTGGGCGCCAATGTGACCAAGGTGCAGCAGATGCTGGACCGCGTCGGCTTCCAGTAAGCCCACCCTGCCTTCCGACAAGCCCGGCTTCGCCCGGGCTTTTTTTCGCCTTCGGCGCTGACAGGAGATGCGCCATAATTGACGTTTACGTTAACGTCACTTACTGGAGGCACCTCATGGAAATCAAGGGCAAGGTATTCATCGTTACCGGCGGCGCATCCGGCCTGGGCGAAGGCACGGCACGCATGCTGGCCGCCCAGGGCGGCACTGTGGTCATTGCCGACATGCAGGCAGAAAAAGGCGAAGCCGTGGCCAAGGAGATCGGCGGTGCCTTTGTTAAATGTGATGTGAGCAACGAGGCCGATGGCCAGGCCGTGGTGGCCAAGGCGGTGTCGCTGGGCAAGCTCATGGGCCTGGTCAACTGCGCAGGCATCGCGCCCGCCGAAAAAACCGTGGGCAAGAACGGCGCGCATGCGCTGGCCCTGTTCAGCAAGACCATCACCGTCAACCTGATCGGCAGCTTCAACATGATCCGCCTGGCTGCCGAAGCCATGAGCAAGAACGAGCCCGAATCCACAGGCGAGCGTGGTGCACTGATCTCCACCGCCAGCGTCGCGGCGTATGACGGCCAGATCGGCCAGGCCGCCTATTCCGCCTCCAAGGGTGGTGTGGTGGGCATGACCCTGCCGATTGCCCGCGACCTGGCGCGCAACGGCATCCGCAACATGACCATCGCCCCCGGCATCTTCGGCACGCCCATGCTGTTTGGCATGCCCCAGGAAGTGCAGGATGCGCTGGCAGCTGGCGTACCCTTCCCCAGCCGCCTGGGCACACCACAGGACTATGCCAAGCTCGTGCAGCACATTTTCGAGAACGACATGCTCAACGGCGAAGTGATTCGCCTGGACGGCGCCATCCGCCTGGCACCGCGCTGAAAGATGCCGATTGCTATCATAAATATAGCTATTCACGCCCGCTGATCAGGCGCGAAGGCCCTCCGGGGCCATGCAATGAGGCCCAGCTCCGCCGGGCCTCATGGGTTGGGGCTGGACCGGCGGGCACCAGGCGCAAAGCCAGTCACAACGCCAGCGCCACGCCAAACGCCAGCACCGCCACACCCACCGACAGCCGCAAGGCCGCCGCCCCTGCGCAATCGATGACGGCCGCGTACACCACGGGCGCACAGGCCGACAGCACGAAGCCTGGGGCCACCAGCCGCCCCACCTGAGCGCCGTAGGTACGGTGATCGAAGAGCACCAGCGGCACGGTGCCACGGGTGATGGTCAAGAGGCCATTGCCCGCACCATAGGCCAGCACGAACACCAAAGCGGCCGCCAGCACCTGGCCCGACCACAGTCCCGCCAGGCAGGCAAGCGGCAGAAGCAAGGCGGCACCCGCGCCCGGCGCCAGCGGGTGCCACCGCCCGCCCCAGAGCACGTCGGCCAGCCGGGCCGATGACTGCCCCACGCCCCGCAACGACGCGATGCCCACCGCCCACGGCAGCGCAAGCCCCAGGCCCGCGAGCAGCCCCACGGTGTGCGCCGACATGCCCGCGTTCAGAAAATTCACGAGCGTGGTCATGGCGGCGAACAGCGCTCCGGCCAGAGTGCGCCGTGCGCCCGTTACGGCCAGCGGCTCACCACCGATCAGCGTCGCGGCATCCGTAGGCCCAGCAAGCCGCCGCAACGGCAGACCCCGAAGGCACCGCCACTACGCCCCCGGCCTGGTGTGCACCGGTGCGCCGCAGGGCGGCATGCTGCTGGCGGGCCGCGTTTCGTTTCCTGCGCCGAGGGGCCGCTGCATCAGCACGGTGTCCAGCCAGCGCTCCTTCTTGAATCCCACCGAACGCAGCGCGCCGATGCGCTCGAACCCCAGGCGCGCATGCAGCGCCATCGAGCCAGCGTTCTCGTCGCCCTGCCCGATCACCGCGAGCATCTGGCGCCAAGGCCCCGCCTCGCACAGCCGGATCACTTCGCCCAGCAACGCGGCGCCAATGCCGCGCCCCGTCCAGCTCGGCGCCACGTAGACGGAATCCTCCACCGTATGGCGGTACGCCGAGCGGGCCCGGTACAGCGTGGCGTAGGCAAAGCCGACCACCTGACCGTCGAGTTCCGCCACCAGGTAGGGTAGCCCTGCGGCCCGTATGGCGGCATGCCGCGCGCGCAACTCGTCCACCCCGGGGGGCACCTCCTCGAACGATGCCAGCCCGTGGAGCACGTGGTGCGCGTACAGCACCTGAACAGCGGCCAGATCGTCGTCGCGCAGGGCGCGTACGGCGGGTGCGGTCGCGGGTTTCACGTTGGCGGCCTGGGCGGCCTGTACAGCTACCGGAAGCAAGGGCGAGGCATGGCTGGCGCAGCCGGTGCTTGGAGGGTATGGAGTGCTTGAAAAGGTGTGCATGGCTGCCAGTTTGGCAAGCCTTGATTCATAAAAGAAGCTTTGTCTTTTTATACAGAGTATGAGAAATTCTTTGCCATGGAACGCATCAACCTTGACCAGCTGCACGGCTTTGCCACCGCCATCGAACTGGGCAGTTTTTCAGCGGCGGCGCAGCGTCTGGACCTGACCCAACCGGCCGTGAGCCTGCAGGTGCGCCAGCTTGAAAAGCGTCTGGGCACGCCCCTG
>OGCL01000594.1_pt1 | contig 37358 bp, 33 predicted proteins | sample 1570041 | NCBI WGS metagenome assembly OGCL01 (sample SAMN06266162, study PRJEB24511) | hot springs metagenome | isolation source: Hot spring water | place: South Africa: Limpopo | collected 2015-06-22 | reverse complement strand
TCATCATTGACACGCCGACCAAGAACGTCAGCTCAGTCGAGAACCCGGAGGTGATTTCGGCGTTCTTCCGATTGGTCTACGAGCTCGCAGCAGGGGAACTGGTCGAGACGCAATTCGTCATCATCGACAACGAATTCAATGCCGTGCCTGACGATATCGACCTCTCGATACGCAGTCGACACCTTATCAACGGCGACCCCAACAATCCGCCACTCATTCCCTATCTGGTAGGAGATTTTTCGTAGCAAGCAACAAGCCACAGCATTGAGGAAATCAGCAGCAGCCGGCTGCACCTGAGGAAGCGGTCATGCGGGGCTGACAGGCCCGATGGCCGGGAACGACTGCAAACTGCCTGAGACCATGAATTCGGCCGCGGCGCCTAGCGTCGGCTGTCGCTGCGTTGCAGCCTCTCGCCGCCTCTTCCGATTTACCTGCTGCATAGACGGCCACATAACAACAACTTCCGATTATTTGCGTCACGCAGGGCAAGTGCATCCTCATATGACCCCGGAGGACTCATTTCTTCCCCCTCGAAATGTCATGGCGAGAATGCTCATATTTCAATAGCTGCTAGCGCTTATCCATAGGGCGGAAGAGGCAAATTCGACCCAAATTTCTTTAGCACACTCCTTCCTGCATCCTAAAAGCAGCCCGCCAGGCACTGTGATTAAAATCAGTGCCACGCCAGCCCACCCACCCCGCCATGACGGTGCTGCCCTCCCCCACTTCGGACTCCCCGCGCTCCGCCCCGATCACCCGCTTTCACCGCACGCGCCTGATGCAGATCTGGCGCTCGGCTGGGTGGCCTTGCAAGGATGGGTTGGAGATTGACCTGCTGGCTGCGGGCCTCATCAACCTGCACATAGCGCCCGATGGTTGCGAAACCCTGCGCCTCACCGACGAAGGCATCCGCACGCTGGCGCAGGCCCGCCAGCGCGGCGTGCGGGCGCTGAGCCTGCACGACCGGCTGGGGCAGAAGTTTGCAGCGCAGTTGCTGGCTTCGGGGCGCATCGTGTGGACAGAGCTTTCATTGCGCGCGGTGATCGACACCGTGCCGATGGGGGATGTGGTGCCGCCTGCGGCCACGGCCGATGCGCCCGCCAACACCGCGCCCGCCATGGCACCGCTGTGGGCCGAAGATGACCACGCCCCGGCTGCCCGCGCCGCTGCCAATGTGTGGCGCATGGCCCGGCCTGATCTTTTCTCTGTGCGCAATACCTCTGTGCCCGCCTACCTGCAGCCCATGGTGCACGAGGTGAAGGCGAACCGGGCCGACCTGCTGTCGGACCTGCGTCACGACGCCAAGCGGCAGGCCTACCAGTGGTTGTGCGAGGAGTGCTACTACGTGTTCCCGGCGGGCATAGCCGAGCCCGAAGAGATCCCCGAGCACTTTGGCATCTGGGTGCTGCATGGCAGTGTGGAGGACGGGCGCTTTGAGCTGCTGCGCCCCGCGCGGCACAACCGCTGCACCCTTCCCTTTTCTGTGTGGATGGCGCTGTGCAAGGCCACGCCGCTGCGCAGCGATGACGACATGGCTCAGACCCATTTGGGCGAGCCAGCCCCGCCTGCCACCGACTCCACTACCACCCCGCCATGACCTACACCGTGGCGGTGCGCGAGCTGTGCGAGTTCACCGCCAAGCAGGGCGACCTAGACCTGCGCTTTACGCCCGCACCCACCGCGCTGGAGGGCATGGCGGGCCATGCGGTGGCAGCGTCGCGCCGGGGCGCAGGCTACCGCGCCGAGGTGGCACTGAGCGGCAGTTACCAAACCCTGCACGTGCGCGGCCGGGCCGATGGCTACGACCCTGCGCAGCAGCGCATCGACGAGGTCAAGACCTTCAAAGGGCGGCTGGACCGCCAGCCCGCATCGCACCGCCACCTGCACTGGGCGCAGGCCAAGGTGTATGGCTGGCTGCTGTGCGAGCAAGAGCAGCTGGCGCACATCGACGTGGCCCTGGTGTACCTGGACGTGGGCACGCAGCAGGAGACGGTGTTCACCGAACGCTGCAGCGCGGACGACCTGCGTCAACACTTCGAGGCGCAGTGCCAGCGCTTCATTGCCTGGGCCGAACAGCAGGTGGCACACCGTGCCGCGCGCGATGCGGCACTGATCACCTTGGCATTTCCGTTTGGCGGCTTTCGCACCGGCCAGCGCCCGCTGGCCGAGGCCGTGTACAAGGCGGCAGTGGCGGGCCGCTGCCTGCTGGCCCAGGCACCTACGGGCATTGGCAAGACCATGGGCACGCTGTTCCCGCTGCTCAAGGCTGCGCCCGCGCAGCGCATCGACAAGGTGTTCTTTCTGGCCGCCAAAACCTCGGGGCGGCAGATGGCGCTGGATGCGCTGGCGCGCCTGGCCGACAGCGCAGCGGCCCTTCCTCTGCGCGTGCTGGAGCTGGTGGCGCGCGACAAGGCCTGTGAGCACCCCGACAAGGCCTGCCACGGCGAATCCTGCCCGCTGGCCCGGGGCTTTTACGACCGGCTGCCAGCCGCCCGCGCAGCCGCCGTGGCCCCCAGCAGCGCAGGCAATCCCGCGCCCGTCCTGCAACAAGCCCATGTGCGCGACGTGGCCCTGCAGCACGATGTCTGCCCCTACTACCTGAGCCAGGAACTGGCCCGCTGGGCCGACGTGGTGGTGGGCGACTACAACTACTACTTTGACCTGGGCGGCCTGCTGCACGGCCTGTCCCAGGCCAACCAGTGGCGCACGGCGCTGCTGGTGGACGAAGCCCACAACCTGGTGGAGCGCGGCCGCAAGATGTTCACCGCCGAGTTGCACCCCGCAGCCTTGGCCCAGGCCCGCAGCAGCGCCATCGCCGCGCAGCATGCGCCGGTGAAGAAGGCGCTGGACAAGGTGCGCCGCGCCTGGGTGGCGTTGGACAAGGCGCACCCGGCCCCGTACACGGTGCTCGAAACCTTCCCCGACAAGCTGCTGGCCGCGCTGCAGCAGTGCACCACCACGCTCACCGAACACTTTACCGATCACCCCACGGAGCCAGACAGCGCACTGCAAGCGTTCTACTTCGACGCCCTGCACCTGCAGCGCATGGCCGACCTGCTCGATGCGCATTCGATGGTGGACATCACCCAGGCTTCCGCCGCCCACCACCAGCGGTCCTCCAAACCCGGCGATTCCGTGGTCTGCATCCGCAACGTGGTGCCCGCGCCCTTCTTGCAACCCAGCCTCGCAGCTGCGCACACCAGCACCTTGTTTTCGGCCACGCTGCAGCCCGCGCGCTACTACGCCGACCTGCTGGGCCTGCCTGAGGACCATGTGTGGGTGGATGTGGAGTCGCCCTTTGCCGCGCACCAGCTGCAGGTGCAGGTGGCGCGCCACATCTCCACGCGCTACCCGCACCGCGCCGCGTCGCTGGCACCGATTACGGGGCTGATGGCGCAGCAGTTCCGTGCGCGGCCCGGCAACTACCTGGCGTTTTTCAGCAGCTACGACTATCTGCAGCAGGCCGCTGCACTGTTTGCGCAGCAGCACCCCGATGTGCCGCACTGGTGCCAGTCGCGCCGCATGCTCGAAGGCGAGCAGCGCGAGTTTCTGGCCCGCTTCACCGACACCAGCCAGGGCATTGCCTTTGCCGTGCTGGGCGGCGCGTTTGCCGAGGGCATCGACCTGCCGGGCCAGCGCCTCATTGGCGCATTCGTCGCCACGCTGGGCCTGCCGCAGGTCAACCCCGTCAACGAGCAGATCCGCGAGCGCATGCAGGCGCTGTTTGGCGCGGGCTATGACTACACCTACCTCTACCCCGGTCTGCAAAAGGTGGTGCAGGCCGCTGGCCGCGTGATCCGCACGCCCAGCGACGAGGGCGTGGTGCACCTGATGGACGAGCGCTTTGCACAGGCCCAGGTGCGCAGCTTGCTGCCCGCGTGGTGGCAAACACGCTAAGGTGCGGGGCACAGCCACCTTCCCGACTCCCCCAACCGCGAACCGCCCATGCTGACCGACGACGAGCGCTCCGCTTTCCTGCATTCCATCGCCCGCGTGCGGCAGCGGGCAGCGCAGGCGCTGCGACAGGCCCAGAGCGCCGATGGTGCGGATGGCGCCGTGGCCTTCATCGCACAGCTGCACCGGGGGCTAGACACCGTGGCCGAGCAGGCCCGCGCCACTGGCCCCCAGCCTGCCTGCCAGGCCGGTTGCGCCCACTGCTGCCACCTGCGGGTTGAGGCCACCGAGCCCGAGGTCTTCCACATCGCCCAGCACCTACGTGCCCAGCCCGCAGAGGCATTGGCCGATGCCCTCAGCGCTCTGCAGCGGCATGTGGCCGCCGCCGCGCTCAACCCTACCAACCCAGCACGCCAGGCCTGCAGCTTTCTCGTGGATGAGCGCTGCAGCATCTACCCCGTGCGCCCCGCCGCCTGCCGCAAGGCGCACTCGTTGTCGGCCCCGCACTGCGCAGAACAATCCGCCACCATCCCGCAAAACCTGCGCCTGCTGGTGGACGCCGAAGCCCTGATGGCAGGCACAGCACTGGCCTACCGCGACCAGCCCCTGCCCGCCAGCGCCCACGAGCTGAACGCCGCCGTGCTGGCGGCCCTGAGCGACCCCACCGCACTGCACCGCTGGCACCAGGGCGACCCGGCCGCGCTGGTGCCCACACCCGCGCCAGCGCAAGGCACGCACACCCACAGCGCACCGCCACACCCTTGACATCCATCAAGCCCCAGCCCGCCCACCGGCCCACAATGCCGCCCATGAGGTCCTTGCACAACACAACCGCCGCGCGCCGCAGCGCCTGGCCCCGCCGCCGGCCTGCCACCCGCACACGCGTGCGCGCTGCCCTGCTGCTCGCCCTGCCCCTGGGGCTGCTGGCAGGCTGCAGCAAGCCCGAGCCCACCGGCCCGGCCCAGACATCGTTTGCCGCGCTGGCCAGCGCATGCACCCAGTTCCTCGCCGCCCGCCAGCCCCACGTGCGCCCCAGCGGCCCTGGCGAATGGACGCTGACGGGCTACAGCCCCGCCCTGGTCCAGCCCGAAGTCACCCGCACCGAATCGCCCGTGACGCCCTACGTGGGCAAGCTCGTCATCAAGGACAACGAAGCCCAGGCCCACGCCCCCACCGAAGCCGCCGCCCAGGCCATCACCCTCACGCCCGCGCACCTGCTCTCCAACCGCACGCACACCTTCATCTACAGCTTTGACGGCCAGCAGTGGCGCTGGCAAAACGGCCAGCGGCTGACCAAGATGCCGGGGCAGAACGACCGGGTGGAGTTGGTCACGCTGGCCGAGGTGTCGGCAGCGGGCCCCAAGGGGTTTGCGGGGTGTATGCCACGCTGAAGGCTGCGTGGTGGTTAGTATCAAATTGATAGCTATCAGCGCTTATCCATCGCGCGCAGATGGCCGATTTGGTTAGTTTTTTTGTCCAGGATCACCCCTCCGGCGCCCCCAGCCCCTTCTGCACCCACCGCCGCTGCCACCCGTCCCGCCACGCCAGAATGGCCTCGGCTGCCATCGGCCGCGCAATGAAGTAGCCCTGGGCCAGGTCACAGCCCGTTTGCTGCAAAAACCGCCAGTCGTCGGCGTCTTCCACGCCTTCAGCCACCACCTCCATGCCCAGCTCCTTGGCCAGGCGCAGGCTGGCGTAGAAGATGGCGCGCAGGGTTTCGTTGTGGTGGGCGCCGTGCACAAAGCTCTGGTCGATTTTCAGTTCGTCAAACGGGACATCGCGCAGCTGCGCCAACGATGAGTGGCCTGTGCCAAAGTCGTCGATGGACAGCTTAAAGCGGCGCAGGCGCAGGCGCGTGAGGATCTCCAGCGGCGCGCGCAGGTCCTTCATCAATTGGCTCTCTGTCACCTCCAGCACGATGGACTGTGGCGCGACGCCCGCAGCGGCCGCAGCGGAAGTGACCTGCTCGGGGAAGTCGAGCGTGCCGAGGTTGTCCATCGACACGTTGATGGCCACCTTGCACTTCAGGCCTTGCAGGGCCCAGGCGGCGCTGTCCTTCAGTGCCTGTGTCACCACCGCCTGGGTGAGTGCATCGATCAGCCCGTGGGCCTCGGCCATGCCGATGAACTGGTCCGGGTACACCATGCCGTCCAGGGGGTGGCGCCAGCGCACCAGGGTCTCCACACCCACCATCTCGCCGCTCGACACCAAGACCTTGGGCTGATAGTGGTTGACCAGCTCTCCCGTCTGGATGGCAAGGGCCAGGCGATCGACGCTGTAGCCTTTGCCCTGCAGGCGCTGGGGTACGCGGGCGGGTGGCACCCATCGCTCCACCAGGGCAAACAGTGCCTGTGGCGACACGGGCTTGTGCAGGCTGCCCAGCACCTCGATGTGGTGGGCCTGCACCAGCGTGCGGGCCGATTGCAGGGTGCGTTCGTCCTCGCCGCTCACCAGGATCAGGCTGCCGGTGTACCGGTGTTCCACCAGCTTGCGCACAAACTCCATACCGTCCATGCCGGGCATGTTCAGGTCGCACAGGATGAGCTGCGGTGCCTGCGCCGCATCTTCTACCCGGTCCAGTGCGGCCTGGCCGTTGTCGCAGGTGGCAACCTGTGTAAAGCCCAGGTTGGCCAGTTGCTGGGCCAGCAGCTTGAGCATGAAGGGCTCGTCGTCGAGCACCAGGATATGGATGTCGGACTTGGCACTCATGGTGCACCACCATCCTGCACGTTGCCGGACAGAAGCTCGGCCAGATGCTGGTCCGTGGCGGCCATCTCGCGCTTGAAGTGTTCAAACGCCAGTGCCAGCGCGTCGATCTGCCCGGCCGCGCCCACCTGCTCCATGTCGGCACACAGGTCGCCCAGCGCCATGGCCCCCACCGAGCGGGCGGCAGATTTGAGCTTGTGCACCGCCGCCACGGTTTTGGCGGCGCTGCCAGCGCGGTAGGCCTGCTCCACCTCTTGCGCAATGCGTGCGGCGCTGCTGCGAAAAGCCTGCAGAAACTCGCGGATGAGCTGGGGGTCGTCGCCCACCAGGCCGCGCAGGACCTGGATATCTACCGGCCCGGTGGAGAGCGGGCGCATCGCGCTGGGTGGCTCGGCCGCAGGGTCTGCATTGGGTGAGGGCTTGGGCAGCCAGCGCTCCAGCAGCTCCTGCAGTTGCGACAGGGGCGCGGGTTTGCTCATGTAGTCGTCCATGCCCGCGTCCTTGCAGCGCTGGGCCTCGGTTTTGAGGGCATTGGCCGTGAGGGCGAGGATGCGCACCGGCGGGGCGACAGGCTCGCCCGCGCGGATGCGGGCGTTGGCCCGCTCCTGTTCCTCGGCCCGTATCACGGAGGTGAGCTGGTAGCCATCCATGCCCGGCATGTGCAGGTCTGTCACGATCAGCGCGTAGTCGCCGCTGCGCCAGCGTATCAGCGCCTGCAGGCCATCCCCCGCCAGGTCGGCGGTCAGCCCCAGCAGCGACAGCTGCTGCATGATGACCTTCTGGTTGATTTCGTTGTCCTCCACCACCAGGATCAGGCGCCGCTGGCGGCGTGCTTCTTCGCGCGACAAGGCCACCGGCGCCGCCACATAGCGTGCAGGCACCAGCGCGGTGTTTTCGTCCTGGTGCGGCACGCGGCCCGCCGCCACGGCCACCGCCCGCAGCAGCGCGCTGCGGGTCAGCACGTTGCCGTCGATGGAGACGCGGTCGGCGTCGATCTGTTGGGGGTACCGGTGGGGGCCATGCCCCACCACCACGAAGTGAACGGTCAACCCCGGATTGGAGCGCGCGACGGCGCGCAGGCTGTCCAGCGAGGTCGGGCTTTCGGCGTCGGTGTTGACCACCCAGACCCAGGGCCCCGGCGCAAGGCTGGGCACCTTGTGGCTGGCTGCGTCCAGGTTCTCCACATGCTCGGTGTGGGCGCCCGCCTTGGCCAGATAGGCCACCAGGTCACCCGACAGTGTCTTGCCGTTGCCGATGATGAGGCAGGACAGGCCCGCCACCAGGGACGGCACCGACGGCGTTTTGCCGCCCGCAGACTCTGCGCGCGTGAACGGCAGGCGCAGCGTGAAGGTGGAGCCCTCGCCCGGCGCACTGGTCACAGAAATGCTGCCGCCCAGGCGCTGCGCCAGATTGCCGGAAATGGCCAGGCCCAGGCCCGTGCCACCAAAACGCCGGGTGGTGGACACATCGGCCTGCGTGAAGGCCGTGAACAGCGTGGCCAGGGTGGCCTCGCCCATGCCGATGCCGTTGTCGATGACCTGGAACTCCAGGGTCACCCGCTGGCGCTCTTGCTGCACCAGCACCGCGCGCACCGCCACCCGCCCTGCGGTGCGCCCCCCGGCAGAAAACTTGATGGCGTTGTTGACCAGGTTGATGAGTATCTGCCGCAGGCGCAGTGCGTCGCCCCGGAGCACGGGGGGGATCTCGGGGTCGGTGAACAGGGTCAGTTCAACGCCTTGTTTTTCTGCCAGGCGGTTGAGCATGGCGCAGACCTTCTCCACCACCTCGCTCACCGCCATGGGCTCGTCTTCCACGCCCAGGTGGCCGGCCTCGATCTTGGAAAAATCCAGGATGTCTTCAATCACGCTCAGCAGCGAAAAGGCGGAGTCGCGGATCAGGTCCACCATGGCAACCTGCGGGCTTTTGAGGCTGGAGCGCGCGAGCACGTCGATCATGCCGATCACGCCGTTCATGGGCGTGCGGATTTCGTGGCTCATGGCCGCCAGAAAGTTGGACTTGGCCTGCGCAGCGGCGTTGGCCTCGTTGCGTGCCAGCTCCAGCTCGGCGTTGCGCTGGCGCTCGCGCACATTGGCATGGGCCAGGTCGGCATACATGCGGCTGTTTTCCAGCAGCAACACGATCAGGACAAACGACGACGCCAGCAGTCCATAGACGCGCCCGCCGTAGAAACCCAGGTCAAACCGCGCGCCGTTCAGCACTGCTGCCAGGGCAATGTCCAGCAGCCAGGCCACCAGCGTCACCATGAGCCACAGGTCCAGCACGCTGCGCGCCTTGCGCCACAGGCAGACCAGGGCCACCAAGGACAGCGTCCAGGTCAGGAAAGCGACCCGCAGCTTGCCCGTGTCGTCCTGGTTGCCGCGCATCAGCACCGGCAAGGCGTCGTGGCCCACGGTGGTGAGCAGCACCAGCACCACGGTCAGCGCCAGCGCCCCCAATGCGGCCAGCGCAATGCCACTGCGCGCAGCCCCTGTCGCCTGCGCTGTCTCCATTACACCCAGCTCGGAGGCCCCGCGCTCTTTCATCCACACATAGGCCAGCACAAACAGCGGAAACCCGCCATGCCACAGGAAGTACAACCAGGCCGTGGTCTGGGGCCCGGCCCCGAGCACGCCCGACGGGGCAAAAAGCCCCGGAAAGCTCAGCGCATGCGCCACCGCCATGAAAGCGCAAAACAGGTAGCCCGCCCCCAGCACCAGCAGCGCGCGGGAGCGCAAGAAGCTGTATTGCCCCATCAGCAGGACGGCGGTGATCAGGTCATTGGTGACCAGTGCGGTCTGGTAAACCGGAATGAAGGCGGCCACCGGCGGCAAAGCCGTGCGCGCAAATGGCGCAATGGCCAGAAAGATCAGGAAGGACACACACACCGCCGCACCGGCCATGCGCCAATGGCGCTTGTCTGCCGACAGCGTTGACAGGAAGGCCGAGCTTCTGTCGGCCGAACTGTCCAAAGAATCTGGTGTGGTGCCCAACGCAGCCTCCCCTCTGCAATCGTTGCCGACGCCGCGGGTGCCTCTGTAGCGGGCCTTGGCGGGCGCCGTGTGGGTTCAATCCATCGAGTGAAAACCAGCTTAGTGCAAGTGGCGAACCGGGGCAAGGGAATTAAGTGCGGCACGCAACGCCCGTGCAAGGCCGCCATCGCACCATCCACAGCGCCACCCACAGCACCACTCACGGCGCCCACCGCAGAGGCCGATGTTCTGCATAGTAAAAGTTACAAATGGAGAGGCATTCAGCCCCGCATGCAGGTGCAGCGCTCTTGCGTGCGCCCCACCATCATCCGTCGCCCTCCTCCACGCCACGGCCCCCCTGCACCACTGCCTGCTCCACCACGTCCCGCGTCAGCGTGGGTACAAAGCTCTCGATGAAGCGGTAGGCATAGCCCCGCAGCCAGGCGCCGCGCCGCAGGCCCAGACGGGTGAGGTTCACTTCAAACAGATGGCCCGCGTCGATCATGCGCAGGTGGCGGTCGCGGTCTTCGTCCACCGCGATGGAGGCGACGATGCCAACGCCCATGTCCAGCTCCACATAGGTCTTGATCACGTCGGCGTCCATGGCAGTGAGCACGATGTCGGGGGCCAGGCCCGCGTTGGCAAACGCGGTGTCGATGTGCGCGCGGCCGGTGTAGCCCAGTTCGTAGGTGATGATGGGGTGCTCGGCCAGCTGCTCCAGCGTGACGGGGCCGGGGTAGGCCAGCAGCGGGTGGCCCGGGGGCACAACGATGCTGTGCGTCCAGCGGTAGCAGGGCAGCGTGACCAGCGCGTCGTAGCCCGCCAGGGCCTCGGTGGCCACGCCGATGTCGGCCTCGCCGGAGAGCAGCATCTCCGCCACCTGGCGCGGCGAGCCCTGGTGCAGGTGCAGCGACACCTGCGGGAACATGGCGCGGAAGTCGCGCACGACCTGGGGCAATGCATAGCGCGCCTGCGAGTGCGTGGCGGCCACCGACAGGCGGCCTTGCGCGCTGTCGCTGAAGTCCTGCCCGGCCCGCTTGAGGTTGTCGGCTTCGAGCAGCAGGCGCTCCAGCGTGGGCAGCAGCACCTCGCCCGGCGGCGTGAGCCCGGTGAGGCGCTTGCCCGCGCGCACAAAAATCTCCACCCCCAGCTCGTCCTCCAGCTCACGGATCTGGCGGCTGACGCCGGGTTGCGAGGTGTGCAGCATGTGTGCCACCTCGGTCAAGTTGAAGCCGCGCCGCACGGCCTCGCGCACGGAGCGCAGTTGCTGAAAGTTCATGGTCTGGTACCGAGGTCTTGGGCATGCCAGATGCTATGTTTTTTATAGCTCAAAAGGCATGACCATCAGGCGGTAGAGCCTGTTTTTATTCGAGTCTTTAGTTCTTCACGGCCTTCACATGCCGCGCTCGGCCAGGTCGGGCACGCAGCGATCGGCCTGGATGTCGGGCGAGAGGCCGTGGGTGATGACCTCGTCGGTGATGGGCAGGAACTGTGCATTCCATTGTTCCCACGCTGCACGCAGGGGTTCGAAGACTTCGGGGTGCTTGTCGCGCAGGTTGGCGCGCTCCAGCGTGTCGTCTTCCACATCAAAGAGGAACTCGTTGTCATTGATGCGCAGGTATTTGTAGCGCCCTTCGCGCACGGCCCGCTGGCGCTGCGACTTGTAGCGCCAGAACAGGGTGCGCGGGTACGCGGGCGCGTGGCCCTCCAGCACGGGCAGGATGTTCTCGCCGTCGGGCGGGTAGTCGGCCAATGGCGCCACGCCTGCGGCCGCCAGCAGCGTGGGCAGCCAGTCCATGGTGGCGGTGACCTGGTCGCTCACCTGCGGTGCGATGCGCGCAGGCCAGCGCAGCAGCGTGGGCACGCGGATCCCGCCTTCGAGCAGCTCGGTCTTCTGGCCGGTGAAGGGCCAGGTCTTGGAAAAGCGCTCGCCGCCGTTGTCGCTGGTGAAGACAACGATGGTGTTGTCGGCCAGGCCTTGTGCCTTCAGGGCGTCCAGCACCTTGCCCACGGCCTTGTCGAGCGAACGCACCATGCGCGCATAGGTGGCCAGGTTGCCGCCGTCGTAGTGGAAGAGGTCTTTCAGGCCCAGCGAGATTTCTTCGTCCTCGGGCCCCACCCAGGGCCAGTGGGGCGCGGTGAAGTGCAGCGACAGAAAGAACGGCTTGGCCGCACTGCGCTCGCCAATCCATTGCGTCGCCTCGTCGGCCAGCAGCTGCGTGTAGTAGCCCACGCGCTCGACCGGCACCTCGCCTTCGTACAAATCGCGCGCCACGGCATCGCCCACGCCGGGCTTGTGCGTGAAGTAGTCGATGGCGCCGCCGTAGTTGCCAAAGAAGCGGTCGTAGCCGCTCTTGAGCGGGCCGAACGTGGGCAGGCTGCCCAGGTGCCACTTGCCGATGAGGGCGGTGTCATAGCCCGCGTCGCGCAGCAGCGAAGGCAGTGTGGGGTGCTCGGGCGGCAGGCCGTGCACATGGGCCTTGCGCACCAGGGGTTCCTCCAGACCGCCGCGCAGGCGGTACTGGTAGCGCCCGGTGATGAGCGCAAACCGCGTGGCCGAGCACACGGCCGAGTTGGCGTAGGCCTGGGTGAAGCGCACGCCCTCGCCCGCCAGCGCATCCAGGCGGGGCGTGGTGAAGTCGGCCTGGCCGTACACGCTCAGGTCGGCCCAGCCCAGGTCGTCGGCCAGGATGAAGACGATGTTGGGTGCTTGCGCAACGGTGCTGTTGTTGGCGGTGGTGCTCATGCCGCCCCCTTGGCCTTGCCCTGTGCGTCCAGCGGGCTCCAGAAGCGTTCGAGCTTGAGGTCACGCACCGCCTGCTGCACAAAGCGCGGCTCGAACCAGGCGTGCACATCAAAACCCTGGCGCAGGATGCCGAGCTTGAGCCCGTCGTTGACCACGCCCTGGTAGCCCGCCACCAGCGCCTCGTCGATGAGCGGCGAGAAGCGCGAGGCCAGGGTCTCGCCCTCGAACTCGGCGCGCACGCCCGTCTCTGGCGCGCCGCTGTGCTCCACCACCAGCTTGATGTAGGCCTCGCGGTGGGCCTCTTGCGATGCCCAGTGCGCGCCGCGCACCACCTGGTTGACCAGGCGTTGCGCCCATTGCGGCTGGGTGGTGATGAAGTCCTGCGTGGCCAGCACGCCGGCGTTGATGGTGAAGTCGGGGCCCCGGCCCTTGGTGCTGATCGGGATGGTCACGCCCTTGTCGCGCAGCAGGAACAGGTCCGACCCGCCAAAGGTGGCGTCGATCTCGCCCGCCACCACGGCGGCCTTGGAGCTGGGCCAGTCCAGGTTGATGAGCTTGACGTCTTTTTCGGTGAGCCCGGCGGTGGCCAGCAGGTTGTCAAACGGACGCTGGTAGGCCGTGCCTTTGAGCACCGACACCTTGCGGCCCTTGAGTTCGGCCACGCTGGTGATCTTGACGCCCGGCGCCGTGGCCAGGTAGCTGTTGGAACCCCGGCCGGTGGGCAACAGGTAGCGCGTGGGCAGCCCGCGCGAACGGCCGATGGCCGATGCCAGGTCCCCCAGGAACACCACATCGAGCTGCTTGGCCGCCAGGGCCTCGGCCACGGCCGGGCCTGCGCCCCGGAAGAACTTCCAGTCCACGGTGATGCCGTCCTTGGCAAATTCTTCTTCGAGCCAGCGGTTGGCATGCGCCACCGCGAGCGCGCTGCTGCCTGGCGATGGCTTGCCTGCGGTGCCCAGGTCGGGCGAACCGATGCGGATGACCTTGGCCGGTGCCTGGGCGCGCACGAATGCAGGGGCAGCCAGCGCGGCCGCGCCGGTGAGCAGCAGGGTGCGGCGGGTAGAGAGGAAGCCTGTGGTTTTTTGTGTCATGGAAAGCTCCGGAATCAAGGGGGAAAAATTCAAGGAAAAAATCGCAAGTGAACAACGGGTGGGGTTCAGACGGCAAACTGCCACTGCGATGCAGGCGCCAGCGGCTCGCCGCGCTTGAGCGGTGGCTCGGCCAGTTCGGCAGCCGGATGGCCTGCAAACTCGTGCATCACGGCCTCTTTGGCGGCAGCAAAGGCAAACGAGGTGCGCTCGCGCGGGTGTGGCAGGTCCACCGGCACCACGCGGCGGATGCGGCCGGGGCGCGGCTCCATCACCACCACCTGGTCGCCCAGGAACACGGCTTCCTCCACGTCGTGCGTCACCAGGATCATGGTGATGCCCTCTTGCTGCCAGATGCGCAGCAGCTCCTGCTGCAGGTGGGCGCGGGTCATGGCGTCGAGCGCGCCAAAGGGTTCGTCCAGCAGCAGGATGTCGGGCCGGTTGACCAGCGCCCGCGCAATCGCCACGCGCTGCGACATGCCGCCCGACAGCTGGTGCGGGTAGGCCTTCTCAAACCCCGAGAGCCCCACCAGCTCGATATGTTCGCGCACGGTGGCACGCTGCATGCCTTCGGTCAGGTTGGAGTTGAGCAGGCCCAGGGCCACGTTCTTCTCGACCGTGAGCCAGGGGAACAGCCGGTGCTCCTGGAACACGATGCCCCGGTTCAGGCTGGTGCCAGCAATGCGCTGGCCATTGAGCAGGATCTCGCCCTGGTAGTCGCCCTCCAGCCCGATGACCAGGCGCAGCAGCGTGGACTTGCCGCAGCCGCTCGACCCGACGATGCTCACGAACGCGCCGGGCTCGATGGTGAGGTGGATGTCCTGCAGCACGGGCAGCGCCTCGCCCCGCACTTCGTATTGCTTGTTCAAACCCCGGATGTCCAGGGTGCCCGCATGTGCCATGTTCTTCTTCCTTGTTTGTTTCAGTACTTCGCTACGGTGCGATCGCGCCATGCCAGCAAACGCCGTTCTGCAGCGGCCAGCACCCAGTTCAGTGCAAAGCCCACCAGGCCGATCACCACCACACCAAAGAGCACCAGGTCCATCCAGAAATGCTCGCGCCCGTCGATGAGCGTGTTGCCCAGGCCCTTGCCGGAGGCCAGCAGGTACTCGGCCCCCAGCGTGGCCAGCCAGGCGTAGATCAGCGACAGCTGGACGCCGGTGAACAGCGAGGGCGCGGCCGCAGGGGCCACCACGCGGGCCAGCGTTTGGGCCACGCTGAACTCGTACACACGGGCCACCTCCAGGTATTCGCGCGGCACGCTGCGCAGGCCTTCAAAGGTGTTGAGCACCACGGGGAAGAACGCAGCCATGGCCACAAACGCCACCTTGGACGCATCGCCCAGGCCGAACCACATGGACAGCATCGGAATCCACGCAAACAGCGAGATCTGCTTGAGCGTGTGGAACGACGGGCCCACCAGCCGCTCGGCCCAGCGCGACCAGCCCAGCAGCGCGCCCACGGCCAGCCCGGCAGCGGCGCCGATGGCAAAACCCCAGCCCATGCGCCAGAGGCTGGCCGACAGGGCCACCCACAGCTCGCCGCTGGCCACCTGGGTCACGCCGCGCCGCCACACGGCAGCAGGCGACACCAGCAGCGGCGAGGTGGACCAGCCCCCCGCCACTGCAGCCCACCACACCAGCAGGATGACCGCAGGCAGCACCCAGCCCCGCAGGCGCCGGGGCACCCGTTGAAAAACGTTGTTCACAGACATTGGCTCGCCCTCACAGCCCCGGCTTGCGCCAGCGCAACAGCCAGGCCTCGGTCACGGCCAGCAGCTTGTCGATGAAAAAGCCGACGATGCCCACGGCCACCACAGCGGCCAGCACCACGTCCAGCTGAAAGAGCTGGCGGCCGTAGACGATCAAAAAGCCGATGCCCTCGGAAGACGCGAGCAGCTCCACCACCACCAGCGCCAGCCAGGCGTGGGTGAGGCCATAGCGCACCCCATTCCAGATGGGCGCGGTGGCCGCCGGAAACACCACCTTGCGCAGCATCTGCCAGCGGGTGTAGCCGTACACCCGCGCCACCTCCACCAGGCGGTTCGGCACGTTCTCGATGCCCTGGCAGGTGTTGATGGCCACGGGCACCAGCGCGGCCTTGGCGATCAACAAGAACTTCAGCCCCTCGTCAATGCCCACCAGCAGGATCAGCAACGGCAGCCAGCCAATCACCGGCACCTGGCTGAAGGCCTTGAACAGTGGGAACACGTAGTCGCGGAAGGTGGGCGACAGACCCATGGCCCCGCCCAGCAGCAGCCCCAGCACCAGGCCGATGCCAAAGCCCCCAGCCACGCGCACCATGCTGATGGCGAGGTGGTCCCACAGCTCGCCGCTGGCCAGCAGCTCGGCAAACACCTTGAACACGGCGGCGGGCGGCGGCAGCACCTGCTCAGGCACCCAGCCCCACACGGCCGATAGCTGCCACAGCGCCAACACGGCCAGCGGAAACGGCCAGGCCCAGAGCCAGCGCCAGGCCCAGGCCCGTGGAGGGCTCTGAGGGGTGGCCGGGGCGGCTGGGGCCCGGGGCGCCGGGGCCGCTGCCAACCCGGGCCCGGCAGCGTTCAGTGCGGGTATCGCCATCTTTTACATGTCCTTTTTTCGTGTGGCGGCACTGCGGCCCACGGGGGCGAGCTGCACACCATCAATAACAACCAAAAGGAATGTAAAAGACGTTTGTTATAAAAATAAATGGTTAATACTCATATGCAATGACAAAGATGTTTGCGGCATGAACTGCGGCGCGGGGGTTATGAGGCGCCCCCGGGCAGACGCAAAAAAACCCGCCGCGCACCAACGCGCGGGCGGGTCAAAAAGGGCGGCGCTTCGCCTGCCCTCCCCCTTCCAGCCCGGGTACAGAACCCGGCTCCAGATTCAAGGCGCAGCAGCCAAGTCGCCATTGGCTGCGTACACAGGCCAGTAGCCCTCCAGCTTCAACTCCTTAAGCGCTGCGTTCAGGTAGCGGCGGTCAAACCAGCTGTCGATCTCGGGCTTCTTGCGGATGAGCTTGAGCTTGTGGGCCTCGTCGGCCGCGTCCTTGTAGCGGGCCACCAGGAAGGGGTCGAGCAACGGCGACAGGCGCACGCGCAACGGCTGGCCGATGAAGTCTTCACGCCACACCTTCTCGGGGTACTCGGCCTTGCCCCATTGCGCAAACAGATCGGCGCGGCGGTCTTCGTCGGAGTATTTGTGGGCGTAGCGCACCACGGTCTTCACCACCCGGTGCACCGCCTCGGGGTGGCGCGCAGCGAAGTCGTCGGTGACCAGCAGCACCGTCTGGCGCGTGTACCTGAACGAGTCTTCCGCCGCCGACCACACCACCTTGGCCAGCCCCTGGTCGCGCAGCTTGAAAAGGCCCACGTAGCCAAAGGCGGCATCAATGTCCCTGCTGACCAACGCGGCATCGGCGCTCGGGAAGTCCAGGTTCACCAGCTTCACATCGCGTTCGCTCAGGCCCTTGTCGGCCAGCGCCCGCACCGCCGCCAGGTGCAGGTTGGTGCCCTTGAACACCGCCACCTTGCGGCCCTTGAGGTCTTCCAGGCGGCGGATGGGCGAGTCGGGCGGCACGGCCAGGTACAGGCCGTTGCGCACGCCGCTGCCCAGGATGATCCTGGTCCTCACATCGCTGGCCCGGTGCACGATGGAGGGCAGGTCGCCCTGCCAGGCAAAGTCCAGCTGCTTGTTGACCAGCGCCTCGTTCACAGCAGGGCCCGCGCCTTTGAAGAAGGTCCACTGCACCTTCACGCCATCCTTCCTGAACTCTTCTTCCAGCGCGCCATCGGTGTAGGCCAGCGCGGCCGATGTGCCGCCATGGCGCACCGGGTCGCTGCCCACGCCGCCAGTGGCAATCCCGATGCGGATGACCTTCAGCGGCTCGGGTGCCTGCGCGGCGGCACTGCCCACCCACAGGCCCAAAGCCATTGCCGTTCCCGCTGCCGCCCTGCGAAGCGCTGCGCTCCATAGCGTTCTATTCATGTGTGGACCTTTCGTGCTTGTTGTCATGGATTGACAGCCACTCTAGGCAGGCTAGGCAGCGCCACCAACGACCAAAAACAGATATGCAAATTTGGGCGTGCCAAGCGCCCCACACGCCGCTGCAGAGCGCGGATTTCCGACTATCCATATACGAACTGCTTCGTTGATGCGCTGCGCATGCGCTGTCCCAATCCCATGGGCGTTCTCTTTCATCCACCTTCGTTTCAGAAAGCAGCACCATGTCCAACCTCAACGACTTGCACCCCACCTTCACCCGCTTCGCGGTCGAGCCCTACACCCCCACCATCGGCGCCGTGGTCCACGACCTGGACCTGCGCCAGCCACTCGATGCCACCACGCAGGCCGAGCTGCGCCAGGCACTGGCCGTGCACGAGGTGCTGTTCTTCCGCGACCAGCACATCACGCCACAGCAGCAGGTGGACTTCACCCGCAGCTTTGGCAATGTTGCCGAGGTCAAGGCGTTCTTCCCCCGGCTGGAGAACCACCCCGAGATCGAGATCGTGGAAAGCACGGCCGAGCGCCCCAAGGCGTCGAGCAACTGGCACGCCGACATCACCTGGCGCGAGCAGCCGCCGCTGGGCACCAGCCTGTATGCGCAGGTGATCCCGGCGAGCGGCGGCGACACGCTGTGGGCCAGCCTCACCGCCGCCTACGCCAGCCTGCCGCCCGCCTTCCAGGCGTATCTGGAGACGCTCACGGCCGTGCACACCTGGGAGATCAGCGGCTGGACGGAGTACCTGCTGCGCAAGGACGCGAGCGGCGACGAGCTGAAGGCCGCCCGCGCCAAGTACCCGCCGGTGGAGCACCCAGTGGTGCGCGTGCACCCCGTCACCGGCAAGAAGGTGCTGTACGTGAACTCCACCTTCACCAGCCACATCAAGGGCCTGTCGCGTGTGGAGAGCGACACCCTGCTGACCCAGCTGTTTGCCCTGCCGCAGGTGCCCGAGTTCCAGGCCCGCCTGCGCTGGGCGCCGGGCACGCTGGCCGTGTGGGACAACCGCTCCACCCAGCACTACGCGGTGGGCGACTTCTTCCCACAGCACCGCAAGCTGCATCGCATCACTATCACGGAGTAACCCCCTGAGTCGCCTTCGGCGCCATCCCCCGGGGGGGACGCACCCGGAGGCCCGGCAAAGCCGGTTCCACGGGTGCACGGGCCTGGGCCGCGCCGGTATCGCAGGCCGCGCGCTTGATTCAAACCATCGACATTCTTATGACCCAACCTGAAACCCCACGCAAACTGCGCCTCGGCGCCTTCATCATGGCCACGGGGCACCATGTCGCCGCGTGGCGCCACCCCGGCTCGCAGGCCGATTCGGGCGTGAACATCGACCATTACATCGAGGTGGCGCAAACGGCCGAGCGCGGCCTGTTCGACCAGGTGTTTGTGGCCGACAGCCCGGGCGTATGGCACAAGGGCGACCGCGAGTCCTTCAGCCGCCAGGGGCGCATCTCGCACTTCGAGCCCGTCACGCTGTGGGCGGCGCTGTCTGCCGTCACCAAGCACATCGGCTTTGTGGCCACGGCATCCACCACCTACGAAGACCCCTACCTGCTGGCACGCAAGTTCGCTTCGCTGGACCACATCAGCAAGGGCCGCGCGGCCTGGAACGTGGTGACCACCAGTGCCGAGAACGTGCATGGCAACTTTGGCCTCGATACCCACCCCGACCCCGCCACGCGCTACGAGCGCGCGCACGAGTTCGTGGATGTGGTGAAGGGCCTGTGGGACAGCTTTGACGACGACGCCTTCCGCCGCGACAAGGCCAGCGGCGTGTATTTCGACCCCGACAAGCTGCACACGCTCAACCACGTCGGCAAGCACCTCAAGGTGCAGGGCCCGCTCAACATCGAGCGCTCGCCCCAAGGCCACCCGGTCATCGTGCAGGCGGGCTCGTCCGAAGACGGCAAGGAGCTGGCCGCCGCCACGGCCGAGGCGATCTTCACCGCCTGGACCAGCCTGGCCGAGGCCCAGGCGTTCTACAAGGATGTGAAGGGCCGCATGGCCAAGTACGGCCGTCGGCCCGAAGAGCTGCTGGTGCTGCCCGGCATCTCTCCAGTCATCGGCCGCACCGAAGAAGAAGCCCAGGCCCGCTGGGCCGAGCTGCAGGCGCTGATCCACCCCAGCGTGGGCCTGGCCACGCTGGCACCCTTCTGGCCCGGCGAAGACCTCACGCAATGGAACCTGGACGCGCCGCCGCCCTACATCCCCGAGCCGCCCAAGGGCATCAACAGCCGCGCGCACGTGGTGCTGGAGCTGGCCCGGCGCGAGAAGTACACCGTGCGCCGGCTGTACGAATACCTGGCCGGTGCGCGCGGCCACTGGGTGGTCGTGGGCACGCCCGAGACCATTGCCGACCGCATGCAGGAATGGTTTGAAAACGGCGCGGCCGACGGCTTCAACGTGATGCCGCCGGTGCTGCCACAGTCGCTCAACGAGTTTGTGGATCTGGTCGTTCCCGAGCTGCAACGGCGCGGCCTGTTCCGCACCGCGTACGAAGGCCGCACGCTGCGCGAGAACCTGGGGCTGTCGCGCCCCGCCAGCCGGTACGCCACACCACTCGCCAAGGCAGCCTGATGCTCAGAACGTGTTGACGATCTTTTCGGGGCCGCGCAAGTACCTTCCCGGGATGGGATGCAAGGCGCGGTGCGCTGTTGATAGCCCGGCTATCCACAAGCGCCGCAACGCCGCAGACCGCCCGGCAAGGCACTTGCCCGAAGGGTTGGAGTGAAATCGGGCGATTGAACGCCCCGGCTGCTTGCATGGGCACGAGCCCATGCGGCGCATCCGAAGCATCCACTCATCCCGATTGCACTCCAACGCGGCCCCGAAAAGATCGTCAACACGTTCTCAGGGCCCGACGGGCCAGCGCATCACGCCTGCCGGGCAGCCTCTGCGCTGGCTTTTCAGGCAGGCTGCGGCAGGTAGCTGGGCCGCGTGGCCGTCATCGCAAGCTTGACGTGTTGCGTGAGCTCATCGGCCAGCACCTCGTCTGCGCCCGCTTCCAGGCCATCCAGAGCGCGCTGCACGATCTGAACCGGGCTGGTCTTGGGCACGTCAAAGCCACGCGTGAGGTCGGTATCCACATACGCCATGTGCAGCCCCAGAACCTGGGTTTTTTGCGCAGCCAGCTCGTGGCGCAGTGCGTTGGTGAGCGACCAGGCTGCAGACTTGCTGGCCGAGTACGCAGCCAGCTCGCCGCCATTCACCCACGATGCTACGGACAGCACGTTGAGCAACGCCCCACCACCGTTGGCCTGCAGGACGGGTGCAAAAGCCTTGCTGACACGCAGCACGCCAAAGACGTTGGTCTCAAAAATGCGGCGCATGACCTCTTCACTGTCGGCCGCCATGAAGCCGCCGGGCTGTGCGATGCCTGCGTTGTTGATGACCAGGGTCACATCGGACGCCAGCGCGGCAGCGGCCGCCACCTCCTCGGGATTGTTGACGTCCAGGCGCAAGGCCTGCACGCCTGGTTGCGGGGCGATGGTGGAAGGGTCACGCGCAGCGGCGTAGACCTTGCGCGCACCGCGTGCGAGCAGCTCGCGGACAAAAGCCAGGCCAATGCCGCGATTGGCGCCGGTGACGAGGACAACTGCGTTTTCGATCTTCATGGGAATCTCCAGGGGTGGGTTGGGAATGAACGGGAATGAACGGGAATGAACGGGAGAGTGCGGGCAAGACGTGCGAGGGATGGATGCGCAGCGAGCAATCGGTGGGTGCGGATGGTTGCGAACAAACGGCTCAGCGCACCTTGACCACGACCTTGCCCTTGGCACGGCCGGTGTCCACGTAGGCGATGGCTTCGTTGGTGGCGTCAAAGGCAAACACCTTGTCGATCACAGGGCGGATGGCCCCGGCATCGATCAGGCGTGTGATCTCTTGCAGCTGGCTGCCCTGGGCCCGCATGAACAGGAACCCGTAGCCAATGCCCAGCGCCCGGGCGCGGCGCCGGGTGCCCGCGCTCAACAGGCGAAACACCATCCGCAAAAAGCCCGGGGCGCGAATGGCTTCGCCAAATGCGGGGTCGGGCGGGCCCGAGACAGAGACGAGTTGGCCGCCGCGCTGGAGCACGCGCAGGGACTTTGCCAGCGCCTTGCCGTCCTGGCTGTGCAGCACCATGTCGTAGTCGCGCAGCACGTCTTCAAAGTCCTGCTGCCGGTAGTCGATGACCACATCGGCGCCCAGGCTTTGGACCAGTGCGGCATTGCCCTCGCTGGCGGTGGTGGCCACTGTGGCGCCCAGGTGCTTGGCCAGCTGGATGGCGATGCTGCCCAGGCCGCCAGAGCCCGCCTGGATGAAGACCTTCTGCCCTTTCCTGATCTGGGCCCTCTCGACCAGGGCCTGCCATGCCGTCAGGGCCACCAGCGGGATCGAGGCCGCCTCTTCCATGGTCAGGCTGCGGGGCTTGAAGGCCAGCGAAGACTCCTTGACCGCGATGAGTTCCGCAAAAGTGCCGATGCGAAAGTCGTCCGCCCGGGCATAGACCTCATCGCCAGGCTTGAACTGCCGCACGCGCGGCCCCACCCGCACCACCACGCCCGCCACGTCATGCCCAAGGATGAGCGGCATCTTGTAGGGCAGGATGAGCTTGAACTCTCCGTCCCGGATCTTGGCGTCGAGCGGATTGACACCCGCTGCATGCACCTCCACCAGCACTTCGTCGTCGCCCAAAGAGGGCGCAGGGACTTCGGCGGGTCTGAGCACGCCCTTTTTTGCGTAACGATCCAGAACAAACGCCTTCATGGGGTTTCCTTTGCGGCCAGGGTTGGCGCGGCTGCGTGGCCAAGCCACAGGGCCTGAACAGGCGCGATGGGGGTGGGAGGCCAGGGTTGAAATTTTGAAATGATGCTCATCATATGTAAAGACCAAAAAAATGCGTGCCATTGCACGAAGATCGCCATCAAGAAGAGCGCCTGGTGGGTGGGTTTGCGTCAGTCCGTTTCCGCTGGCAACAGGTGCTTGAGCGCAGCCTCGCGCAGGCTGTCGGACAGCGCAACGTCGTCCACCGCACGGGCAAGCACCAAAGCGCCCACCATGGTGGACAGGGTGACGAGCGCTTGCTCGTGTGTTTCCGGCTGGCCCCATTGCGGCGACTGGCGCGCAATCAGATCCACCATTTCCTTGATGTGCCGGGTGGAGACGCGCCGCACTTCGGGCGACTGGCGCGAGGTTTCAGAGCCCAGTGCGGCCAGGGGGCAACCTGTTTCTACGCTTTCGACATGTTGGCGCGAGAGATAGGCCTTGAGCACGGTGGCCATCGCCTGCGAGGCGGGCTCCCCCGCCACAGCGCCGGCCACTGTGGCCACAGACTGGGCACAGGCCTGCATTGCCGCTTCGGCCAGCATGGCCTCGCGGGATTCGAAGTGCGCATAGAAGCCGCCATGCGTGAGGCCCGCCTCCTTCATGATGTCTGCCACCCCGGTGCCGTGGTAGCCGTTGCGACGGATCGCCCGCGCGGCCACCGACACGATGCGCTCATGGGTCGCTTCCTTGGCGGCGGCTCGGGCACTGGGTTGTTTATTTCGCATGACACTCATCATACATTTTGTCAGGCGCACTGGCAAGCAGCCCCCGCAGATGCGCCATGCCAGCCCCATGTCGCGTCAACACAAAAAACTCAGGCCTCGTACCGAGGCCTGAGAGGTGAAGTGCGCGGTACAAGCCGCTTTGGCTTGTGGCGATATTTGCTACGCTTTCAATAGCGCCATGCGCTTATCCAGAGGGCAGTGGCTGCCTATTTGGTCACAAATAAACAGATCACAGCTTGGCAATGGACACCTCGGTGGACTTGACCAGCGCGACCACGTCGGAGCCGACGACCAGGCCCAGGTCGTCCACCGAGCGGGTGGTGATGACGGAAGTGACGATGCCCCAGGGGGTTTCGACATCGACCTCGGAGACAACATCGCCGCGAATGATCTCGCGCACTTTGCCCTTGAACTGGTTGCGAACGTTGATGGCTTGGATGGACATGGGGTTCTCCTAAAAAAGTCCGTTGACGAAAACAATGAGGGAATCCGGATCACTCAGCGTTGAACGCTGCGCTCGGAACTGGCGCTCTACAGGCCAGTGCCACCGTGGAACTGGCTTTGCCAGGCCACCGGTGGCGTTCCCCTCCCGAAGGAGAGGGGGAAGGCGCGAAGCGACTCAGGGGGTGCTTCTTTCATTCACACTGCCCAGCGCAGCCCATGCGCAGGCACGCCGGGCCAGGTGGGTTCGGGGGTGGGCTCCACATCGGGCTTTTGCAGCACGCGGTCGAGGATGCGTTTTTCCAGCTGTGCAAAGGCGGCCTCGCCATGCACACGCGGGCGTGGCAGGTCGATGCGCTGGTCCAGCGCGATCTGGCCGTCTTCGATCAGGATCACGCGGTCGGCCAGGGCCACGGCCTCTTGCACGTCGTGGGTGACCAGCAGCGCGGTGAAGCCCGACTGGCGCCACAGGCCTTCGATGAGGCGGTGCATCTCGATGCGGGTGAGCGCGTCGAGCGCGCCCAGGGGTTCATCGAGCAGCAGCAGGCGCGGGTCGTGCACCAGCGCACGCGCCAGGGCCACGCGCTGGCGCTGGCCGCCGGACAGGCGCGCGGGCCATTCGCCCAGCCGGTCGCCCAGGCCCACGCGGGCCAGCACGTCGGCCGCTGCGCCGCGCCGCCCGGGGGGCAGGCCCAGGGCCACGTTGTCCTGCACGCGCTTCCAGGGCAGCAGGCGCGCGTCCTGGAACATGATGCGGGTGCTGCTGCTCAGGCCGTCCACGCGGTCGCCGTCGATGCGGATGGCGCCGCCCGACACCGACTCCAGCCCCGCCACCAGGCGCAGCAGCGTGCTTTTGCCGCAGCCACTGCGGCCCACGATGGCGACGAACTCGCCGGGCTCGATGACCAGCTCCGTCTTCTTGAGCACGTCGCGCGTGCCGTAGCGTTTGTCCACGCCGCGCACTTCCAGGCGCACGCCCTGTGGCTGCGGCGGTGGGGAAATATTGGTAGTCAAAATGGCCTCCTGCGCCTGTCCATCAAGCGCTAGCAGCTATGAAAAAGTGAGTATTCAGACGCCCAGAGCGGGTGTCATGCCTGATAGCCGGGATGCCAGCGCAGCCAGTACCGTTCGAGGCCCTTGGCGAAGACGTCGGCCAGCTTGCCCAGCAGCGCATACAGCAGGATGCCCACGAGCACGATGTCGGTCTGCAGAAACTCGCGTGCATTCATCGTGAGGTAGCCAATGCCCGCCTGCGCCGAGATGGTCTCGGCCACGATCAGGATCACCCACATCAAACCGAGCGAGAAGCGCAGCCCCACCAGGATGCTGGAGAGCGCCCCGGGCAGGATGATCTGCTTGTAGAGCTGCCAGCGGTTGAGCCCGTAGGTGCGCCCCATCTCGATCAGCCCCGGGTCCACATTGCGGATGCCGTGGAAGGTGTTGAGGTAGATCGGGAAGAACACCGACACGCTGATGAGGAACAGCTTGGCCGTTTCATCGATGCCGAACCACAGGATCACCAGCGGAATCAGCGCCAGCGCAGGGATGTTGCGCACCATCTGGATGGTGGAGTCGAGCAGCGTCTCGAACAGCTTGATGGAGCCGGTGAGCAAACCCAGCAGCAGGCCCAGGCCGCCGCCAATGGCCAGCCCGGTCAAGGCCCTGCCGGCGCTGACCCGCACATGGGTCCAGAGTTCGCCCGATACGGTCAGGGCCCAGGCGGCCTTGACGACCTCCAGCGGTGCAGGCAGTACGCGCGTGGAGAGCCAGCCTTGCGACGAGGCGATCTGCCACAGCACGATGAGCCCCACGGGCACGGCCCAGGGCAGCAGGCGCTGTGCGAGCTGCCGGGCAAAACGCGCCACGGGTGCGGGCAGCAAGGGGCCTTCGATGGGCAGGTCGGCCACATCGGCCACAGGGGATACCTGCAGTTCTCGAACTGTCTGAGCGTTTGTCATGGGGTGGTTTCCTGCAGTTCGTTGTCGGGCTCCAAAAACTCCAGCTGGTTGCCCGCAGGGTCTTTGGCATAAAAGCGCAGATAGCCGGGTAGGACCCGCGTCTCATCCAGCGCCACATCGGCCTGCAGCAGGCGGTGGCGCAGGCCGGGCAAGTTCTGCACCTCCAGCGCGAGGTGCGACACCGCGGGCACGGGTTGCCAGTGTTCGGTGGGCACCAGGTCGATGCGCTGGCCCCCCGCTGCAAAACGCAGCGTGGCACCGGCCTGCAAGCGGACTTCCGGCAGGCCCAGCAGACCGGTGTAGAAGCGGCGGATCACGTCTTCGGCCCCGGCCGGGAAGGCCAGTTGCACATGGTTGATGGCGGCAATGCCCATGGTGGTGCTCCTCACTCAGCTTTGGGATGCGCGCGGCACAAAATCATTGGCCACGGTTTCGCCAAACGGGCCGAGCGGGTTGCCGCCCGTGAGCTGGTTGCGCACCGACAGTGGCAGCAGCGGGAACACCAGCTCGGCAAAACGGTAGGCCTCGTCCAGGTGCGGGTAGCCCGACAGCACAAAGGTGTCCAGCCCCAGCGCGGCGTATTCCTCGATGCGCGCAGCCACCGTCTGGGGGTCGCCCACCAGGGCCGTGCCCGCGCCACCCCGCACCAGGCCCACGCCCGCCCACAGGTTGGGGCTGATCTCCAGGTCCTTGCGGCTGCGCTTGGCACCACCGGCGTGCAGCGCAGCCATGCGGCGCTGGCCTTCGGAGTCCATGCGCGCAAACACGGCCTGGGCGCGCACCACGGTGTCGTCGTCCACATGGCTGATGAGTTCTTCGGCCGCGGCCCAGGCCTGCGCGTCGGTCTCGCGCACGATGACGTGCAGGCGGATGCCGAAGTTGACGGTGCGGCCATGTTTTGCAGCGCGCGCACGCACGTCCGCCACTTTCCTGGCGACTTCCGCCGGTGGCTCGCCCCAGGTCAGGTAGGTCTCGACCTGCTCGGCCGCCAGGTCGTGCGCGGCGGGCGACGAGCCACCAAAGTACACAGGCGGGTGGGGCTGCTGCAGCGGCGGAAAGAGCAGCTTGGCGCCCTTCACCGACAGGTGCTTGCCTTCGTAGTCCAGGCTTTCGCCCTGGTGGCTGCGCGTGAGGATTTCACGCCAGATGCGGATGAACTCGGCCGACTGCTCGTAGCGCGTGGAGTGGTTCAGGAACACGCCGTCGCCCTCCAGCTCGGTCTGGTCGCCGCCTGTGACGAGGTTGACGAGCAGGCGCCCGCCCGAGAGGCGGTCGAACGTGGCCGCCATGCGTGCGGCCAGCGCGGGCTGGTGCAGGCCGGGGCGCACGGCCACCAGAAACTTGAGGTTGCGCGTGACGGGCAGCAGGCTCGACGCCACCACCCAGGGGTCTTCGCACGAGCGGCCGGTGGGGATGAGCACGCCTTCATAGCCCAGGCTGTCGGCCGCCACTGCGACCTGCTTGAGGTAGTCGTGGTTGAGCTGGCGTGCACCCTTGGCCGTGCCAAGGTAACGGCTGTCGCCGTGGGTGGGGATGAACCAGAAAATTTTCATGAATGAATGCCTCGGGGATGGGGGCTTGTTTGGTTTTTTCAGGGCCGGGGCGTTGCAGACGCCAGCTGCGCTGCCGCTGGCCGCCACACGATGTCGGCCACGTTCACGGGTTTGGGGATCAGGCCGAGCTTGAAGAACGCGTCGGCCACGCGCTGCTGGTCGGCCACTGTGGCGGGCGAGAGCAGCCCCACGGGAGACGAGGGGCGGCGCTGGATGAACAGGCTCACCACGCCCGCGTCCAGGCCGCTGAAGTCGGAAATGAGCTTGATCGCGTCCTTGCGCGCCTCTTGCGCCAGGCGGTCGGCACGGCTGAGTTCTTCAAACAGCACCCGCAGCACTTGCGGGTGGGCTTGCACAAACGGGCGGGCCGCCAGGTAAAAGGAGTTGTTGCTGCTGGCCAGGTCGCGGCCAGTCGCAAGGACTCGGGGCTGGATGGCCAGCTCGGTGGCGGCGTAGAACGGGTCCCAGATGGCCCAGGCGTCCACGCTCTTGCGCTCGAACGCGGCGCGCGCATCGGCTGGCGTCAGGTACACGGGCTGGATATCGGCCCACTGCAAACCGGCTCGCTCCACCGCCTTGACCAGCAGGTAGTGGGCGCTGCTGCCCTTTTGCACGGCAATGCGGCGGCCCTTGAGGTCGGACAGGGTGCGCAAGGGCGAGTCCTTGAGCACCAGCAGCGCGGAGCTGTCGGGCTTGGGCGGCTCGGCGCCGACGTAGAGCAGGTCTTTGCCAGCGGCCTGGGCAAACACGGGGGGCGAGTCGCCCGTGAGGCCAAACTCCAGGCTGCCCACCGACAGGGCTTCGAGCAGCTGCGGCCCGGCCGGAAACTCCAGCCAACTCACGCGGGTGCCAGGGAAGCGCTTTTCCAGCACGCCCTGCTGCTTGAGGATGACCAGGTTGACGGCCGACTTCTGGTAGCCGATGCGCAGTTGCTCGGGGCCTTGCACGGCTGCGCTTTGCGCGTGGGCATAGCGGCTGGCCAGCGCCCAGCTGAAAGCGGTAACGCCCAGCAGCTGCAGCGCGCGGCGGCGCTCATTGCTCAAGGGAAGGTGGGTCATGGTGACTCCTTGCAGTGCTTGGTGACCTGGCCCTCAAAGGTCCACCGGCGCTGCGTGCAGCAGGTTGAGCTTTTTAGGGATGAGCTTGAGGTCGAAGAAGGTGTCGGCAATCGCCTGCTGCTCGGACAGGATCTCGCGCGTGACGGGCGCAGTGCCGAAGCGGGCGCGGCTCAGGTACAGGTCGGTGATGGATTTGTCCAGGCCCAGCACGGCCGACAGCTCGGCAGCGGCGGCGTCCTTGTTCCTGGACACCCAGGTGTCGATGGCATTGACCTCTTCGATGGCAATGCGCAGCACGTCGGCGTTTTTGGTGGCGAAGTCGCGCGAGGTGAAGTAGTAGGCGCGGTTGTTGACCACGCCCGTGGCATCGACCAGCAGGCGCGCATCGAGCTGCTTTTGCGCGGCGGCGAGGAAGGGGTCCCAGATGATCCAGGCATCGATCGCGCCGCGTTCAAACGCGGCCCGCGCGTCGGCCGGGGCCAGGAAGATGGATTGCACGTCGCCGTATTTCAGGCCGTTCTTCTCCAGCAGCTTGACCAGGAAATACTGCACGTTGGAGCCCTTGTTGTAAGCCACGCGCTTGCCCTTGAGGTCGGCCACGCTGCGGATGGGCGAATCCTTGGGCACGATCACGGCCTCCAATGCGGGGCGCGGCACGGTGGCACCGGCATAGACCAGCGGCGCGCCAGCGGCCTGGGCAAAGATGGGCGGGGCTTCGCCCACGTCGCCGAAGTCGATGGAGCCAACATTGAGGGCTTCAAGCTGCACGGGGCCCGCGTTGAACTCGGTCCAGGTCACCTTCACACCCAGCGGGGCCAGGCGCTTTTCGAGCGTGCCACGGCCCTTGAGGATGGAGAGCCAGCCCTTTTGGTGGCCCACGCGCAGTACGCGGCCAGCGTTTTGCGACCAGGCCTGAGGCGCTGCGACGGTGGCGGTGGTGGCGGCAACCGCAGCCAGCAGCTGGCGGCGTTGCAGGGAGAAGCGGTTCAGTTCGTTCATGGTGCGGATTCCAGATTCAAAACAGGTGATGGATGGGCGAGCAGGCGGGGCTGGCAGCAGGCGGCACACCGCCCTGCCCGCGCACCCGGCGCAGCAACAAAATCAAAATAAAAAGGACGAAGGGGGAGAAAGGCGGGTGCTGGCACCACGGCAGGGCCGCAGCGCCAGGCCTGTGTCAGACGCTACATCGCACCTGCGAGAACGGCACCGGCGCAAACCGCGTGGCCTGGGCGGGCGACGGGCGCAGGGTTTCGGTCACGAGCACATTCACCGCGTCGTCCAGGCGGGCCGCAATATCGGCCTGCACGTGATAGCTGCCCTCGGGCGTCAGCGTGACCTGGGCATCGGTGGCGTAGATGCCAGGCAGGATGCTTTTGGCGCCCAGCGACTGCAGCACGGGCCGCAGCGCGTAGTCGAGCGCCAGCATGTGGTGCGGGCTGCCGCCCGTGGCCAGGGGCAACACGGTCTTGCCCTTGAGGGCCGTTTGCGGCAGCAGGTCCAGAAACACCTTGAGCACACCGCTGTAGGCCGCCTTGTAGACCGGGGTGGCCACCACCAGCACGCTGGCATCGGCCACCTGGTCGATGGCGTGCACCACCGTGGGGTGGCCAAAGTCGGCCAGCAGCAGCGCCTGGGGCGAGAGGTCGCGGATGTGGATGCGGTCCACCAGCGCACCGCGCACCGAAAGGCGCTGGGCCACGGCATCCAGCAAGGCGGCGGAGCGGGAACGCTCGGAGGGGCTGCCAGCGATGAGCAAGGCGGACATGGTGTGGATTCCTTGATTACTACTGTTTTGATAGCTATCAGCGCTTGATGGAAGCGCGCAGAAGGCTGTTTTTTCTTATAAAAAGGACGTACAGCGCCCTACCCGGCCCGCCCGGGCTGGGTTTCTTGCGTGGAGATCGGGGCACTGCCCACCCGCGCACAGAGGCGGGCGGGCTTGCTGGCTTACTTACTTGCGCGTGTAGATCTGGTCAAAGCTCGCGTTGTCCGCAAAGTGGTCCTTGGCCGCCTTGTCCCAGCCACCGAACGCGTCGTTGATGGTGAACAGGTTCAGCTTGGGGAACTGCTTGGCGTACTTGGCCTTGGCTTTGTCAGAGACAGCGGGGCGGTAGAAGTGCTTGCCCGCAATGTCCTGGCCTTCTTCGGTGTAGAGGTACTGCAGATAGGCCTCGGCCACGGCACGGGTGCCCTTCTTGTCCACGTTCTTGTCCACCACCGACACGGCGGGTTCGGCCAGGATGGAGATCGAAGGCGCGATCACGTCGAACTTGGTGCCGAACTCCTTTTCGAGCAGGTAGGCCTCGTTCTCCCAGGCGATCAGCACGTCGCCCTGGTTGCGCTGAGCGAAAGTGATGGTGGAGCCACGCGCGCCGGTGTCGAGCACAGGCACGTTGCCATACAGCTTGGCCACGAAGTCCTTGGCCTTGGCGTCACCGCCATATTTGCGCTTGGCGAATTCCCACGCGGCCAGGTAGTTCCAGCGCGCGCCGCCCGAGGTCTTGGGGTTGGGCGTGATCACCTTCACATCGGCGCGTACCAGGTCGTCCCAGTCCTTGATGCCCTTGGGGTTGCCCTGGCGTACCACCAGCACGATGGTCGAGGTGTAGGGCGAGCTGTTGTGTGGCAGGCGCTTTTGCCAGTCCTTGGGAATCCAGCCGCCGTTGGTGTGCAGCGCATCGGTGTCGCCCGCCAGGGCCAGCGTGGCCACGTCGGCGTCCAGCCCGTCGATGATGGAGCGTGCCTGCTTGCCCGAGCCGCCGTGGCTTTGCTTGATGGTCACGTCCTGGCCGGTCTTGGCCTTCCAGTGCTTGGCAAAGGCCTGATTGAACTCCACGTACAGCTCGCGCGTCGGGTCGTACGACACATTGAGCAACGTCACAGACTGTGCAAACGACGGCAATGCCGTCAGGGCCAAACTGCCCACCAGGGCGGCGGCGAAGGGAAACTTGATAAAGTCGCGGCGAAAGTTCATGGAAGGGCCTCTTTTGTGAATGTGTTGCGGTGCAAATCACCGATGGAACGCATTCTGGAAGGCCCTCTTCAAAACTGGAACTACTGAGATTTCAGTTCTTAATATCCAAATCATCTGAGCGAAGCCTTTTTCGCTCACCCCCACTGCAAGGAATTCCCATGGCACGCACCGTTCAATGCATCAAGCTCGGCAAGGAAGCCGAAGGCCTCGACTTTCCGCCCTACCCCGGCGAACTGGGCAAGCGCATCTGGGAAAGCGTGAGCAAGGAAGCCTGGGCAGGCTGGCTCAAGCACCAGACCATGCTGGTCAATGAAAACCGCCTGAACCTGGCCGATGCGCGCGCGCGCCAGTACCTGGCCCGCCAGATGGAGAACCATTTCTTCGGCAGCGGTGCAGACGCCGCAGCGGGCTACGTCCCCCCCAGCGCATAAAGCTGCCTGCATACGCACAGTTCAGCCTGTCATGTCCGAGCCCGTTGACTGGCTGCCGGACGGCACTCCCTACAGCCCTCGCTTCGGCGACCGCTACCACAGCGAAAACGGCGGCCTGGACCAGGCCCGCCGGGTGTTTCTGCACGGCTGCGGATTGCCCGCCAACTGGGCCGGGCAGTCGCAGTGGCGCATTCTGGAAACCGGGTTTGGCTTTGGCCTGAACTTCCTGGTGACATGGGCTGCCTGGCGGGCCGACCCAGAGCGCCCTACTCTGCTGCACTTCGTGTCGACCGAAGCGTGGCCCGTGAGTGCCGACGATCTGCTGCGCGCCACCTCGGTCCACCCCGAACTGGCGCCGCTGGCAGAAGCACTGCACCAGCAATGGTGGGGCCTGCTGCCGGGCGTGCACCGCCTGCGTTTTGACGAGGGCCGGGTGCTGCTCACCCTGTATGTGGGCGACACCCAGGCCATGCTGCGCCAGCAGAACCTGGTGGTGGATTCCATCTACCTCGACGGCTTCAGCCCCCAGCGCAACCCCGAAAGCTGGGACCTGCACACCCTGAAGGCCGTGGCGCGCTGCTGCCGGCGCGGTACCCGCCTGGCCACCTGGACCATTGCCCGCGCCGTGCGTGATGCGCTGGCGCAATGTGGCTTTGAAGTGGCCCGTGTGCCCGGCGTGCCGCCCAAGCGCGACAACCTGCATGCCACCTTCAACCCGCGCTGGGAGCCACGCACCACGCGCCAGCCTGCGGTGGCGCCCGAACCCGCCCTGCCAGGCCCCTGCATCGTGATCGGCGGGGGCATTGCGGGCGCCGCCGCCGCCGCCAGCCTGGCCCGGCGTGGCTGGCTGGTCACGGTGCTGGACCAGGCCCCCGAGCCCGCTGCGGGCGCCTCAGCCCTGCCCGCCGGGGTGTTCGCCCCCCATGTGTCGCCTGACGACAGCGTGCTGTCGCGCCTATCGCGCAGCGGCATCCGCGCCACGCTGGAGCAGGCCCGCTGGTTGCTGAACGAGGGGGTGGACTGGGCGCACTGCGGCGTGCTCGAACACCGTACTGATGGCACGCCCGGCCTGTCACCCAACTGGACCCAAGGGCCGGGCGCCGCCTGGAGCGAGCCCGCGCCCCCCGCTGCCCTGGCCGCGGCCCAGTTGCCGCCCGACGCAACCGCCTGCTGGCACCACCAGGCGGGCTGGGTGCGCCCGGCGCGCCTGGCCAGGGCCTTGCTGGGCCAACCCGGCATTCAATGGCAGGGGCATTGCGCGGTGGCCCAGTTGCGGCGTGTGGAAACGCCCACCGCCACCTGGCAGGCAATCGATGCCCAGGGCCGGGTGCTGGCGGAGGCTCCCACCGTGGTCATTGCCGCAGGCGCAGGCAGTCTGGCCCTGCTGAACCACCGCTGGCCCCTGCAGCCGGTGCGCGGGCAGGTGTCGTGGGGCAAACATTCCGATCCGGCAAGGCCACTGCTGCCATTGCTTCCGTTCCCGGCCAACGGCAACGGCAACCTGGTGCCCCGATTCCCGCTGGGCGACAACCCTCAAGGCGAGCAAGGCTGGGTAATGGGCTCGACGTTCGAGCGCGATGTGCAGGCGCTGCCGCCCAGCGCAGCCGACGTCCACGCCGCCCACGCCACCAACTGGGCCAAGCTGCAGGGCTTGCTGCCCGGCATCGCGCCACAGCTGAAGCCCTTGTTCGCCCAGGTGCTGAACGCCCCCGCGCCCCAACCCGCCGCCCTGCGCACCTGGGCCGCCGTGCGCTGCACCGCGCCCGACCGCCTGCCCATCGTGGGCCCCGTGGACCCGGCCCACCTGCCTGGGCTGTGGGTCAGCACCGCCATGGGCGCACGCGGGCTCACACTGGCGCTGCTGTGCGGCGAACTGCTGGCCGCCCGGCTGCAAAGTGAGCCCTTGCCCATCGACGCACGGCTGGCCAAGGCGCTGGGCACCGAGCGCCTGCCGTAACGCGGGCGCCGCAAGCCCCCTGCGGCAGCACCCGCCAACCCGCGCCAATCCTTGCTTATAAACAAATAGACATATTGGCAGAGCAAAACAATAGTTTGCATCCATAAGAAGCCCCTCTACATTCGCCGCCATGCATGAATTGGCGTTTGTTTTTGCGGGCTTTGCCGTTGGGCTCATCGTGGGCCTGACCGGTGTGGGCGGTGGCTCGCTCATGACGCCGATCCTGATCTTCTTCTTCGGCGTGAAGCCGCACATGGCCGTGGGCACCGATCTGCTGTTTGCGGCCTTTACCAAGATGGGCGGCACCGTGAGCCTGGCACGCCAACGCCTGGTGCCCTGGAAAGTGGTGGGCCAGCTGTGCGCTGGCAGCATCCCGGCGGCGTTGCTGGCACTGTGGGCGCTCAAGGTACTGGGCCCGGCCAGTAGCACGGCCCAAGCCATCATGACCACCACACTGGGCTTTGCCCTGCTGCTCACGGCGGCAGCCACGCTCTACAAGGTGGTTGCGTTTTCTGCCCAGCGCCAGGCAGCCGAAGCGGCCGCCCGCAAGACCCACACGGGCGACGCCACCCGCCCCCGCCACTGGAGCCTGCCCGTGCTGCTGGGCGCCGTGATCGGCACGCTGGTCACGTTCACCTCGGTGGGTGCCGGTGCCATCGGCGTCACGGTGCTGCTGCTGGTCTACCCCCTGCTGCCGCTGCCGCGCATCATCGGCGCCGACATTGCCTATGCCGTGCCTTTGACCCTGGTGGCAGGGTTGGGACATGCGTCGCTGGGCTCGGTGGACTGGCCTTTGCTTGCACAATTGCTGGCTGGCTCGCTGCCGGGCATCTGGCTGGGTTCGCGCCTGGTCACCCGCACGCCTGAGCGCCTGATCCGCTCCGCCCTGTCCGTCCTGCTGGCCTGGGCAGGCTTCAAATTGATTCTGATCTAGGAACCGCCCGGTTCCCGCCCCACGATGTACCAATACACAGAATTCGACACCCAGTTCGTGCAGCAGCGCGCTCACCAGTTCCGCGACCAGCTCACCCGCTGGCAGACGGGCAAGCTGAGCGAGGACGACTTCCGCCCCCTGCGCCTGCAAAACGGCTGGTATGTGCAGCGCTACGCCCCCATGCTGCGCGTGGCCGTGCCTTACGGCGAGATCGCCAGCCGCCAGCTGCGCGTGCTGGCACAGATTGCCCGCGAATACGACGAGCCCGAAGCCGCCGTCTTCAAGGCCGCCATGGAAGGCCAGGGCAAGCTGGGCACCACGTTCTTGCCCACGCACTGCGCCCACTTCACCACGCGCACCAATGTGCAGTTCAACTGGATTCCGCTGTCCAAAAGCGCGGACGTGATGGACCTGCTGGCCAGCGTCAACCTGCACGGCATCCAGACCAGCGGCAACTGCATCCGCAACACCACCACCGACGCCCTGGCTGGCATCGCCGTGGACGAGATCGTGGACCCGCGCCCCTATGCGGAGCTGATCCGCCAGTGGTCCACGCTGCACCCCGAGTTCGCGTTCTTGCCGCGCAAGTTCAAGATCGCCATCACCGGCGCCAAGGACGACCGCGCCGCCACCGGCTGGCACGACGTGGGCCTGCACCTGGTCAAGAACGATGCGGGTGAGATCGGCTTCAAGGTGTTTGTGGGCGGCGGCATGGGCCGCACGCCGGTCATCGGCACCGTGATCCGCGAGTTCCTGCCGTGGAACCAGATCATGAATTACATCGAGGCCATCGTGCGCGTGTACAACGAGCATGGCCGCCGCGACAACAAGTACAAGGCCCGCATCAAGATTCTGGTGAAGTCCGAAGGCCAGCAGTACATCGACGATGTGGAAGCCGAATACCGCCAGATCCTGGAGATCGACGGTGGCCCCCACACCATCCCGCAGGCCGAATTTGACCGCGTGGCCGCCTGCTTTGTGGCACCGAAGCTGGCTGACATTGCCGACGTAGCGCCCGAGGCCCTGCAAGCCCAGTTGGACGCCCAGGCGGCAGAACACGTGATGTTTGGCCGCTGGCTGCAGCGCAATGTGCACCCGCACCAGAACCCCCAGCTGCGTGCCGTGACGCTGTCGTTCAAGCGCCCCGGCCAGTCGCCCGGCGATGCCACCAGCGACCAGCTGATCGCCCTGGCCGACCTGGTGGACAAGTATTCCGCTGGCGAAGCCCGCGTGACCCACGACCAGAACGTGCTGCTGCCCTGGGTGCACGCCAGCCGCCTGTTCGACCTGTGGCAAGAGGCCAGGGCCCTGGGCCTGGCCAGCGCCAATGTGCAGTTGCTCACCGACATGATCGCCTGCCCCGGCGGCGACTTCTGCGCACTGGCCAATGCCCGCTCGCTGCCGATTGCCGAAGCCATCACCCAGCGTTATCAAGACCTGGACGAGCTGGACGACATCGGCGAGATCGACCTGCACATCAGCGGCTGCATCAACAGCTGCGGCCACCACCACAGCGGCCACATCGGCATCCTGGGCGTCGATAAAGACGGCAAGGAGTGGTACCAGGTGACGCTGGGCGGCTCCGATGGCTCCGACCTGTCGGGCGCTGCCGTGGCAGGCAAGGTGATTGGCCCCTCGTTCTCGGCCGCTGAAGTGCCGGATGTGATCGAGGCCGTGCTGAACACCTACCGCGACCTGCGCGAAAGCGGCGAGACCTTCCAGAACACCGTGCGCCGCGCGGGCCTGGACCCCTTCAAGGAAGCCGCCAAGCTCGCCCGCCACAAAGACGAAACCCTGGCCACGGCCTGAAGCCGCACTGCCCCCGATCCCGGAACGATGATGAACCTGAAACTTCTCGCATCCCACGAACACCAGCCCCCGGCAGAAGGCGACGCCCGCGTGGTGGCGCTGGCCAACGATGCCGACGCCATGGCACTGCCGCTGGAAGGCGTGGAGCGTGTGGACCTGCACTTTCCCAACTTCACCGATGGCCGCGCCTTCAGCCAGGCCTTCCTGCTGCGCCGCCGCCGTGGCTTTACGGGCGAGATCCGCGCCACGGGCGATGTGCTGATCGACCAGCTGGTGCAGATGCAGCGCACGGGCTTCTCCAGCGCCGTGCTGCGCGAGGGCGTGGATGCCGCGGACGCACAGCGCCAGTTCGAACGCTTCCCTGGCTTCTACCAGGGCGACGCCGTGAACCCCCAACCCCTGTTTGCGGCCAAGGCCGCCTGATAGGCGCACCGCCCACGCGCCCGCTGCACCGAAACACGAGCCCCCTCACCATGAGCCACATCGATCTCGCACGCATCAACGCGGAACTCGGCCGCAACGCCGAGGGCCTCGTCGCCTGGGCCCTGGGCCTGGGCCAGAGCCCCATCGTCACCACCAACTTCCGCCCGTTCGAAGCGGTGATCCTGCACATGGTGTCGCGGGTGAACCCCGATGTGCCCGTGGTCTGGATGGACAACGGCTATAACACCGAAGCCACCTACCGCTTTGCCGACGAGGTGACCAAGCAGCTGGGCCTGAACCTGAAGATCTACCTGCCCCGCCGTTCGCGCGCCCACCGTGAAGCGGTGGACGGCCCTACGCCCGCGCTGGACGACCCACGCCACGCCGCCTTCACCGAAGAGGTGAAGCTGGAACCTTTTGCCCGCGCCCTGCGCGAAACGGCGCCCAAGGTCTGGTTTACCGCGCTGCGCGCCACCGACACCGCCGTGCGCGCGCAGATGGACCCGGTGAGCATCAACCCCGATGGCCTCATCAAGGTCGCACCGCTGCTGCACTGGTCGTCCAAGGAGCTGCACGAATACTGCGTGAAGCACGGCCTGCCCAACAACTTCGACTACGTGGACCCCACCAAAGGCGAAGACAACCGCGAGTGTGGCCTGCACATTGCGCACTGATCCGCCCGCCCAAGGCCCGACCATGAACGCCCGCACCGACTCAGCGCTGCTTGAGAAAACCAACAACATGAGCTACCACCTCAACAACTCCCACCTGGACGCGCTGGAAGAAGAAACCATCTTCATCTTGCGCGAAGTCGCCGCCGCCTTCGAGCGCCCCGCCCTGCTGTTCTCGGGCGGCAAGGATTCGCTGGTCATGCTCAAGTGCGCCGAGAA
>OGCL01000593.1_pt1 | contig 37465 bp, 39 predicted proteins | sample 1570041 | NCBI WGS metagenome assembly OGCL01 (sample SAMN06266162, study PRJEB24511) | hot springs metagenome | isolation source: Hot spring water | place: South Africa: Limpopo | collected 2015-06-22 | reverse complement strand
GCCCGCCCCCCGAGGGGGACAATAAAACTCGGGGCGGCCCTTCGTTTTCTTGAGAGGACGGGCGACGCGCCCATCGCTGGACCAGGGCGATGCGCACGGACTCGAAGCCGCCCGAAAACGGCCGCTCGCGCGCGTGTAGGCCGCCAGGCCGCCTGATGGAAAATCCGGGTTCAACCCTTCAAGAGGAGAACGGCCATGACATTCATCGTCGAAGTGGACAACATCAAGTGCGGCGGCTGTGCCAACACCATCCGCAAACGCCTTATGGCCCTGCCCGGGGTCGAGGCGGTCGAGGTCATGATCGAGGCCGGCCAGGTGCGCGTGGAGGGCAACGAATCCATCCGACCCGCCGTGGTCGAGAGCCTGCTCCAGGCCGGCTATCCGGAAACCGGCAGCGCCGAGGGGCTGGCCGCGCTCAAGGCCAAGGCCAACTCGTTCGTCAGTTGCGCCATCGGCCGCATGAGCGAGGGCAAGTGACGGGTGATTGTCGACGGGCAGCCCGTATGAAATGAAATCCCGGGGGCCAAACCCCGGATGCACATCTGCCGCACGCTCAACCCGATCGCCGATGCCTGCGCCGTGCCTGAGCGACGCGCTGCTTGAGTCGACCCAGGCCGCGCCGGACGATCTCGCGCACCGGTGGCGAAGGCATCGCGGTATGCCCGGAGGGGATGGGCGCATGTCCGGCAGCGGCCACCGCCAGCAGGCGTTCGAGTTCCACCGCGTGGTCGCGCAGGTTGGCCTGGTGCCAGCGCCGGACCATGTACATGGTGCCAGCGACGAACAGGCTGAATAGCAGGATCACCGTCTGCACTGAAAGATCGGCCCAGATCAGCACGGCATACAGGCCCAGCATCACCAGGATGCTCAGGTTCTCGTTGAAGTTCTGTACCGCGATGGAATGGCCGGCGCCCATCAGGATGTGGCCGCGATGCTGGAGCAATGCGTTCATCGGCACCACGAAAAAACCCGCCATGGCGCCGACCACCAGCATGAGGACGACCGCCGGGCCAATCGAGTGCACGAACACCATGAGTGTCGCGGCCAGTCCCATGGCGATGCCGACGCCGATCACCCGCACCGACTTGTCGATGCTCACCAGCCGGCCCGCCAGCACCGCGCCGACGGCGATGCCGACCGCGAAGATGGCCTGCAGGTAGGTGGCCTGGTCGAGGCGGATGCCGAGCGAGTGCTCGGCCCAGCGCAGCATGATGAATTGCAGCGTGGCCCCGGCCCCCCAGAACAGGGTGGTCACCGCCAGGGTGATCTGGCCCAGCTTGTCGGTCCAGAGCAGGCGCACGCAATGGGCAAAGTCATGGATGAGGTAGAGCGGATTGCGCGAGGGCGGCTTGTGGTCGACGCCGGTGTTCGGCACCCACAGGTTGAACAACGCCGCGATGAGATACAGCATGGCGATCGCGGTCATGCTGTAGTCGAGCAGAGCGCCGCCGCCGCCGAACAGGAATTCATCCAGGCGCGTGAACGCGGCACCCACCATGGGGCTGATCAGCCAGCCGCCCAGCACCGTGCCCAACACGATGGCGCCCACCGTCAGTCCCTCGATCCAGCTGTTGGCGAGCACCAGCTTGCGGTGCGGAAGGTACTCGGTGAGGATGCCGTACTTGGCCGGCGAATAGGCCGCCGCGCCCAGACCCACCACGGCATAGGCATAGAGCGGGTTGACGCCGAAAATCATCATCAGGCAACCGGCGATCTTGATGCTGTTGCTGATGAACATCACCCGCCCCTTGGGCATGGAATCGGCGAACGCGCCGACAAAGGCGGCCAAAACCACATAGGAGATGGTGAAAAATAGCTTCAGCAGCGGCTCATATTCCGCCGGCGCCTGAAGGTCGCGCAGCAGGGCGATCGCGGCGATCAGGAGGGCGTTGTCGGCCAGCGCGGAAAAGAACTGCGCCGCCATGATGATGTAGAAACCGCGATCCATGGAGTGGGCTTGCCAGCCCGGTCGGAGAAGGGTGTACGGGGAGGGTGGCTTATATCACGACCGGCCTCGGCGTGGCCATCCAGGCTGGCTTCGATAAGAAAATTATGATCCAATAAAATATATTGATTTCTCGCCCCGCCCCGATTCCATGGCTGATCGCCGCCTGCAAGTCTTCTATACCGTTGCGCGCCAGCTCTCCTTTACCAAGGCGGCCGAGCTCCTGTTCATGACCCAGCCGGCGGTGACCTTCCAGGTCAAGCAACTGGAGGAGTTCTTCAATACCCGTCTGTTCGAGCGTTCGCACGGCAAGATTTCACTCACTCCGGCCGGCGAACTGGCGCTCGATTATGCCGAACGCATCCTCAACCTCACCGCGGAGATGGAGGCGCGCATCTCCGAGCTGACCGGCCAGGTCAGCGGCCCCCTGATGATCGGCGCCTCCACCACCATCGCCGAATACATGCTGCCCCGCCTCTTGGGCGAGTTCAAGCAGAAAAACCCCGAGGCCAAGGCGCGCCTGATGGTGGCCAACTCGGTCACCATCGAAAACAAGGTGGCCGACCACACCCTCGACATCGGCCTGATCGAATCGCCCTCGCACCACCCCAATCTGGTCACCCAGGTATGCTGCGAGGACGAACTGGTGCTGATCTGCGCCCCATTCCACGATCTGGCCAGGGTATCGGTGGTGCGCCCCACCGACATCGCCGCCTATCCTTACATCAGCCGCGAATCGGGCTCCGGCACGCGCGAATGCATCGACGATTATTTCCGCGGCAACGGTGTCAGTTGCGACGAGGTCAATCTGGTCATGGAGCTCGGCAGCCGCGAAGCGATCAAGGGCGCGGTGGCGGCCGGTCTGGGCGTGGCGGTGGTCTCGGTGGCCACAGTGGCGAAGGAAGTGAAGCTGGGTGAACTCACCGCCGTGCCGCTTGAGCCACCCTTGCGCCGACAGTTGTCCCTAGTCTATCCGCAGGAAAAATTCCGCAGCAAGATCCTGCAGGCCTTCCTGGATTTCCTCGAATCCGGCCGCCTGATGCGCGACCAAAAGCAGTTCATCCTCTAACAGGCTGCTAATTTCCCGCCCCGACGATGACCCCCGCCGAGCGCAATCTGCTCCGCATCTATCGCGCCCTGCCCGAGTCGCGCCGGGAAGGCCTGGTCGACTATGCCGAATACCTGCTTGCCCGGGCTGAAAAGGAGGGCGAACCCTGTGCCGCGTCTCTTCAGCCCCTCGCGATTCCACGTCCGGAAAGCGAATCGGTGGTCCAGGCGATCAAGCGTCTTTCGGCCACCTACCCCATGCTCAAGCGCGACGCGCTGTTGCACGAGACCTCGCGCTGCATGACCGACCATATCCTGCACAAGCGGCCGGCCGGTGAAATCATCGACGAGCTGGAGGCCTTGTTTCGCCGCCAGTATGAAACCCTGATCGCCCCCGCATCCGGCCCGGACGTTGACGTGTGAACGCCCCCCTCTTCCATGCGATCGCCGCTCCGGACTGGCGCAACCGACGCAGGCGCGGGACAATGCGGACTTGTGTGCTGATCCAGATCCGAACCCCGACATGCGCAATGCCGATCCGATCGAAATCGATAAATTCAGTGCCCTGGCGCACCGCTGGTGGGACCCGGAGTCCGAATTCAAGCCCCTGCACGACATCAATCCATTGCGCTTGGCTTGGATCGACAGTCTGGCGGGCCTTTCGGGCAAGATGGTGCTCGACGTGGGCTGCGGCGGCGGCATCCTCGCCGAGGGCATGGCCGAGCGCGGCGCCCGGGTGACCGGCATCGATCTTTCGGAAAAGGCGCTGGCGGTGGCCCGCCTGCACCTCATGGAGTCCGGACGCGAGGTCGATTACCGCGCGGTCGCGGCGGAGACGTTCGCGGCCGAGCGACCGGGGGCCTTCGACGTGGTCGCCTGCATGGAAATGCTGGAGCATGTGCCCGAACCGGCGAGCACGGTGGCGGCATGTGCGGCGCTGGTACGTGATGGGGGCTGGGTGTTCTTGTCGACACTGAACCGCAATCCGAAAAGCTATCTGTTCGCCATCCTCGGCGCCGAATACATCCTCAATCTGCTGCCGCGCGGCACCCATGACTGGGGCCGCTTCATCAAGCCGGCCGAGCTCGCCCGGCACGTCCGCGCCGCCGGTCTGGAGCCGGTGGAGCTGATCGGCATGACCTACAACCCGATCACCAAGGTGTACCGGCTGGAGCGCGACACCGACGTGAACTACCTGATAGCCTGCCGCAAGCCCGGCTGAAATGCAAAGGCCCGGCACAATGTCCGGGCCCGAGCGTTGTCGCGACGGCTTCAGTCTTCGCTGCGCGGCTCGCCACCACCGCGCGGGGCGCTGCGGTTGCTGACGCTGACCTGGCGGGCGGGAGAGACGGTGGAGATGGCGTGCTTGAAGATGGCCTGCACCGCTTGGTCGTGCCCCCGCAGCAGAACCATGTACTGGTCGAAGGATTCGATCCGGCCGACCAGCTTGATGCCGTTGACCAGGAAGATCGATACCGGGGTGTGTTCCTTGCGCAGGGTGTTGAGAAATTGATCCTGCAGGTTTTGGCGTTCGTTCATGTTTTATTGCGCTGCCTGATCAGACAGCGTGTGTGTTTAAGGAAGTACCGGCCATCATAGCATAAATTGACGGCCGATCCTTTCAGCTGCTGCGGCGTTCAGCGCTTGGGCACATCGATGCGGGCGGCGCTGCGCAAGCCGGCGACGAACTTGCGGTATTCGATCTGCAACAGCTGGCTGGCGATGCGATCGCGCACTTCTTCATAAGGCGGGAACTGGAGCTTGCGGCTGTCCTCTAGGCGAATGACGTGCCAGCCGAAACGGCTTTTGACCGGGGTGCGACTGACTTCACCCTTTTTCAGCTTGACCATGGCCTCGGCGAATTCAGGCACCAGGCCACTGGGATTGAGCCAGCCCAGGTCGCCGCCGTTCTGCGCCGAACTGTCCTTGGAGTGCGTCTTCGCCAGATCCTCGAACTTCGCCTTCTTGCGGCCGGTGATGTCGGCAATCAGGCTGCGCGCCAGTTTCTCGTCCTCGACCAGGATGTGGCGGGCGTGGTACTCCATCTCGCCGGCCTGAGCCTTGGCCTTTTCGTATTCGGCGCGCAGGCGCTCCTCGGGGATGCGAGCGTTGCGAATGAAGTCGTCCTGCAGCAGCTTGGCCAGGGTTTCCTTACGTTGCAGCTCAAGCAGGGCCTGGATCTGCGGGGGGCGGTCCAGTCCCCTCTCACGCGCCGCCTGGGACAGCACTTCAAGGTTGATGAGCGCGTCACGCAGCGCCTCCTCGCTTTCCGGGCCGGCCGGCTGGCCGCGCGCCATGCGGTCCAGGCGCACCACTTCGGCATGGAGGGCGGGGATGGCCACGCCGTTGACGGTAGCGATGCTTTCCTGGGCCCATGTGGGCAGGCTGAGCATGGGGGTGGCGAGCAAGGATGCTGCAAGAATGGAAAACAGTCGGGGCATGGATTTCATGGGGGCTTTCGTCGGGGGTTGGAGGGGATTCGTTCCGCTCAGAGCTCTTCCGGGCTCAGTACGGTAAGGCTCAATGCATGGATGCGCGTCCCCATCAGGTCGCCCAGCGTCTGGTAGACCAGGCGATGACGGGCGACCGGATTCAGGCCGCTGAAACGGGCGGACGCCAGGGTGAGGCGGTAGTGGCCGCCGCCGCTGGCGGCGCCGGCATGGCCGGCGTGGGCGGCGCTCTCGTCCTCGATGTCCAGGGACTCCGGTTCGAGCTCGCTCAGACGCTGGCGCATGAGTTCGGTGGTGTCGGGCGGGTGCATGGCGAACGGGTCAGGGCAGGACGCGCTTGAAGGGTTTCACCGTGACCCAGGCATAGACCCCGGCGCGTCGATACGGGTCCGCTTCGGCCCAGGCCTCGGCCGCCGCCAGGCTTTCGAATTCGGCGACGATGAGGCTGCCGCTGAAACCGGCCGGGCCAGGGTCGGGCGTGTCGAGCGCGGGGAACGGGCCGGCCAGCAACAGGCGGCCGGCGTCGCGCAGGGTGTGCAGGCGTTCGAGATGCGCGGCGCGATTGGCCAGCCGTGTTTCAAGGCTGTCCGGGGCGTCCTCGCCGACGATCGCGTAATACATCATGTCCGGGGATGCGTGCGCCGGGTGAAGGCGGGGTCGATTGGTTGGGCGGCAGGCATTTTGCTATGATTGCCCGCCCGTCCTCAAGTTCATTTCCACCCCTTTCCGTGATTTTCGACCTCCATTGCCATTCGACCGCGTCGGATGGCGCCCTGACGCCGCGCGACGTGGTGCTGCGCGCCGCGCGGCTGGGGGTGGGCGCCCTGGCGCTGACCGATCACGACACACTCTCCGGTTTGCCGGAGGCCGCCGCAGCCGCCGAGGAGGCGGGACTGCGCTTCATTGCCGGGGTGGAGGTCTCGGTGACCTGGCAGGGGCGCACCGTGCATGTGGTGGGGCTCAATGTGCGGCCGGACGATCCCACCCTGCTCGACGGGCTGGCCGGCAACCGCGGCGGCCGCCAGGCGCGTGCCGAGCGGATCGCCGCCGCCCTGGCTGCGGTCGGCGTGGGCAATGCCTATGTCGGCGCATTGGCCCATGCCGGCAGTCCGGAAGCATTGAGCCGCACCCATTTCGCCCGTTTCCTGGTGGAACGCGGCCACGTCAAGGACATGAAGACGGTATTCAAGAAATTCCTGGTCAAGGGCAAGCCCGGCTATGTCAGCCATCAGTGGGCGGAGCTCGCCGACGCGGTGGGCTGGATCCGCGCCGCCGGTGGCCAGGCGGTGCTCGCCCACCCGGGGCGCTACGACCTCGGCCGCGATTCGATGCGCCGCCTGATCGGCGAATTCAAGGCGGCCGGGGGCGAGGCGATCGAGGTGGTCGCCGGCAGCCATGGCGCCGAGCACATCCCGGTGTTCGCCCGCTACGCCGACGAATTCGAGCTGTTGGCCTCGGCCGGCTCGGATTTTCACGCTCCCGGCGAGGGCGGACGCGAGCTCGGTCGGCTACGCACCCTGCCGGACGCCTGTCGGCCGATCTGGAAAGACTGGTAGAGCCGCGTGTCGCAATTTTTCACGGTCCACCCCGACAACCCCCAGCCGCGCCTGATGCGCGAGGCGGTGAAGATCCTGCGCGGCGGCGGTGTGATGGCCTATCCCACCGACTCGTGCTACGCGCTGGGCTGCATGATCGGCAACAAGGCGGGCATGGAGCGCATCCGTGCCATCCGCGGCGTGGACGAGCGCCACCATTTCACCTTGGTCTGCCGCGACCTGTCGGAAATCGCCCGCTATGCACGGGTGGACAACCGCCAGTACCGCTTCCTCAAGGCTGCCACCCCGGGCGGATATACCTTCATCCTGGAGGCCACGCGCGAGGTGCCGCGCCGCCTGCAACACCCCAAACGCAGCACCATCGGCCTCAGGGTCCCCGATCATCCAGTGGTGTCGTTCCTGCTCGCGGAAATCGACGAACCCATCCTGTCCATGACCCTGCAGTTGGTGGGCGATGCGTACGCGATGAACGATCCCGAGGACATCCGGGAGCGCATCGGCAACCGCGTCGACCTGATCCTCGACGCCGGCTTCTGCCTGCTCGACCCCACCACCGTGATCGATCTCACCGGCGAAGCGCCCGAACTCCTGCGGCGTGGCTGCGGCGACCTGAAGCGGATCGGCTTTACGGACCAATCGCCATGGAACTGAGCCTGGTCCAGAAAATCAGCATCTACGCCCTGCCGGTGATCTTCGCCATCACCCTGCACGAAGCCGCGCACGGCTATGCGGCGCGCCATTTCGGCGACCGCACCGCCGAAATGCTGGGCCGCATCAGCGTCAATCCGCTGCGCCACATCGACCCCATCGGCACACTTCTGGTGCCGACCATCACCCTGTTCCTAGGCGGCATCCTGTTCGGCTGGGCCAAGCCGGTGCCGGTCAACATCGACGCCCTGAAGAACCCGCGCCGCGACATGCTCTGGGTGGCCGCCGCCGGGCCGGGCGCCAATCTGGTCATGGCGCTGTTCTGGGCCCTGACGATCAAGCTGGCGCATGGCATGGATCCATTCTTCGGCCAGCCGCTAATGCTGATGGGCATGGCCGGAATCACCATCAACGCCATCCTCGCCGCGCTCAACCTGCTGCCCCTGCCGCCGCTCGACGGTGGCCGGATCGCCGTGAGCCTGCTGCCGCACCCCCTGGCGAGCGGCTTGGCGCGGCTGGAGCCGTATGGCCTCGTCATCCTCATCGTGCTGCTGTTCACCGGCCTGCTCGCCCCCCTGATCGGGCCGATGTATCAGGCGGTGCAGCGGCTTTCCCTGTTTATCGTCGGCTTGTAAGCGAACCCACCATCATGTACGCAGACCGCGTCCTGTCCGGCATGCGCCCCACCGGAAACCTGCATCTGGGGCATTACCACGGCGTGCTCAAGAACTGGATCCAGCTCCAGCACGAATACGAATGCCTGTTTTTCGTCGCCGACTGGCATGCGCTCACCACGCATTACGATGAACCGGGCCGCATCGAGGAGTCCACCTGGCAGATGGTGATCGACTGGCTCGCCGCCGGGGTCGATCCCTCCAGGGCCACCCTGTTCATCCAGTCGCAGGTGATCGAGCATGCCGAGCTGCACCTTCTGCTCTCGATGATGACCCCCCTGGGCTGGCTGGAACGGGTGCCGACCTACAAGGACCAGCAGGAAAAACTCAGCGACAAGGACCTCTCCACCTACGGCTTTCTCGGCTATCCGCTCCTGCAATCGGCGGACATCCTGATCTACCGCGCCAACCGCGTGCCGGTGGGCGAGGACCAGGTGCCGCACATCGAATTCGCGCGCGAGATCGCCCGCCGGTTCAACCACCTGTACGGCAAGGAACCCGGCTACGAGGAAAAGGCGCGCGCCGCCATGAAGAAGCTGGGCGGTAAAAAATCGAAGCTGTACGAGGAGCTGCGCACCCGTTACCAGGAGCAGGGCGACGAGTCCGCCCTGGAGTCGGCCCGCGCCCTCCTGGGCGAAACCCAGAACCTTTCCCTGGGCGACAAGGAACGCCTGTACGGCTTCCTTGAGGGCGGCGGCAAGATGATCCTCACCGAGCCGCAGGCCCTGCTTACCCCGGCCTCCAGGATGCCGGGCCTGGACGGTCAGAAGATGTCGAAGTCGTACAACAACACCCTCGCATTGCGCGAGGACCCGGACGAGGTGAACCGGAAGATCCGCACCATGCCCACCGACCCGGCGCGGGTGCGCCGCACCGACCCCGGCAATCCCGACAAATGCCCGGTCTGGCCGCTGCACGAGGTCTATTCCAGCGGGGATCTCAAGACCTGGGTGCGCGAGGGGTGCGCCCGTGCCGGCATCGGCTGCATCGAATGCAAGCAGCCGGTCATCGACGCCGTGCTCAAGGAACTCGCCCCCATCCAGGAACGCGCCCGAGCGCTCACCGAGGACCCCGACATGGTGAAAAACATCATCGCCGACGGCTGCGAGAAGGCGCGTGATCTGGCCCGCGAGACCATGCGCGACGTGCGCGACGCCATGGGGCTCGGGCACGGCTGAGCCTTCCAGTAGCCGATCCCGCCCGCCACCATGCTCAACGCGATCTGGATCGGCTTCATCCTGGTCGCATTCCTGACCGCCCTGTACCAGTTCCTGGTCGGCGGTCAGGCGAACGTGTTCGCGCTGCTGATGAAGGCGGTGTTCGACAGCGCAAAACTCGGCTTCGAGATCGCGCTGGGGCTGACCGGGGTGATGTGCCTGTGGTTGGGCGTCCTCAAGATCGGCGAACGCGCCGGTTTCCTGGAAGGGCTGGCGCGCCTCTTGGGGCCGCTGTTCGCGCGCCTGTTTCCCGGCGTGCCGAAAGGCCATCCGGCCCTGGGCTCGATCACCATGAACATGTCGGCCAACATGCTGGGGCTGGACAACGCCGCCACGCCGATCGGCATCAAGGCCATGAAGGAGTTGCAGGAGCTCAACCCCAACAAGGAGGTGGCGAGCGACGCGCAGATCCTGTTCCTGGTCCTCAACGCCTCGGCGGTCACCCTCCTGCCGGTGACCATATTCACCTACCGCGCCCAGCTTGGCGCGGCCGACCCGACCGACGTGTTCATCCCGATCCTGATGGCCACCTATGCATCCACCCTGGCCGGTTTCCTGTTCGTCAGCGTCGCCCAACGCATCCGGATCGATGCCGTTCTGCTCGCCTGGGTGCTGGGCATGAGCACGGCGGTGGGCGCCATCGCATTCTATTTCGCCCGCCTTCCGGCTGAATCGATGGCCGCCACCTCGGCACTGGTAAGCAATTTCATCCTGCTTTCCATCATCGTCGTGTTCCTGCTCGGCGCGCTCCTCAAGCGGATCAATGCCTACGAGGCATTCATCGATGGCGCCAAGGACGGTTTTCAGACCGCCGTCACCATCATCCCCTATCTGGTGGCCATGCTGGTGGCCATCGCCATGCTGCGCGCCAGCGGCGCCCTGGGCCTGGCCATGGATGCCGCCCGCGCTGGCATCGCCGGGCTGGGCTTCGACACGCGCTGGGTCGAGGGCTTGCCCACCATGCTGATGAAACCGCTGTCCGGCTCGGGCGCGCGCGCCATGATGATCGAGACCATGCAGACGCACGGCGCCGATTCATTCGCCGGCCGGCTCGCCAGCATCGTCCAGGGCAGCACCGAAACCACCTTCTACGTGCTGGCCGTCTACTTCGGCGCGGTCGGCATCCGCCGCGTCCGCCACGCCGTCGCCGGCGGCCTGGTGGCCGACGCGGCCGGGTTCGCCGCGGCGGTGTTCGCGGCCTACCTGTTCTTCGCCCATACTGGGGGATAGACCGCTGGCAGCCCCCCTACCCCCTCGTCACATGGACCCTTCGCATGCAGGAATATCCCACCCTCGCCGCCATCGACCTCGGTTCAAACTCGTTCCACCTCCAGGTGGCGCGGGTCGATGGCGAGCAACTGTTCTATCTCGATTCGCTCAAGGACTCGGTACGGCTGGCCGGTGGGCTGACCGCCGACAAGACCCTGGACGCGGCCTCGCAAGCGCGGGCGCTGGCCTGTCTTGCCCGCTTCGGCGAGCGCCTGAAGGGAATGCCGGCCGGCGCGGTGCGGGCGGTGGGCACCTCCGCCCTGCGCCAGGCCCGGAATGCGGCCGAGTTCGTCGAAGCGGCGCGCGCCACGCTCGGTTTTGACATCGACATCGTCGCCGGCCGCGAGGAAGCGCGTCTGATCTACCTCGGCGTGGCGCACAGCCTGCCGTTTTCGGGGGCGACACGGCTGGTGGTGGATATCGGTGGCGGTTCCACCGAATGCATCGTCGGCAGCGGCTACGAGCCGCGTGAGCGCGAGAGCCTGCGCATGGGCTGCGTGGTCTACTCGAACCGTTTCTTTGTCGACGGCGCTCTGGACAAGGCCGCGCTCAAGGCGGCGGTGCTGGCGGCGCGCATGGAGGTCCAGCCGGTGGCGCACCAGTTCCGCGCCGGGCAGTGGCAGGAGGCGGTGGGCTCTTCCGGTTCGGCCCGAGCGATGGGCGAGATCCTGTTCCAGAATGGCCTCTCCGAGGGCCAGATCACCGCCGACGGCCTCAAATGGCTGCGCGAGCAACTGGCCCGGGCGGGCCATTTCGACCGGCTCGAACTCGCCGGCCTGAAGCCGGACCGCAAGCCGGTGTTGGCGGGCGGGGTGGCGATCATGTCCGGGCTGTTCCGGGAGCTTGAAATCGAGGAGATGACGGTGGCGCTGGGCGCCATGCGGGAGGGCATCCTGTGGGACCTGCTCGGCCGGGTGCACGACCGCGACATCCGCGACACCACGATCACCCAGTTCATGCGCCGATACCATGTCGACGGCAAACAGGCGCGGCGCGTCGAGCGGCTGGCGGCACGGTTGTACATGCAGCTCACCGACGGCGCGCCCGACGCCAGCAGCGATCACCTGCGCCTGCTGATGTGGGCCGCGCGCCTGCACGAGATCGGCGTCGGCATCGCCCATTCCGGTTTCCACAAGCACGGCGCTTACATCCTCGCCAATGCCGACATGCCGGGTTTCTCGCGCCGCGACCAGGCGCGCATGGCGGCACTGGTGCGGGCCAGCCGGGGCAGTCTGGACAAACTCGGCCTCAGCCCGCAGGACCCGGCCTGGCCGTTCGTGCTCTGCCTGCGCTTGGCGCTCCTGTTCAACCTCAGCCGCAGCGATCAGCCCCCGCCCGAGATGCGCCTGCAAGCCCTCTCCCCGGCCGAAGCGGTGCTCCACCTGCCCGCCGGTTGGGCCGCCGCCAATCCGCTCACCCAGGCGGCGCTCGACCAGGAAATCCGCGCCTGGCACGAAGTGACGGCCGGCATGCGGCTGGTGGCCTGGCGAGACTGGTGAAGCCGGGGGACATTTTCGCCCGCCCCGGCATCGGCTCCGCTGCCGTCCTTCCAAACCTCACCCGGTCAGGGCTGGGGTGGCGTTCCGTCTGGATTGCAAGGAGGGCGAAGAATCCGGTTACGGCAACCCGGCGCATTTCCAGCCGCGGCGTTCTCGTCTGCGTTCCACGCCGGCCCAGGCGAGCTGCGCCAGTGCGGCCCAGGGCCACAATGCGGCGATGTGGCTGGCCAGACCGACGATGTTGAGCAGGCTGCCGCCCGGCCAGAGCGGGGCGGGCGCGAGCAGCAGGCGACCGGCGGCGATCGCAGCGATCAACACGAATGCGATGGCATGGCGATGACGCGCCACGACGGGCAGCAGCAAGAACCAGAGCGCGGCGATGAAGCCGGTCAGGGTCTCCAGCGACAAGATGCCGCCCATCGCCTTGAGACGCAGCAGGAATGTGGCGGCGAACAGCTTGAGCGCGAATGCGGCCGGGAAGAACAGGAAGACCGCTCCGGCATGGCGGCCAGGCTTGAGTAGGGTGGTGGCGAATGCGCCCACCGCCGCCATCTCCATGAACACGGCGAAGAGCCAGGTGAGGTTGATCTGGGCGAGCCGCTCCGGCGGCATGTCGAGCGGGCGCAGGTGCAGATCGAGCCAGCCGGCGCCGGGCATCGGCAACAGGGCGAACTGGCTGACTCCCCACAGAAGCAGCAGCCACAAGCCGGCGCTGTTGGCGCCATGCGGCCTGAACCAGCGCAGCCGCCAGCGGTACATGGCCCGCCAGGCGCGCAAGGCGCGGCCATGATGCAATGCGAGCAGGGCGCCGATCCCCCCCCCGGCCGTGTTGATGTACACGTCCAGATTAGATGCAATGCGGCTGGCCAGCAGGCCCTGGATGCTTTCCAGGATAAGACTGAACAGACCGGCCGCGAGGATAGCCGCGAGAATGGCGAGCGTCCTTCCGCGCGGCCGGAACAGCCGCAGGGCAACGAGATATCCCAGCGGCAGATAGAGCAGCAGGTTGGTGGTGATGTCGGTGCGGGTGATGTAGCGCGGCAGCGGCGCGAACATGAAATCGATCGGCCAGCCCGTCCCGCTTTCCCAGCCAGAATAGGGGTACAGGCTGCCGGCCGCGATCAGCAAGGCATAGCCGGGCAGGATCAGGGTACGCGGCCAGGAGTGGAGGACGGAGGGCATGCGCTGCGCGGCAACGATCAGGATCGGAATGATAGTCTATGCCTTTGCCTGATCGTGTATCGAGACAATGCAATACGACATCTTCAACGGCGATGCCGACGGCATCTGCGCACTGCACCAGTTGCGGCTGTCCGAACCCATCGACGCCGCCGTGCGAGTGACCGGCGTGAAGCGCGACATCGCCCTGCTCGACCGGGTCGAGGCCAGTGCCGGCGACACCCTCACCGTCCTCGACCTCGGCGTCGAACCCAATGCCCCGGCCCTGGGGCGCATCCTGCAGGCCGGCGCCCGTGTACGCTGGTTCGACCACCACCATCCCGGCGAACTGCCCGTGCACCCCGCCTTCGAGGCGCACATCGACACCGCCGCCGAGGTCTGCACCAGCCTCCTGGTCGACCGCTGGCTGGGCGGCCGGTTCCGGATCTGGGCGGTGGTGGCCGCATTCGGCGACAACCTCGGCGCAGCCGCCCGGGACGCCGCAGCACCGCTCGGGCTCGACGAGGATGCGCTCGACATCCTGCGCGAACTGGGCGAGTGCATCAACTACAACGGCTATGGCGAGACGCTGGCCGACCTCATCCTGCCGCCGGACGTGCTGTACCGCACCCTGCACGAATACGCCGACCCCTTCGCGTTCGCCGCCGAGTCCCCCGCCTATGCCCGCATCCGTGCCGGACAGCATGAAGACCTCGCTCGGGCCGAGGCGCTCACCCCACAGGTGCAATCCCCCGGCGGCGCGATCTACATCCTCCCCGACGCCGCCTGGGCACGGCGAGTGTCGGGCGTGTTCGCCAACCGCATCGCCAATGCATCCCCACGTCAGGCGCATGCCGTGCTCACCCCTGCTCGTGCCGGCGCCTACACCGTCAGCGTGCGCGCCCCCCTCGCCCGCCGCGAAGGCGCCGATACCCTGTGCCGCGCCTTTGCCGGTGGCGGCGGCCGGCGGGCCGCCGCCGGCATCAACGGACTGCCCGCAACCGAACTGGATACATTCGCGCGCGCATTCCAGACCGCCTGGCCGGCGCCGGTGTAAGTGTGCACCGTCCTGGAAACACCAGATTTGTCCTGGATTCTCCGTGAACTCTGTGTTCTGTGGTGAGGATTTAGCATCCGTAGCCCGGATGGAATGAACCCGGATTTTCCATTCGGCGGCCTGACGGCCTACACGCGCGCGGGCGGCCGCTTTCGGGCGGCTTCGAGTCCGCGCGCATCGCCTTGGCCCAGCGATGGGCGCGTCGCCCGTCCTCTCAAGAAAACGAAAGGCCGCCCCGAGTTTTATTGTCCCCCTCGTGGGGCGGGCTGGGCGTCGCCCGGCCCTGGGGGCGCCAAAATCCGCTCCGAAATCGCCTCGCCATCCTCACGAGTCCTCATGGAAAATTCGGGTTTATTTATTCAGCGTTTCCATGAGTGATGGCGTGACGCGAGACGGATCATGACGCCCTATCACCCCGTCACGGTTTTCACGCTAAACTTCCCCGCCATGCGCACCCACAACACCCGACTCAGTCGTCGCTGCCCCGCGTGCGGCGGGCGCGGTCACGCCGAGGCCCGGTTGCCGGTCGGAAGCGCTGCACGCCCGGGCGAACTCGATCTGGACGACCCGCGCGGCCTGACTGATCGCCTCACCTTGGGCACGCTGCTCGCACTGGTCGAGGCCCTGCCCTACAAAATGTTCACTTGCCAGCGCTGCCGGCACGAGTTCCGCATGGAAAACCGCAGCAGCAAGGAACAGTTGTTCAGCATGCTTTCCGCCATGCAACCGGTGGCTGCCACTCCGCCTGAGAAGCGTCGTCGGTCGGCCCGCCTGCCCGTAGCCACCCCGGCTCCAGTCCGCGCGACTGCGCCCGGAACGGTGGTCACGCCCCATTCCCGCCCGATTCCGGAACGCGCCGCCGCGCCCAACCGGCCTGAGTCCATTCCCCGGCCTGCGCCCGCCGCACCCGAGCATGTCACCGAGGCGGAAGACTGGGAACCGTATCACCTCGATCACGACCTCGACGCATTGTTCGACCAGTTTGAAGCGCCCGAATCGAGACCGAGCCCCTGAACGGCTCTCCTTTGGGTATCCTCGCCGCCATGAAACCGAACCGCGCCTCCATCTTCGCCTTGTCCGTGCTCGGCATCGTCGAGCATGTGGGGCTTGCCATCATCGTGCTGGCCACCATCGTCGCCGGCCACCGCGAGGTGATGGTGATGATCGAGAACGGCGAGGTCACCCTGGCCGACCTGCTCCTGATGTTCCTGTATCTTGAAATCCTGGCCATGGTGGCCGGCTACTACCAGTCCGGCAAGCTTCCGGTGCGCATTCCGATCTACATCGCCATCGTCGCCCTGGCGCGTTACCTGGTGCTGGACATGAAGGAGATGGACATCTGGCGCATCCTCGGCATCGCCGCGGCGATGGCCCTGCTCGCCCTAGCGGTGCTGGCGATCCGCTATGGCCATGCCCGTTTCCCCTACGAAGACGGCCCCGCCCCCAACGTGGACCGTCCGCGCCAAGATCTCCCATGAAATTCGACCTTGAATCCTTCCGTGCCTGGAAGAACCGCAGTGTCACCCTGCTCGGCATGTCCGGCGTCGGCAAGACCCACATCTCCCGCATGCTGCGCGAGCACGATTGGTTCCATTACTCCGGCGACTACCGCATCGGCACCCGCTACCTCGACGAACCCATCCTCGACATGATCAAGCAGCGGGCCATGCAGGTGCCCTTCCTGCGCGATCTCTTGCGCCGCGACTGGATCGACATCCGCAACAACATCAAGATCGAGGACCTGGGCCCGGTGCTGGCCTTCGTCGGCAAGCTCGGCAACCCGGAACGGGGCGGCGTGCCGCTGGCCGACTTCGTCCGCCGCCAGGCCCAGTACCGCGACGCCGAGATCGCCGCCATGCTCGACGTGCCCGAGTTCATCCGCAAGGCGCACGAGATCTACGGCTACCCGCACTTCGTCAACGACGCCGGGGGAAGCCTGTGCGAGATGGACGACGACCGGGTCATCGACTGCCTCGCCGCCCACACCCTGATCCTGTACATCCAGGTCACCGACGCCGAGGAGGAGCAGAAGCTGATCGACCGCGCCGTGTCCGACCCCAAACCGCTTTACTACCGGCCCGCCTTCCTCGACGAACAACTGGCGCACTACCTGGCCGAGACCGGACTAGCCTATGCCGCCGAGATCGACCCGGACGCATTCGGCCGCTGGGTGTTCCCGCGCCTGTTCCGCGCCCGCATCCCGCGCTACGAGGCCATCGCCGCCCCGCACGGCTACACCGTCACCTCCCGTGAAGCGGCGCAGGTGCGCGACGAAAAGGATTTCATCGCCCTTCTGGAAACAGCCATCGCGCGCAAGGGGGACTGATGCCACTCGTCGCCCACAACGCCCTGCCCACCTTCGAACGCCTGCGCCAGGAAGGCGTGACCGTGCTGCCTGCCGAGCGCGCCGCGCAGCAGGACATCCGCGAGCTTCACATCGGCCTCCTGAACATGATGCCGGACGCGGCGCTGGCCGCGACCGAGCGTCAGTTCTTGCGCCTGATCGGCGAGGCCAACCCGATCGCCCAGTTCTGGGTGCATCCATTCACCCTGCCCGAACTGCCGCGCGACGCCGAGGCCCGCGCCCACATCGAGCGCTACTACGAGCCGCTCGATACGATCATGCGCGACGGTCTGGATGCGCTCATCATCACCGGCGCCAACGTCACCGGTCCCGATCTCGCCCAGGAGGCATTCTGGCAGCCGCTGATCCGGGTCATCGACTGGGCCCATGAAAACGTCACCACCACGCTCTGTTCCTGTCTCGCCACCCACGCCGTGATGCAGTTCCGCTACGGCCAGGCCCGGGAGCGCCAGCCGGCCAAGGTCTGGGGGGTGTTTCCGCACCGTGTGGTCGAAGCCAGCCACCCGCTGGTCACCGACATCAACACCCGTTTCGACGTGCCGCATTCACGCTGGAACTGCATCCGCCGCGCCCAGTTCGAGGCCGCCGGCTGCCACGTGCTGGTGGAGGGCGAGGAAAGCGGCGTGCATCTGGCCACCAGTCCGGACGGGTTCCGCATCGTGTTCTTTCAGGGTCACCCGGAATACGACACCATTTCCCTGCTCAAGGAATACAAGCGCGACGCGCTGCTCCATGCCCGGGGCGCGCTGGCCGGATACCCCCCCTTTCCGCGCAACTATTTCGGTGCCACCGAACAGGCCATCCTCAATGAATACCGTCAGCGCGTGCTGGAATGCCAGGCCCGCGGCGAAGCGCCGCCCGAGTTTCCGGAGCGGCAGGTGGCGGCGCGGCTCGACAACACCTGGCACGACACCGCCGAGGCGGTGGTGGGCAACTGGATCGGGCTCATGTACCAGATCACCCACCGCGAGCGCGGCCTGCCCTTCATGGACGCGGTCGACCCCGCCGACCCGCTTGGCTGGCGCGCCCGCCGTTAGGCACAAGACTCAGCCGTTGTAGATCAGTCCACCCCGGGCGCGATAAAGCTCCAGCACCGCGCGCGCCTCGTCGCCCAGCACACCCGCGCGCACGCTCACCCCGCGCGCTTCGAGGTAGGCCCAGGATTCCGGAAACACCGGTCCTTCGTCGAAGCCGATGGCGGCCGCATCCGCCTTTCCGGCGGCATACACCAGGGTGCCGACCCCGCTCCACAGGATGCCGCCCAGGCACATGGCGCAGGGCGCGCATGAACTGTACAAGGCGAAGCCCGCGCCGGCCGGGGCGCGCAGGTTGAACCGGTCCAGCCGCGCCTCCGCATGCATCAGGGCCATGAGCTCGGCGTGCAGGACCGAGTTATTGAGCCGCTCGACGCTGTTCACCCCCACCGCGACGAGCTCGCCGCTGGCCTCGGCGAACAATGCGGCGCCGAACGGCCCGCCGCTGTTTTCAAGCACGTTGCGGCGGGCGAGTTCCACCGCCACCGCCATGCGTTCGGGGTCGCCCGGGCAGGGACCGACCCCGGCGGCGTATTCGACCGCCCAGGCGGGCAATTCGATGCGTGGCGCACTCACCCCCGGGCCTCGCGCTCGAACAGCGCGATGGACTCGACATGCGCGGTATGCGGGAACATGTTCGCCACTCCAGCCGCCTCGAGGCGGTAGCCTTTCTGGTGCACCAGCACCGCGGCATCGCGCGCCAGGGTGGCGGGGTTGCAGGATACATAGACGATGCGCTCTGGCGCCGCGTCGCCCTGCGGCAGCGCCTTGGTGAGCTCGATGGCGCCATCGCGAGGTGGATCGATGAGCCATTTGTCGAACCGGCCGAGGGCTTCCAGCACCGGCGCGTCGATCTCGAACAGGTCCATGACCTGATAGCGCACCCGCTCGGCGAGCCCGTTGCGGCGGGCGTTGTCGATGGCGCGCGCGATCAGGCCGCTAGAGCCTTCCAGCCCCAGCACCTCGGCGCCGCGCCGGGCGATGGGCAGGGTGAAATTGCCCAGGCCGCAGAAAAAATCGGCCACCCGCTCGCCCGGACCGGGATCGAGCATGGCCACCGCGCGCCGCACCAGCATGCGATTGACGCCGTGATTGATCTGGGTGAACTCGGTCGGCCGGAAAGGCATCGTCAGGTCGAACTCGGGCAGCGAATAGGCCAGCTCCGGCGCATTGAGCGGGTGGAACGGCCGGGCGCTGTCCGGGCCCTTGGTTTGCAGCCAGATCTGCACTCCATGCCGTTCGGCGAATGCGCGGACCCGGCCTGCGTCGGCCTCGCTCAGCGGCTCCAGGATGCGCAGCACCAGCGCCGCCACCGCCTCACCCTGGGCGAACTCGATCTGCGGCAGACGATCGCGGATCGAAAGCCCGTTGACCAGCTCGCGCAAGTCCGGCAGGAGTGCGCCGATGGCCGGCGGCAGCACCTCGCAGCCAAGCATGTCGGCGACATAGCTGCTCTTGCGCTCGTGGAAACCGACCAGCATGCCGCCTTTTTTGGGCACATAGCGCACCGACAGCCGGGCCTTGGTACGGTAGCCCCAGGTTGGCCCGTGGATGGGGGTGAGCATCTGCTCCGGACGCAGCTTGGCGATATGGTCGAAACAGTCCTCCAGGACCCGCTGCTTCACCGCCACCTGGGCCGCCTCGTCGAGGTGCTGATGCGTGCATCCACCGCATACGCCGAACCAGCGGCAACGCGGCACGATCCGGTACGGACTGGGGCGCAGGACGCGAACCACCTGGGCCTGCTCGTAACTTTCCTTGCTGCGATAGCTGTCCGCCTCGACCCATTCGCCCGGCAAGCCGCCCTCGATGAACACCGCCTTGCCGTCGCGACGGGCCACGCCACGCCCCTCGTGATCGAGGGAATCAATGTAGAGGACCGATTTCATGCCGGCTCCGGCCAGGCGGCGAGAAACCGCCGCCAGTGCTCGGCGGCGCTCGCGGCCAAGACTTCGCGCACCAGGGCGACCTCGCGCCCGTACTGCTCGGCGGTGAGCTGGCCGCGCAGACGCATGAAGCGCAGCAGGACCAGATGGGTATTGACCACATCGGTCTCGCAATAATCGCGGATCTCGGCGATGCGGCCGGCCTGCCAGGCATCCCACACCTGGCCGCCATCCATGCCCAGCTTGCCTGGAAAGCCGAGCAGCTTGGCGAAATCGTCCAGACCGATGTATGCGCGCGGCTGATACAGGGCCAGCAAGTCCATGAGATCGAGATGCCGACTGTGATAGCGCGAGATGTAGTTGTTCCACTTGAAATCGCGGTCATCCTCGCCCTGATCCCAGTAACGCGGCGCGCTTAGCCCGTGCAGCATGGCGCGGTAGTGCATGACTGGCAGATCGAAGCCGCCACCGTTCCAGGACACCAGCTGCGGCGTGTATTTCTCGATGCCATCGAAGAATCGTTGCAGGATCGACGCCTCGTCCGAGTCCGGCTCGGAAAGCGAGAACACCCGGAACCCCTCCGCCGTGCGCAGGGCGCATGAAATGGTGACCACACGGTGCAAGTGCAGGGGCATGAAATCGGAGCCTCCCGTCTGCTGGCGGCGCACCAGCAGGGCCATGTCGGCCACCTCCCGTTCCTCGATGTCGGGGGCGAGGTCATACATGCGGCGCAGGCCGGCGATGTCCGGGATGGTTTCGATGTCGAAGGTGAGCGTGGGGGGCATCGCCGCGTGGATCCGGGGAGTAGAATGGGCCGCGATTTTACCCTACGGACCCCGCCCACCCATGCAAACCCGCTGGCACGTCGCCGAAGACGCCAACGCCTGGTTGGACAGCGCGCTCGACACGGTTCGCCGCGCCGCCGCCGAGGCCATCGCCGCGCGCGCTGAATTCCACATCGTACTCGCCGGCGGCGGCACGCCCGAACGGGTATACCGCGCCCTAGCCCGCGAGCCCATGGACTGGTCGCGCTGGCGGATCTGGTTCGGCGACGAACGCTGCCTGGCGGCCGACCACCCCGAGCGCAACAGCGTCATGGCGCAGCGGGCCTGGTTTGCGCCGGCGGCGGTGCCGGCCGACGCGATCCGGACGATTCCGGCCGAACGGGGGGCGAAGGCCGCGGCACAGGCCTATGCCGAGACCCTGGCCGGGATCGACCGTTTCGATCTGGTATTGTTGGGTCTGGGCGAGGATGGCCACACCGCCAGCCTGTTCCCCGGCCAGGACTGGGGCGAGACGCGCGATGCGCCCGCTGCGCTGGCCGTATTTGCGGCCCCCAAGCCCCCCCCCGAACGGGTCAGCCTGTCGGCCTGGCGGCTGGCCCAGGCGCGCCGGGTGGTCTTTTGGGTCACCGGGGCGGGCAAACGCGATGCCGTGGCCGCCTGGCGCCGGGGTAAACCCATCCCGGCCACGGCCATCCGGCCTGCGGCCGGGGTGGATGTATGGATCGATCGAGCAGCCTTGGGAGAATGAAGATGCGGCAACGAGTCTGGATGATGCTGGCCCTGCTGTGTGCCAGCGCGGCGGCAACGGCCAACCCCGAGCGGCACAGCGCTGCCGCAGAGCAGACCGCACTGGCGGTGACCATTTACAACGGCGACCTCGCCTTGGTGAAGGATGCGCGCAAGACCCGGCTCGACCCCGGCGCCAACCGTCTCGCCTGGCGCGACGTATCCGCCCGCATCCAGCCCGAGACCGCATTGTTACGCGCCCTCGACGGCCGACCCCTGCGGCTTCTGGAACAGAATTTCGACTTCGACCTCCTCACCCCGCGCAAGCTGCTGGAAAAATCGGTCGGTGAAACCGTGCGGGTGATCCGTCCCCACGTGGTCACCGGCGTCGAAACCTCGGAATACCCCACCCTGATCGCCGCCAACGAAGGTTTTGTGCTCAAGTATGCGGACCGGGTCGAGACCGACCTGCCCAAGGACGGCCGGCTCGCATTCACCGCGCTGCCCCCCGGCCTGCGCGACCGCCCCACCCTCAGCCTGATGTTCGAAGCCGTCCAGGGCGGCGACTCGACCCTGGAGCTCTCCTACCTCACCGGCGGGCTGACCTGGAAGGCCGATTACGTCGCCGAACTGCGCGGCGACGAAAGCGCGTTCGACCTCAACGGCTGGATCACCCTCACCAACACCAGCGGCGCCGGCTATCGCGATGCCCGCCTGCAACTGGTCGCCGGCGAGGTCAACCGCGCCATGCCGGTCCCGCGCGCCGCCCCCCGGATGATGGCCCTGGCCGCTGCGGAGGCCGGCGCACCGATGCAGCAGGAAGCCCTGTTCGAATATCACCTGTATACCTTGGAGCGCCCCACCACCTTGCTCGACAACCAGACCAAGCAGGTCGCCCTGCTCTCCGCGGCCAGCGTGCCGGTGAGCAAGGAATATCGCCTGCAGGGCGCGGAGTATTACTACCAGGGTCAATACAGCGAGCTCGGGCAGCGCATCAAGGCCGGGGTATTCATGGAATTCGCCAACCAGGGCGGCGCACTCGGCGTGCCTCTGCCCAAGGGGATCGTGCGGGTATACAAAAAGGATTCGGCGGGCCGCGCCCAGTTCATCGGCGAGGACCGCATCGAACACACCGCGAGGAACGAAACCGTGCGCCTGAAGCTGGGCGAGGCATTCGACATCACCGCCGACAAACGCCAGACCGACTACACCCGACTTGCCGCCGGTCGCAACGCCTTGCACGAATCCGGCTACCAGATCGAAATCCGCAACGCCAAGAGCGAGCCGATCCGGGTGCGGGTCGTCGAACCCATGCCCGGCGACTGGCAGATCCTCGCCGAGAACCTGCCGCACCGCAAGACCAGCGCCAGCACCGCGACCTGGGAGGTGCCGGTGCCGGCCGAGGGCAAGGCGGTGCTGAGCTGGCGGGTGCGGGTGCGGCAGTAACAGGCTGTTGAAAAACGACTGCGGTAGGCCATCGGCTGTGTTGCGCGGTGTGGGCTCCGGCCGCTTCACTTCACATCGGCTGCTGCGCCAATGTGAGCCTTCGCCAAACGAAGTTTCAGCGTAAGCTAAAACTTCGTTTGCGCGCCCCCGCCGATCGATTTGATCTGTAGCTCCGGCATCACCTGAAGGTGAGCCTTCGCTGAAACTCGCTTCGCTCGTTTTCTCGGTCGCTGCGCTCCGTGCGCCTCGCATCGGGCCATCCTCGCTTCGTTTTTCAACAGCCTGGTAAACCCGCAGCCCCGCGCAATCGAGATTGACTGAACGTGGCGGGCTGGGTAGCATTGCCAACCTTTGTGCCACGAGGGTTTAGGAATGCGTCGCAAGCTGATCGCCGGCAACTGGAAAATGCATGGCAGTCTGACCGAGAACGACGCCCTATTGGGCGGGGTGCTCGTCGGCATGGCCGATGTCAAGGCTGATGTCGCGGTGTGCGTGCCCTTTCCCTACCTCGCCCAAGCCCAGGCCAGACTGGCCGGCAGCCGCGTCAGTCTCGGCGCGCAAAACCTCAATCCCAATGCCAGGGGCGCATTCACCGGCGAAGTCTCCGCCGCCATGCTCAATGACTTCGGCTGCAAATACGTCATCGTCGGCCACTCCGAACGCCGCGCGCTCTATGGCGAGAGCGACGCCATCGTCGCCGACAAGTATGCCGCCGCCCAGGCCGCCGGCCTCACCCCGATCCTGTGCGTCGGCGAGACCCTCGCAGAACGCGAGTCGGGTGTCACCGAAGCCGTGGTGGCGCGCCAGATCGACGCCATTCTGGCCAAGTCCGGCGTCGCCTCGCTCTCCCGCGCCGTGATCGCCTATGAACCGGTCTGGGCCATCGGCACCGGCAAGACCGCGACGCCTGAACAGGCCCAGGCCGTGCATGCATTCATCCGCGCCAAGATTCGCGCCCTAGATGCCGGTGTCGCCGACGCGCTGATCATCCAGTACGGCGGCAGCATGAAGGCCGCCAACGCCGTCGAACTGCTCGCCCAGCCCGACATCGACGGCGGCCTGATCGGCGGTGCCGCCTTGGTGGCCGACGAATTCCTCGCCATCTGTCGCGCCGGCTGAACCCCACCATGGAACTGTTCATCTGGATCGTGCATGTGCTGGTGGCCGTTGCCGTGGTGGGTCTCGTCCTGCTCCAGCACGGCAAGGGCGCCGACATGGGCGCGGCATTCGGCAGCGGCTCCTCCGGCAGCCTGTTCGGCGCCACCGGCTCGGCCAACTTCCTCAGCCGCACCACCGCCGTGCTGGCTACGTTGTTCTTCCTCACCAGTCTGGGGCTCACCTACCTCTCCACCCAGGGGGCCCAGGCGAACAAGCCCAGCGTCGCGCCCGTCCAGCCCGCCGCACCGGCTGCGCCTTTGCCGCCCGGCGAGGAAGGCGGTGTCGCCGACAAGGCCGGCGCCATCCCGAAATAAGCCGTTCGGGAGTACAATTCGACCCCGCGATGCTGATCGGCATCCGACCACATCCGCCGACGTGGTGAAATTGGTAGACACGCTGTCTTGAGGGGGCAGTGACGAAAGTCGTGCGAGTTCGAGTCTCGCCGTCGGCACCAAACCGCAGTGGCATGCACTGTCAAAAAGGCTCGAAACCCGCGCCTGTGCGGGTTTTTCTTTCTGAACGATCGCTTTTACTCCGGGGGAATACGCTTGATATCGGCGAAAGCGCCCCTATTTGGCGTCTGTTTCACCCGACCGGAGACTGAACGATGAGCGACAACGTCAAGGAAACCCTTGGCTTCCAGGCGGAGGTCAAGCAGCTTTTGCACCTGATGATCCACTCGCTGTACTCGCACAAGGAGATTTTCCTGCGCGAGCTGGCGTCCAATGCCGCCGACGCGGCGGACAAGCTGCGCTTCGAGGCGCTCAACGACGCAGCCCTGTACGAGGACGACAGCGAGCTGAAGATCTGGCTGAGCGTGGACAAGGCGACCGGCACCCTGACCCTCCGCGACAACGGCATCGGCATGAGCCGCCAGGAGGTGATCGAACACATCGGCACCATCGCCAAGTCGGGCACCCGCGAGTTCTTCGGCCGACTCACCGGCGACCAGCAGAAGGACGCTCAGCTCATCGGCCAGTTCGGCGTCGGCTTTTATTCCAGCTTCATCGTCGCCGACCGGGTGACCCTGACTACCCGACGCGCCGGCCTGACCCATGAACACGGCGTGCGCTGGGAATCCGACGGCACCGGAGAATACACCCTAGAGACGGTAAAGAAGGAACGCCGCGGCACCGAGATCACCCTGCACCTGAAAGACGACGAAAAGGAATTTCTCGAGGAGTGGCGGTTGAAATCCATCGTCCGCCAGTATTCCGACCACATCCCCATCCCTATCGTGTTCGTCAACGACAAGGGCGAGGAAGAGACGGTCAACAAGGCCAACGCGCTCTGGACGCGCAGCAAGAACGACATCACGGACGACGAATACAAGGCCTTCTACAAGCACGTCGGGCACGACTACGAGGATCCCCTGGCCTGGACCCACGCCCGCGTCGAGGGCCGCCAGGACTATACCGTGCTGCTCTATGTGCCGACCCACCCGCCTTTCGACCTCTGGGACAGGGAGGCCAAGACCGGGGTGAAGCTGTACGTGCGTCGGGTGTTCATCATGGAGGACACCCGCCGCCTGATGCCGGCCTACCTGCGCTTCATGCGCGGGGTGATCGACGCCGCCGACTTGCCCCTCAACGTGTCGCGCGAGATCCTACAACAGACCCGCGACATGGAGATGATCCGCGCCGGCTGCGTAAAGAAGGCGTTGGACCTGCTCGCCGATCTCGCCGAGAACCGCGCCGAGGATTACGCCAAGCTGTGGTCGAACTTCGGCCAGGTGCTGAAGGAAGGCGTGGGCGAGGACTTTGCCAACAAGGAACGCATCGCCAAACTGCTGCGTTTCCGCAGCACCGCGAGCGAGGGCGACACGGTGTCGCTGACCGAATACGTCGGCCGCATGAAGGAAGGCCAGGACAAGATCTATTACCTCACCGCCGACGGCCTTGCCGCCGCTCAGGCCAGCCCGCACCTGGAGGTGTTCCGGAAAAAGGGCATCGAGGTGCTGCTGCTCACCGACCGGGTCGACGAGTGGCTGGTCTCGCACCTGTTCGACTTCGACGGCAAGAGTCTGGCCAGCGTCGCCAAGGGCGATCTCGACCTTTCGGCGGTGAAATCCGAGGCCGAGGGCGAAGAAAAACAGGATGCGCCTTCGAAGGAAGCCGCCGAAGCGCTGATCGGTCGCCTGAAGGAATCTCTAAAGGATCAGGTCAAGGAGGTACGGGTCAGCCAGCGCCTGGTCGACTCGCCGGCCTGCCTGGTGGCGGACGCGAACGACATGAGCGCCCACCTCGCCCGCATGTTGAAGCAATTGGGCCAGTCGACGCCGGAGAGCAAGCCCATCCTTGAGGTCAATGTCGGTCATCCTCTGCTCAAGCGCATGGAGACCGAGCCGGAAGAGCGCTTCGGCGAACTCGCGCAACTGCTGTTCGATCAGGCGGTTCTGCTCGACGGCGGCCAGCTCACCGATCCGGCCGGATTCGTGCGGCGCATGAACGGCCTGATGTTTGCCGCCTGAGCCCGGCGGCCGGCAAAGCGGGGTTTGGATGCGGCGGAAGCAGGCCGCCGCATCCGTTTCAAGGACTCAGTTCGCGGCCGGGCAAGCGTCGGTGCCGGCGACCTTGCCAGGCAGCAGCAGGAACTGCTCGAACGGCCCCATCACGCCCATGGCCTCGGCCTTGGGGCCCTCGAAGCGCAGACGGTTGAACATCATGGCGCGCATGGGGCCGTATTCGCCGGCGCCCATTTCCCGCCAACGCTGGGTGGTGGCCCACATCTTGTAGTCGCGCGCCTCGTCCAGGGTGGGGTTGACCACCTTGCCGCCGTAGCTGCAACGGGCCTTGTTGGCGCCGTCGGGAACGATGGTCATCTGCACCTTGGTCTTCTCGCCGCAATCGTCGCGATACAGGTGGATGACCTTGTAGCCGCGGCCACCGTTGTTCTTGATCCACTTGTCACCCAACTCATCGGTGAGGATGGTGTTGGCGTTGAACGACTGGCAGGCCTGAGCCGCCCATTCCGCCGACATGAGCGGCGGCACGTTGGCATGGGCCTGGGCGGCGAAAAGGGCAGTGGCTGCGATGGGCAGGAGGGCTGGCAGGACGGTCATTCGCATCGGGGGTCTCCTCTGTTTGAAAAATGGCGGGACAAGCCCGCGCTAGGGCGTAATCCTACCCCTTCCGGGCGCCCGGCGCATCCGCCCGCGGGGCGATGTTCAGCGCGGGGCGGATCGGTCGATCCAGTCGATGCGCGCGCGCAGCTGGGCCAGGGCGGCCGTGTCGCCGGCGGCTTCGGCACGCCGCGCCTGGGCTTCCAGCCAGGCCCGCAGGGGGCGGCGCCAGCCCTGTTCGGACGCGGTTTCGACGGCGAGGGCGAAACCGGCCGGCGGCAGTTCGGCGCGCCGCAGCAATACAGCGGCGGCGATCAGGCGCGCTTCGGGCTCGCGCAGGGCGGCCAGCGCCGTTCCGGCGCGGTCGGGGGCGCCCGCCGCGGCGACCAGGCGGGCATGGTGCGCGGGCAGTTGACGGGTGTCGATGCCGGTCCAGTCGCCGGCCAGAAAGCGGGCATAGGCGCGTTCTTCGGTGCCGGCGTGACGGGCGAGCTTCTGGTAGTCCGGGCAGTCGTCGAACTCCAGGCTGGCGACGCGGGTGGCGCAACGCACCAGTTCGGCACGGGCGGCTAGATCGAGCCGAGCGCTGCGGGCGATGGCGGCCTGGGCGCGTGCGAATTCGCGTTCGGCCAAGATGCGCTCGCCGCCGAGTTCGAAGCGTTGGTACGCGGCGAGGCTGGCCTGCGCGTGCAGCTTCCAGTCCGGCGGGGGGGGCTTGCCGGCACAGCCGGCGAGCAGGGTCAGGAGGGCGAGCAGGAAGCCGGGCAATGCGTGGTGGCGGGAAGTCATGGCAGCTTGATCTCCACGTCGCGGGCGAAAGGCCATTTGCGGTTGATCTCGTCGACCAGGTGGTTGACCTTGCGCAGGCTGGCGTCGACTTCGGCGCGCAGGCCGGCCAGGTCCTCGCTGGCGGTGCGCAGTTCGGCGCTGATGGCGTGGACGTTGGTGGCGGTGCCCTGGCTTTCCTTGAGGATGGCATCGACCCGCGCCAGCGCGCCGCGCAGTTCGGCCAGCATGGGCTGGACCTGGGCTACCCTGGCACGCACCTCGGGCAATAGCCCGCCTTCCGCGAACACCTGACGATCGGTCCGGGCAAGCATGCCGTCGACCTTGAGCGAGACGCCGTCCAGGCGGCGCAACAGCTGGTTGGCGTTGTCGATGCTGGCGACCACCTTGGCGGCCTTGTCCGGGCCGCCGAGCACGCCTTCGAGCACACCGTATTCGCCGGTCATGCGGCCGGTGAGCGTACTGACATGGGCCAGCGTCTGGTTGAGGCTGGCCCCGGGCGCGGTCATGGCCTTGACGTGGTCGAGCAGGCCGCGTACCCGGACCAGGATCTCGGGGATCTCGGCGGTAACGTCGCCCGTGTAGAGCGGCAGGGTGACGCCTTCGGCCAAGGCTGGGGCGGAAAGGTCGGCCGTATAAAGGCGTATGCGGGCTGCGCCCACCAAGGGTTTTTCCATGGTGAATATGCTGCCCTCGCGCAGCCAGCGGGCATGCCGCTCGGGAATGGCGAGGTCGATGCGGACCTGGCCATCGTCGGTGAGGGTCATGCGCTTGATCCGGCCGACCGGGAAACCGGAATAGCTGACCTGGGTGCCGATGCTCGCACCTTCTGCGCTCTCCGCGATCAGACTCACCTCGCGGCTGGCCTCGAATGCGCCGCGCGCATGCAGTGCATAGAGCACGAAGGCCAGCACGGCGAGCACGGTGCCGACCAGCAGTAGACCGACCTTGAGTTCCAGATTCTTGATCAACGGGGCGTGTACAGGGGCGCGTTCCATGCGTAATCCAGTATCCAGCATTGGTGGTAGGTGTCTTCCAGGGCGGTGAGCGTCGTCTCCAGGAAGGCGGGATAAGGGCAGTCCGGCAGCAGCTGGGCGGGGCGGTCGATGAGGATCAGCGCCGGGGTGCGGATCACAGCACGCAGCAGCTTGGCGACGAAACGCTCCTCGGCGTCGAGGTCGGGATCGCGGCGCATAGCGCAGCCGGTGCGGCCCATCCGTTCGAGCAAAGCCCAGGCGCGGTCCGCGGCGGCAGTGTAGGGCAGGTTGTCGCGGTATTGCAGCACGATGGCGATGTTCTCCAGCACCGACAGGTTGGCGCGTAGCGGAAGTTCGATCGCCACGCGCGCCGCGTCGGCCGGCGCCGCAGCGAGCATTTCGCGGCGCTGCGCGGCATCCGCCGCCCATTTCAGATGTACTTGAGGGCTAATGATCCCACCTCGATCAGCATCAGCACGAAAAACAGCCGCACCATGCCGCGCAGCATGGAGATGGGCGCGAAAAACAGCTTTTTCGGGGTCGAAAGCCCGGCGGTGATGGGGATGACCGTGACCGCGAGGCCGAACAGCAGGATTTTCAGCCACAGCGCGAGCACGGTGAATGGATCGAACACCTCGCCGAATACCCGGTTGAAGTCGGCCAAGCTCCACGGTTGCAGGCCATACACGGCGAGGTATGCAAGCACCAGGGTGATGAGGCTGGAGCTGGCGGTGAGCGCCAATACGGAGAGCGATCCGCCGATCACGCGCGGGATGAACTCGAAATGCATCGGATCGACGCCCGATTGGCGCAGCGCCTCGATCTCGTCATGGATGTGCATCAGTGCGACCTCGGCATTGATCGCCGCGCCCGAGCGCAGGGCGACGAACAGCGCAGTGAGCAGCGGCAGCACTTCCAGCACCAGCAGGCGCAACACCACCTCGAGCGCGAACTCGGACAGACCATAGTCACGTGCCGTGCTGACCACGATCTGGATCACCACGAAGCTCATCAGTGCAGCGAACAGTGTGAACTGGCCGAGGATCTGCCCGGCGGTGAAATAGATCTGCTTGTACACCACCGAGCGGGTGGCGCTGTTGTAAGTGGCCGGGTTGAGCGCCACCAGGACCGCGCCGGCGGCAAAGCGGGCCAGATCGAGCCAGTCGCGCGACCAGGCAAGGAGGCGCCCCCCCAGGCGGGTGATCGGGGCAACTAAAATGAACACGGCTGGCGGCATCGGTCGGATTGCGGGTATGCTTTCTATTATTCAACAGGCGTGCGGGGAATTGGAGGGAAATATGCGACGAGTCCTGTGGACGATCTGTCTCACATTCATCGCCGGCATGGCCTTTGCCGAGAACGGCGTCATGTTGCGCGATGACGACCTGCGCGCCAGCGCCTCCGCCACCGCTGCCGCCAGCGCCAAGGTGGCCAAGGGCGCTGCGGTGGAGATTCTCGCCACTCAGGGAGGCTGGGCGCGGGTACGGCACGTCGACAACACCGGATGGGTACGCCTGCTGAACGTGCGCCGGGGCACGGCCAGCCAGACCGATGTCGTCGGCGGCGTGGCCAGCGTCCTAGCCATGGGCGCCCAACGCAGCGACCCCAACCGGGTGGTGGCCACGGCAGGTGTGCGCGGTCTGGGTATCACCGAGTTAAAGGCGGCCAAGTTCGACGCCAAGCAGCTCGAACGCCTGGAAGGCCTTGGCGTGACGCGCGCCGATGCCGAACGTTTCGCCGCCGCCGCCAAGCTCGCCGCCCGCAGTGTCGACTACCTTCCGGCGCCGCGGCCGGCCGCCGACCAGAACACCGCCGGGGAGGGTGGCGGCTTCGATGTCATGGGAGGACAGTGATCATGCGCGCATGGATCGGTATTTTGCTGCTGGCCCTGCCGGCTTTTCCGACGCAAGCCGATTTCGGCAACCTGCTGCGCGGCGTCTTGCAGCAAAGCCTCGCCACCCCGCCGCAACAAGCGCCACAACAGCCGGCGCAACCCGCCGCGCCGCAGGGGGATGCCCGGGCGCGGCCGGCCGGCCTGCTGCTCGGCGCGGTGACCCAGGGAGAAACATCGGCCGAGGAAGAGCGCCAGATCGGCGCCCAGATCGTCGGCAACCTGCTGGGCGTCGCCCCCCTGGTCAACGACGACCGTCTGCAACGCTATGTCAACCTGGTCGGCCGCTGGGTTGCGGCGCAGAGTGAGCGGCCCGATATCAACTGGCGTTTCGGCGTTATCGACAGCGACGATATCAACGCATTCGCCGCCCCGGGCGGTTACATCCTAGTCACCAAGGGTCTGTACCAGCGTCTGAAGAACGAGGCGGAACTCGCCGGAGTGCTCGGCCATGAGGTTGGCCATGTGCTGATGCGTCACCACCTCAAGGTGTTGCAGAAGAGCAAGGTAGTCGCCGCGCTCGGCGCCCTGGCCAGCGCCCAGGCCAAGCAGGAGTGGGTGCAGAACCTGATCGGCAACGGCGCCGAAATCGTCGCCCGCGGCCTCGACAAGGAGGCCGAGTACGAGGCCGACCGCATCGGCATGATCCTTGCCGCGCGCGCCGGCTACGATGCTTACGGCCTGCCGGCGGTATTGCAGGAGATCGGCCACGTGCCGGCCAAGGACAACCGGGTGGCCCTGCTGTATACCACCCACCCGCATCCCGACGACCGTTTCGCGCAACTGTCCGAGGCGGTGGGTAACCGTCTCGACGGCCTTCCTGGCGGCGCCCAGCTCGACAAGCGTTTCTACCGCATCAAGTGATTTGCCGCGACGGCCAGCGCCGCAGGGGAGAATGAACATGGGTACGCAGGATCTGACCCGTCGTCTGGAGCGCCTGGTCGCCATCGGCATCGAACTGTCCAGCGCGAAAAATCTCAATGACATCCTGGCGCACATCCTCGAGTCGGCGATGGAGCTCACCCGCGCCGATGGCGGCACCCTGTATCTGGTGCGCGGCAGCCACCTCACCTTCGAGATCATCCGCAACCGCTCGCTCGGCATCGCCAAGGGGGGGAGCGGAGAAAAGCTGGCCATCGACCCCATCCCGCTGCACCTGCCGGACGGCCGTCCCAACCTCACCGCCGTATCGGCCGCCGCCGCCCTGCAGAAGCGCACATTCAACCTCGAAGACGCCTACACCAGCCGCGATTTCGACTTTTCAGGCACCCGCCGCTTCGACCAACTCAATCACTACCGCTCGCAATCCTTCCTCACCGTGCCCCTGATCAACCACGAGAACGAGGTGATCGGGGTGTTGCAGCTCATCAATGCACTCACCGAGGATGGCCAGTCCATCCGGCCGTTCGACGCCGAGGCGCAATTCCTGGTCGAATCGCTCGCCTCGCAGGCGGCGGTGGTGCTCAACAACCGCCAGCTCATCGACCGCCTCCAAGAACTGTTCATCGCCTTCGTCAAGGCGATCAACATCGCGCTCGACGAAAAATCGCCCTACACCCACGGCCATTGCCAGCGCGTGCCCATCCTCACCATGCTGCTGGCGGAGGCCGCCAGTGCCACCCGGGAGGGGCCGCTCAAGGACTTCAGCCTCACCGACGCCGACCGTCTCGAACTGGAGCTGGCCTCGCTAATCCACGACTGCGGCAAGATCGCCACCCCGGTGCACGTGGTCGACAAGTCGACCAAGCTGGAGACCATCCACGATCGCATCCATCTCGTCGACCTGCGCTGCGAGGTCGTCAAGCGCGATGCCCGCATCCACCTCTTGGAGGCCGAGCTTGCTCGCCTGCCCGACGGCGCGCAGCGGCTGGCCGCGCTCGACGCAGCGCATGCCGAAGAATGTGCGGCGATCGATGCCGACCGCGACTTCCTACGCCACACCAACATCGGCGGCGAGTTCATGTCCGACACCCTGCAACAACGGGTGCGCGACATCGCCAGCCGTTACCGCTGGCGCGACCCTGCCGGCGAGGATGCGCCCCTGCTTTCGGCAGAAGAGGCGGACAAGCTGTGCATCGCGCGCGGCACCCTGTCCGCCGACGAACGCCAGATCATCAATGACCACATCAAGGTCACCATCCAGATGCTTGAAGCGCTGCCCTGGCCCAAACACCTCAAGCGCGTGCCCGAATACGCCGGCGGCCATCACGAGCGCATGGACGGCAAGGGGTATCCGCGCGGTCTCACCCGCGAGCAGATGTCGATTCCGGCGCGGATGATGGCCATCGCCGACGTGTTCGAGGCGCTCACCGCGCGGGACCGGCCCTACAAGCCGGGCAAGACCCTGACCGAAGCGCTCACCATCCTCGGCCGCATGAAAGAGGAAAAACACATCGATCCCGACCTGTTCGACGTGTTCGTGCGCGACAAGGTCTATCTCAAATACGCCCTTGAACACCTCGAGCCGGAACAGATCGACGACGTCGACCACTCCCGCATTCCGGGGTATTCCGGGGCCGCCTGATTCCACGCGTGCCCAAGCTGCCCAAGTTCGCCCTTCCCGTCGGTGGCCTGCGCCTGCGTCGCTTTGCCTGGCAGTTCGTCGCCAGCGCGGTGTTTCTCGCCCTGTTGCTCGGGCATCTGCTGTCGGCCTATCAGCTCGGCTTCGTCAACAAGCTCGACGCCGCATTCTACGACCTCAAGTTTCACCTGTTCCGTATCACGGCCGAGGAAGAACGCATCGTCATCATCGACATCGACGAGAAAAGCCTCAAGGAACTGGGGCGCTGGCCCTGGTCGCGCAAGGTGATGGCCACCCTGTCCGATCGCCTGCAACGGGAATATGGGGTCGCGACCGTGGCCTACGACGTGCTGTTCGGCGAACCGGACCGCAGTTCAGGTCTGTCGGTGCTGGAGGAACTGGCGCGTGGCCCGCTCGCCGGCGAAGCCGGTTTCCAGGCGACGCTGCTCCGGCTGCGCCCAAACCTCGATTACGACGGTCTGTTCGCCGAATCCCTGCGCGCCGGTCCGTCGGTGCCGGGGTTCTACTTCAGTTTCGCCGAGCCGCCCGAGATCGCCGGGGAACTGCCTGCACCGGTGATGCACTGCGCCGAGGCGAAGGCATTGGGCCTCACGCCCTGGCGCGCGACCGGATACAACGCCAACCTGCCGCAGATCCAAGCCGCCAGCGGGGTGGCCGCCTTTTTCAACATGAAGGCCGATTTCGACGGGGTCGCCCGCCGCATGCCCATGCTCATGGACTATCGCGACCAGTGCTACGGCTCCCTGTCCATGCATAGCGTGCTGAAGGCGATGGGCATCGAGCAGGTGAGGTTGCGCCCGGCCCGGGGCTGGCGCCCGCCCGCGCTCGACTTCGATGGTCTGGAGGTGCCGCTCGACCGCAATGCCATGGCCCTGGTGCCGTACCGGCGCGCGGGCGCATTCCGCTATGTGTCCGCCACCGACGTGGTGCACGGCCGCACCCCCGCCGCGGAGCTGGAGGGCCGTATCGCACTGCTCGGCACCACCGCGCCGGGCCTCATGGACCTGCGCGTCACCCCCTTGTCGAACGTGTTTCCTGGGGTGGAAATTCACGCCAGTCTGATCTCTGGCATCCTCGACGGCACCGTGAAATGGGAGCCGATGCACGGCCGCGGCCTGGAGATCGCCGTGGCGCTGGGACTCGGACTGCTGCTCGCACTGTGGCTGCCGTTCGCCAGCCCCCTATGGGCGGGGGTGGTCACACTCACCCTGTCGCTGACGGCGATCGCACTCAATTTTTATGCCTGGGTCGCATGGAACGCCAGCCTGCCCTTGGCCAGCGTGCTGCTCGCGGTCACCGGCCTGTTCGTGCTCAACATGTCCTACGGCTTTTTCGTCGAAGCCCGCTCCAAGGCCCAGATCACCCGCCTGTTCGGGCAATACGTGCCGCCGGAGCTGGTCGACGAGATGGCGCGCGATCCGGAACGCTACAGCCTGCGCGGCGAATCGCGGGTGATGACGGTGCTGTTCTCGGACATCCGCGACTTCACCAGCATTTCCGAGGGCCTGGAGGCGGCCCAGCTTGCCGACATGCTGAACGTATACCTGTCGCACATGACCCGCCTGATCCAGGAACGACGGGGTACCATCGACAAATACATCGGTGACGCCATCATGGCTTTCTGGGGGGCGCCGCTGTCGAGCGACCGGCATGCCCAGGATGCGGTGCTTGCAGCGCTGGCCATGCAGTCCACCCTGGCCGAACTCAACCCCCGCCTGGAGGAACGAGGCTGGCCGGCGGTGAAGATCGGTGTCGGAGTCAACACCGGCCGCATGAGCGTCGGCAACATGGGCTCCGAGTTCCGCATGGCCTACACCGTGATGGCGGACGCGGTGAATCTGGCCTCGCGCCTAGAAGGCCTCACCAAGCAATATGGACTCGGCGTGCTGTGCGGCGAGGATACCCGTGCGGCCTGCCCGGACATCCGCTTCATGCGGATCGACCGGGTGCGGGTGAAGGGCAAGCAGCAGCCGGTGGCGATCTACGAGCCCCTGGGCGAAGCGGCCGGCCTCGACCCAGCCCGCGCCGCCGAGGCTGATCGGTTCGAAACCGCCTTGGACGACTATCAGGCGCAACGCTGGGACACCGCCGAGGCCACGCTGCGCGAACTGGCGGCCAGGAATCCGCGCAAGCTGTATGACATCTATCTGCAACGCATCGCCCACTTCCGCGCCGAGCCGCCGCCGGTCGACTGGGACGGCGTGTTCACGTTCACGAGCAAATAGCGCGTCCGCGAACGCGCCGCGAACATGGGAATCAAGACATGAAAATACGGGTACTGGGGTGTTCTGGGGGAATCGGCGAGGGGCGCCACACCACCTCGTTCCTGATCGACGACGACATCCTCATCGATGCCGGCACCGGGCTCACCCGGCTGGACCTCGCCGCGCTCGGCCGCATCCGGCACCTGTTCATCAGCCACAGCCACCTCGACCACATCCTGTGTCTGCCTACCCTGCTCGACAGCATCTCCGATACGCTGACCGAACCGCTCGTCGTTCGCGCCCTGCCGGAAGTCATCGACAGCCTGCGCGCGCACATCTTCAACGGCGACATCTGGCCCGATTTCGCACGGATCCCCAGCCCGGAGCAACCCTTCATGCGCTACCAGACCATCCGCGTGGGCGAGGCCGTGCGCCTGGGCGGGCGCGAGATCACCGCCATCCCCGCCCACCACGGCAAGCCGGCGGTCGGGTATTGCATGCGCGGCGCGCATTCGAGCCTAATCTATTCCGGCGACACCCGCTCGCATCCGGCTCTGTGGGATTTCGCCAATGCCTGCCCGGACATCCGCCACCTCATCGTCGAGACCTCATTCGGCAATAACCAACAGGCGCTGGCGGAGGTGTCCTGGCATTACTGCCCGGCCACCCTGCTGCCCGACCTGGACCGTCTCAAACCCGGAGTGGAGGTGTGGATCACCCACCTCAAGCCGGGCAACGAAAACGCCATACTGGACGAGATCCAGGCGGGTGCCGGTCGCGCGCCCCGGGCGCTGGCCGTTGACCAGATGTTCGAGCTGTGACTTTCGGCTTCCGGCCAGCGCTGGCCAGCCTGCTCGCGGTCCTGTTCGCAAGCTCGCCCTGGGCGCAGGACACCCTGACCCTGAGGGTGTTCGCCTACGTCCCAAAGCCATCCTGGAAGCCCGTTTCAAGCCCCTGGCCGACGATCCTTCCGCCGATCTGCGCGGGCCATTGGCGAAGAACAGCCGCGACTCGAGCATCCCGTCCTCGGCCGAAGGCTTGAAGAAGACGAAGTCGATGCGTGAGAAAGGAACCCGTCCGCCTGGCGGTCAGCCGGGACACCAGGGCTCGACATTGAACCCGGTCCGCCATCCCGACCGTGTCGTGGATCCTCCGCTGCCCGGCATATGCGATGCCTGCGGGGGAATGCTCGCGGGGGAAGCGACGACCGAGGTCCGTCAGGTCTTTGATCTGCCGCCCGTGGCGATGGAGGTGACCGAGCACCGGATTCATCAACTGCGCTGCGCCTGCGGCAAGCTGCATCGCAGCGAGTTTCCTGCCGACGTTACCGCCCCGGTTCAGTAGGGTCCCGGCGTCAAGGCGCTCGCGGTCTATCTTGCGCGGCACCACATGCTGCCCGTGGCACGCGCGGCCCAACTGCTGGGCGACCTGTATGGTGTGCCGATCTCGGCTGGTACCGTTCAGAGCATGATCGCACAAGCCGGCACCCTCCTGGCGCCGACGGTGGAGCGCATCGCCGATGCGCTGGCCCAGGCCCCGGTCGCGGGCGCCGACGAGTCCGGCTTTCGCGTTGCCGGCAAACGCAACTGGCTGCACACGACGCTCACCGATACCCTGACCTGGCTTGGACTCCATACCCAGCGCGGCAAGCTGGCCTTCGAGGCATTCGGTCTGCCGTATCGGCTCAAGGGGACGCTGGTCCATGACGGCTGGGCTGCGTACCGGGAACTCGACCGCACTCATGCACTGAGCAATGCCCACCCTCTTCGCGAACCGACTTTCGTCCATGAGGAATGCGGGCAAGCGTGGGCCAAGCACATGATCGATTTCTTGGTCGCCGCTGATCACGAAACGGTGACAGCGCAAGGCAAGCCGCTGACGGCCATACGCATCCGGACGCTCCGTGCCGACTACGATGCGATCCGTGCCGCAGCGGCAACCGCCAATCCCGAGAAGATAGGCGCGGGGTCGCACTGGGGGCGCCGGACGCCCGATGGATCACCGCGTGGTTCTTCCGGTCGGTGCAGACATGCCCCCTATAATCACCCGTTCAACCCAACGCACCGAGGGCGCATAACGCGCGC
>OGCL01000592.1_pt1 | contig 37574 bp, 26 predicted proteins | sample 1570041 | NCBI WGS metagenome assembly OGCL01 (sample SAMN06266162, study PRJEB24511) | hot springs metagenome | isolation source: Hot spring water | place: South Africa: Limpopo | collected 2015-06-22 | reverse complement strand
CCGGAAAGATCGTGGCGCACATAGCGCACCGTCGCATGCTCGCCGGCCGGCAGGCGCAGTTCGCAGTCGCGATCGATGGTAAAGCCGGCTGGCGCTTCATCGCCGGAGAGCCAGCGGGCCATCGCTGCCGCCGGCGCCAGCGCGGTATGCAGTGGCGCGAGGCGCAGACCATCGACCGCTTTGACCAGCAGTTCGAGCGCATCCTCGGCGCGGGCGCGGCTCGACGCATCGATGCCCAGCCAGCCACCGCGCGGGTCGCACCACAGCCAGGTTGTGGCGCGCCGGCTGAAGGCGCGGGGCAACAGCTCCTGCATCACCTGCTCGCGCAATTCGAGCATGCGCTTGCGGCCCGGGCGTACCCCCATCTCCGCTTCGATCTGCCGCGCGCGCTCTTCCGCTTCCTCGCGCACCACCGAGCCAGGCAACAGCTTCTGCTCGCGCCGCAGCGCCAGCAGCCAGTGGCCGCCGACGGCATGGACGAGCTCGCCGCCGGCACGTGGCGCGATCCAGCCGGCGCTACTCAGATCCTGGGCAGAGCAAGGCTGGAAAGTCAGCCCGGTCAGGGTGGCGGACAGTTCGGCCGCCGTGGCCGGCAAACCGGCGGCGATGCGAAAGACTTGCAGATTGCGAAACCACATGGCGGGCTCCCGTAGCAAAAAGGCACTGATTCTACGCCCCGGGCTGTCGTGACACGACGGAACGCCACGAGCACCGCGACGAAGGCCTCGCAGCCATCATTGGCTCGCCTCGAGGTCGAAGAAGAAGCATGAAGCAGCCGCGGACATGACGGGCCACAGGACGGATCGATGCCGCTGTTCCGCGGGCCGAACGGGCGGACGGGGCCACCGCAAATGCCTTCATGCCGTCAGTACGGCGATCCCGGCGAACGACGCGCCGAGCAGGGCAACGGCAGCGAGATAAAACAGCCGGCGCTGGCGAAGGCGCAGCATCTCCAGACGGGCAGCGAGCTGGGCGTTTTGCTCCGCCAAGGTCTGCAACAATTCCGAGGCGGCGAGCATTTCGCGCCCGGTTTCGCTTTGCGCCGCTTCCAGAGCCGCGATGCGCGCCTGCAGACTGGCCAGGGTAGGGGGCGTGTCGCTCGCCAGTTCTCCGGACGGCGGTGCGTCGGCCTCCTTTTTGCGACGAACCGAGTGCCAAAGCTTGCGCGCGCCATCGACGGCTGCGGGCGCATGGTCGATAACCTGCTTCCACGGCACGTTGGACAAAATGGTGATCCAAGGGATTGGCATGACGAACGGCAACGGAGGAATGATGAAACCGCATTGTAGGGGCTTTGTCGGCCGCTCTTGCACGCTTTGATCGGACACGATAATCGGCGAACCCTGCCATTCGATGCGAAGGGACGGCCGTGGAATCCGCAGTCGGCATCGCACTCCCGTTACCTTCCTCGCCCCCGTTGGACTTGCAACGACGTATGGGCTGCGATCGCTCGCATTCGATCGACTGCCTGAACCGACAATGCGCCGTTCGGGCGGTCGACGCGTGAACGCCTTTCTGCGCCTCTGGCGCCGGTCGTCACTTGTCGTCCGCCTGCTCATCGCCAGCGGTGTGATCCTCATGCCCATCGGCGGCGCCGCGCTGTGGTCATTGCCCCTGCAGGACGCGCGCCAAGCGCAGGCGGAGCTGAACCTGGCCCTCGAGCGCACGCTGCAAAGCCATGTCGAGCGCCATCCAATCGCGGCGCTCGAATTCAGCGATCTGGCGGAAATCCATCTCAAAGCCATGGCCCGTAGGGCGCCGGAAGCGGTGCCGCGGTGGTATCGGCGCGGGTTGGGTTACGAAAATTTGACCGGCAACGCACCGGTGCTGGCCGGCAACCGCGTCCAGGGCCACCTGTCTGGCAGGGCGAGCTGATCAACCGGCGGCGCGATGGCCGAGGCGCAGCGCGAGATCGAGCGCCTGGCGGCGCGCAATGCGCTGCGGCTCGAATCGGCCGGCGAAGGCATCTTCGGTCTCGACCGGCAGGGCCACTGTGTGTTCGTCAATGCCGCCGCGCTGGCCTTGCTCGGCCTTGAACGCGAGGCGGCGATCGGTGCCGACCGGCACGCGCTCAGCCACTATCGCCGTGCTGACGGCACTGACTATCCAAACGCAGAGTGCCCGATCCATGCCACATTGCACGATGGCCAGCGGCGGGTCACGGACGAAACCTTCGTGCGCGCCGACGGCCAGTTGCTGCCGGTGCTTGTCACGGTGGCCGCGATGATCGAGCAGGGCGAGCGCGTCGGCGTCGTGGTCGTGTTCGAAGATGTCACCGCTCGTCCGGCGATGGAAGCGGAACTGCGCCGGCTGGCGAGAACCGATGCGCTGACCGGTCTAGCCAACCGGCGCCACTTCGTCGAGCACCTGGAACAGGAATTGGCGCGCGTGCGGCGTTACCAGACGCCAACCAGCCTGCTGATGCTCGATCTCGATCACTTCAAACGCATCAACGACCGCTGGGGTCATGCCACCGGCGACATGGTGCTCAAGTCCTTCGCCGGGTTGGCCCTCGCCCAGCTGCGAGGCAACGATCTGGCCGGCCGACTGGGCGACGAGGAATTCGCCATTCTCTTGCCCGCCACCGACGCGCGTGGCGCCAGCGAACTCGCTGAACGCCTACGTCAAGCCGTCGCCGCTCGGTGCGGCGGCGAGGGGCAGGACATCGTTTGTACGGTGAGCATCGGTCTCACCGCGTTGCAGGCCGACGACACCCGCGCCGACAGCGTACTCGCCCGTGCCGACGCGGCGCTTTATCGCGCCTAGGATCAGGGACGCAACCGGGTCGAGTCCGGCTGAGGAAGCGCTGAAAAAATCGGCGAGTGGGATGAAGTAGCTGGCGCACGGCGCGCAGCAATGCGCCCGCGCAGCTGTTTTTTGCCGCGTTCGCCGAAACGGAGGATCGCCGTGGGAAGCGCTGCCGATGCCGGATCGTCGCGCCCGCATCGGCCTTGTCAATACCGGTCGCCATCGTTACAATGAAGCGGTTTCGCATCTCGCGTGTGTCGGTGACGAACGGCAAGCCGCTGTAGCTCAGTTGGTAGAGCAATCGATTCGTAATCGATAGGTCGACAGTTCGAGTCTGTCTAGCGGCACCACGAATTCCAAGGGATCAGTGCTCGGCTGATCCCTTTTTCATTGACGCTAAGTCCGCGCTGCAATTCATCCGGCGTTTGCCCGCACCCCGTGGGCACGGTCACCGCATCCCAATGATCCGGCTCCGCACCGGCACTTGCCCGGGTCGCCCTTCTGCGCCCATCTTCAGACGTCGATGTTGCGTGCGTAGAGCGCGTTCTGTTCGATGAAGTTGCGCCGCGGTTCGACTTCATCGCCCATCAAGGTCGTGAAGATTTCGTCAGCAGCGATGGCGTCCTCGATCTGCACACGCAGCAGCCGGCGCACGGCGGGATCCATCGTCGTCTCCCACAACTGCTCGGGATTCATCTCGCCCAGACCTTTGTAGCGCTGCTTGTTCAGGTTGCGCTCGACTTCACCCAACAACCACTGCATCGCTTCGGCGAAGCTGGCCACGGCTTGCTGACGCTCGCCGCGCCGAATGACGGCACCCGGTCGGATCAGTCCGGCGAGCAACCGCGCCGTGCGGCGCAGTTGCGCATGATCGCCGGAAGCAAGGAAATCGTCGTCGATCCAGCCGGTACGCCGGTTGCCATGACGCTGGCGGTCGATGCGCAGTCGCCATGCTTCCGAAGCGGCATCGAATTCGGCGGCGATCATCACCTGCGCCGACAGGTGCCCAGACAATGCGGCTGCCGAGCGGCGCGCGCGCTCTTCATCGTCCAGTCTGACCTCCACATCGTGCGCCAACAGCGCATGCAGCACTTCGGCGTCGATAAGATCGGATTGGCGTCGGATGACGGCTTCGCTGAGCAGATAGGCATGCGCCAATTCGGCCAGCGCCTCGCCGACCAGCTCTTCCTGCCCTTCGGCCGGTTTCAGGCTCGCGCCCTCCAGGGCCCATTGCAGCAGATACTGGTTGAGTTCTTGATCGTCCTTCAGATAGCGTTCGCTCTTGCCGAGCTTGACCTTGTAGAGCGGCGGCTGAGCGATGTAGATGTGGCCGCGCTCGACCAGCTCAGGCATCTGGCGGTAAAAGAAGGTGAGCAACAGGGTGCGAATGTGGGCGCCATCGACGTCGGCATCGGTCATGATGATGATGCGGTGATAACGCAGCTTCTCCGGCTTGTAATCCTCTTTGCCGAAACCGCAGCCGAGCGCGGTGAGCAAGGTAACGATCTGCTCGGAAGAGATGACCTTGTCGATACGCGCCTTCTCGACGTTGAGCACCTTGCCCCTGAGCGGCAAGATTGCCTGGAATTTGCGGTCCCGCCCTTGCTTGGCCGAGCCGCCGGCCGAGTCGCCCTCGACGAGATAAAGCTCACACAGCGCCGGATCCTTTTCCTGACAGTCGGCCAGCTTGCCGGGCAAACCGATGTTGTCCAGCACGCCTTTGCGACGAGTCATCTCGCGCGCCTTGCGTGCCGCTTCTCGCGCCCGCGCCGCTTCGACGATCTTTCCAGTAATGATTTTGGCATCCGCCGGCCTTTCGAGCAGGTATTCGGCCAATTTACCCGCCACCACTTCCTGCACCGCCGGCATTGCTTCCGAGGACACCAGCTTCATTTTCGTCTGCGAGGCGAACTTCGGATCGGGCATCTTCACCGACAACACGCAGGCTAAACCTTCGCGCATATCATCGCCGCTGATCTCGACTTTCGCCTTTTTCGCGATTTCGTGCTCCTCGATGTATTTGTTGATGACCCGCGTCATTGCCTGGCGCAGACCGGTCAGATGCGTGCCGCCATCGGCCTGGGGGATGTTGTTGGTGAAACACAGCACCTGTTCCTGGTAGCCGTCGTTCCACTGCATCGCTACTTCGACGGCGATGCTCACGCCGTACTCACCAGCCTGACTTTCGCCGCTGGCGTAAAACACGTTCGGATGTAGTACGGTCTTGTTGCGGTTGATGTACTCGACGAAACCCTTGACGCCACCGGCAAAGGCGAAATCTTCTTCCTTACCGGTGCGCTGATCGATGAGCCTGATGCGCACGCCATTGTTGAGGAAGGACAGTTCGCGCAGCCGTTTGGCCAGGATGTCATAATGAAATTCGACATGGCCAAAGATTTCTTCGTCGGCGAGGAAGTGCACTTCAGTGCCGCTGCCCTGCGCCTCGCCGAGGACACGCATCGGGCTGATCTGGATGCCGTCGTGTGTTTCGATCAACCGGTTCTGCACCTTGCCCCGCTCGAATTCCAGGTAATGCTTGCGGCCGTCACGGCGGATGGTCAGGCGCAGCCATTTCGACAGCGCATTGACACAGGAAACGCCGACGCCATGCAGGCCGCCAGAGACCTTGTAGGAATTCTGGTTGAACTTGCCTCCGGCATGGAGCACGCACATGACGATTTCGGCGGCCGAACGTTTCGGCTCGTGTTTGTCGTCGAATTTGATGCCGGTCGGAATGCCACGGCCGTTGTCGGCCACCGAGATCGAATTATCCGGATGGATGATGACGACGATGTCGTCACAGTGGCCGGCCAGCGCCTCATCGATGGCGTTATCGACGACCTCGAAAACCATGTGATGCAGGCCGGTGCCGTCGGAGGTATCGCCGATGTACATGCCCGGCCGCTTGCGTACCGCTTCCAGGCCCTCGAGTTGCTGGATCGAATCTTCGTCGTAACCACCGTTGGCCGCATTGCTGGCCGCGCCGTGGTCCGGCCTCGTTGCTTCGTTCATGGTCTGTTTCCGCTCGTGTTTCTTCTCGCCAGGCCGCGCTCTGGCCGCTATGGCACGGGCACGCGGCGCTGTGCGCAGCATGGAATGAAACCCCTCGCCCGCTCTTGGTGCAGCGCGGGGGCTGACGGTCGTCAAATGCGCATCGGCATGACGACATATAGGAAACGTTCACTGTCCGGCTGCCGGATCAGAGCACTGGAATTGGCATCGGCGAACAACAGGCGTATGCGCTCACCGGGCACGTTGTGCAGCACATCGAGCAGGTAGCCGACATTGAAACCAATATCGAGAACCTCTCCGTCATAGTCGGTTTCTATCTCTTCCAGCGCCTCTTCCTGCTCGGCGTTGCTGGCGATGATCTTCAGGCTGCCCGGCGTGACGACCAGCCTCACGCAGCGCATCTTGTCGGTGATGAGGATGGCGACACGCTGCAGCGACTGCAGCAGTGGTGCACTTTCCAGCTCCAATACCTTGTCGTTTTGCTTCGGGATGACGCGTTCGTAGTCGGGAAACTTACCATCGATCAGCTTGGTGATCAGTTCGACATTGCCGAAACGAAACATCGCCTGGGTCGGAAGAACCCGAACCCGCAGGGCAGAGTGATCGTCGGCCAGCTGGCGATACAGTTCGATGACGGTCTTGCGCGGCAAAATGACCTCGATGCGCGGCAGGGCAGCATCGGCGCTCAGGGCTGCGCTGGCAAAGGCCAGGCGGTGGCCATCGGTGGCGACGACGCGCATTTCATGGCCGTCGATGACGAGCAGCAAGCCGTTGAGGTAATAACGAATGTCCTGTTGCGCCATTGCATACTGGACGAGACCGAGCAGGCGGCGAAACAGCCCCTGGGTCAAAGTCAGTTCCGTCGGCACGCCGCTGGGCTCATCCATGCGGGGGAAGTTTTCCGCAGGAAGAGTCTGCAAGTGAAAACGACTGCGCCCGGCACGGACCTGCAGGCGCGGATTTTCCAGTTCCAGCCTCACTTCGGTGGTTTCGGGCAAAGAACGCAGGATGTCCTGCAGTTTGCGCGCCGACACGGTCAATGAAGCCGGTTGAGTACAACTCGTCACCGTCGTGGTGCGAATCTGGATTTCGACGTCGGTGGCGAGCAGGATCAGCTGCCCAGCATCGACCTCGAGCAGGACGTTGGACAGGATCGCCATCGTCTGACGCTTATCGACGATGCCGCTTACCGCCTGGAGCGGTTGCAGGAGTTGATCGCGCGGACCTTGGAACAGGAGCATTGTCTCGAATCTCCTTTAAATCGATCGATTAAAGATAATTAACCCGGTCCATCACTGTGGACGAGATATTTTTCACTTTTTAATTCAATTGATTATCTTCGATGAAACCCTCTGGAAAAACCTCTGGGCAGTGTGTGGGAGCCTGTGGATGAAATGACGGCCGGGCGGGTTCGGCGCTCTCGTTCACAAACCGCTCCCAGGGGAAGAAAGGTTTTTCCAGAGTTTTTCCACATGTCGGGAGCTCAACCGCGGATGGTCTGCAGCAGCACATGCAGATCGTTCTTCAGCGCGCTGTCCTTGCCGCTCAGATCGGCGATGGTGCGGCAGGCATGCAGCACCGTCGTGTGGTCGCGGCCGCCAAAGGCCTCGCCGATCTCGGGCAGGCTGTGGGCGGTCAGTTCGCGTGCCAGCCACATCGCCACCTGACGTGGCCGGGCGACGGCGCGTGTGCGCCGGTGCGAATACATCTCGGCGACCTTGATTTTGTAGTAGTCGGCCACTGTTTTCTGGATCAGTTCGAGCGTGATCTGACGGTTGAAGGCGCCGATGATGTCTTTGAGCGCCTCGCGTGCCAGCTCGACGGTGATGTCGCGGCCGAGGAAATCGGCATAGGCGGTGACGCGGTTCAGGGCGCCCTCGAGTTCACGCACGTTCGAGCGCAGATTCTTGGCGATCAGGAAGGCAACGTCGTCGTTCAGATTTCGGCCGCTGTTTTGCGCCTTTTTCTTCAGGATCGCAACGCGCATTTCCAGCTCGGGCGGCTCGATCTGCACGATCAGGCCGCAGTCGAAACGCGAGATCAGACGGTGCTCTAGGCCCTGGATATCCTTCGGATAGGTATCGCAGGTGATGACGATCTGCTTTTTGGCTTCGATCAAGGCATTGAAGGCGAAAAAGAATTCTTCTTGCGTGCGGTCTTTGCCGTTGAAAAACTGGATATCGTCGATGATCAGCAGATCGAGCGAGCAGTAGTAGCGTTTGAAGCTGTCGAAGGCCTTTTGCTGGTAGGCGCGCACGACGTCGGCGATGTAATCGTGGGCATGCAGGTAGCGTACGACCCGGCTGGAATGCTGCCGCCAGACTTCGTTGCCCAGCGCATGGGCGAGATGGGTTTTGCCGAGGCCGACCCCGCCGTAGATGAACAGTGGGTTGTAGGATGCGCCTGGATTGATCGCCACTTGTTGCGCTGCTGCGCGCGCCAAATCGTTCGAACGGCCGCTCACCAGGGTGTCGAAGGTAAAAGCCGGATTGAGGCGGGTCTTTTCATATTCGGTATCGACCGCCGCTGCCGCCGGTACTGGCGCTGCTGCCGGTATTTGGGTGAGCACCGCGTCGAGGGCGCCCGCCAACGGCGCCGAAGGCGAAGGGGCCGTCGTCGGAGTCCCACCGGCGGTCGATGACGGCACGCCGGTCATCGGGCTCTGAGTGCCGGTCTCGGTCATCGTCTCCGTTCCGTTCTGTACCGCCAGGGTCAGGCTCAGGGATGGGCCGTGCACCTGCTGCAGCACGGCCTCGATACGGGCGATGTGGTGTTGCCGCACCCATTGCAACACGAAGCCGTTCGGCGCGGTGAGGATGAGGCGATCGCCGCGAAGCTCGGCGCGCAATGGCCGGATCCAGGAGCGGAACTGCTGCGGAGGCAATTCCCGCTCCAGAACCGCCAGAACGCCGAGCCAGGTAGCGGGAGCGAAGGATTCATCCCCGGGCGAGGGAGTCGGAGGTGCTTTATCGGCATCACCGGCGCCTGGAGGCGGGGAGGTTGGATAGACCTTTGAATTCATGCAGAAAAAATGAGAGGCCAGCTGCGCGACGAGAGAAGGAAAGAACGCGAAACGGCAGGCCGGAAGAGTCATGATGCCCTACTCGATGGCCACTTCCGCACGATCCCTGGCGGGTTCTGCCAATTCCCGGGCGATGGAACACCCGTGATACCGGCGCGTCGCCCGCGAACCATGGTCGCCGAGCGTGCTGCCGATGCTGGCTTGGCCCGTTCATCGTACGGTCGTAGCGCGGGGAAACCGGCGCACGAAGGTGAAAACGGACGCCATTCTAGCGGCTCGGGACGAAGTTATCCACAGGCTAGTGCGCAAAATAGCCCTTGGCAAACGCTGATGAAAGCCGAGAGCGAGAGGAAGCAGGAGGCGCGCGGCGCGGAGCGACCGCAGTCTATCTAAGTGGATCGGCGAGGGAGCGAGCAGCGCGCAACGCCGCCCTGGCGCCCGTGCAGCATTCAGCGTTTCCCCAAGCGACCGGGGGCGTGGCGGGGCAGCAGAACTCCTCGTCTAGCGGTAGCTCCTCGCAGCAGCTCTTTTGCCCACGCCTATCGCGAAGAACGCGTTGCCCGTTTTTCGGTCGGGGAAAAATACACGGTCGCGGTAGCGAACTTCGTTGTCCAGCGCAGCCACTCCGTCGGAGGCCGAAAGGGCTGCAAAACTCTGGGCGGCCCTTCGTTTGAGAGATGGTGGGTGACGGTCGGACAGTCTGATTTCCGTTTCAGCATAGCCAGCCGGCTGCGCAAGGCCGCCGATTACGCGACGGTGTTTTCCAGTCGGCGTGTGTTGCATGGCCGTTATTTTGCCCTGCATTTCAATCCCGTTGACGCGGATAGCGCACTCGGCGGCGTCGGAGGCCGGCGAGGGCCCCGTCTGGGATTGGTCGTGGCCAAACGACTGGCTCGGCGTGCCGTGCTGCGCAACCTGATCAAACGCTTGGCGCGCGAAAGCTTTCGCCTGGCGCAGTGGCAGTTGCCGCCGATGGATCTCGTCCTGCGCCTCGAGAAGACAGTGAAGAAACCGGGTCACGAAAATCTGGTCGAAGCGAAGCGCAATCGTCGTCAGGACGTCGAACGGCCGGACGATCCTTCGCGCTTTTTTTCGTTGGCGACGCTCAAATCCGAATTGCGCGCCGACATCGAAAGGCTGCTGGCGCGCTTACCCCGGACGGCGTCACCGTTGGCACAGGAATGTAAAAACCGGCAGTGATCTTTGCTGCGCCGATGTGCAGCGAAGGGCGTCATCGCGCCGTTCGCTGGTCGGTGCAGCGGTAAGCGGCGTGGGCTCTTCAGACCGTGACGAAGGACAGTGAATGACCGTGGAGGAAATGCTGAAGAAAGCCGCGAGCGGGAGGAAGCAGGAGGCGCGCGGCGCGGAGCGACCGCAGTCTATCAAGTGGATCGGCGAGGGAGCGAGCACCGCGCATCGCCGCGATGCGCCCGCGCAGCAGTTTATTCAGCGTTTCCTGAAGCGATTTTCGCCCCTCGTCTTGCTTCTGATAGCGCTGGTCCGCGTTTATCGATATGCCATCAGTCCGCTGTTCGGGCGCAGTTGCCGTTTCCTGCCGACCTGTTCCGAGTACGCCATCGAAGCGCTGCAGACGCATGGCTTGCTGCGCGGTATTTGGCTGGCCCTTCGGCGCATCGGGCGCTGCCATCCTTGGCATGCCGGCGGTTATGATCCAGTGCCGCCGCCGCGCTGAACGAGCGCATGCCGTTCACGATCTTCAATCCAAGCCCCTTCTCCTGATCTCATGGACAACCAACGACTCGTCTGGCTGTTGATTTTCTCTTTTTCGCTGATCATGCTCTGGGAGGCGTGGCACAAACCGGCGCCGGTCGCGCCGACTCCGCCGGCCAACGTTGCCCAGGGGGCTGTGCCCAACCTGCCTCAGCCCAGTGCGCCGCCTTTGGATCTGCCCCAGCCCACGGCCACGCTGCCCGGCACCCCGGCGCAGAGTGTCGGCGGCGCGGCGACGATGAGCGTGATCACCGATCTTTATCACGCGCGCATCTCTTCGCTCGGCGGCGATCTGGTCCGTCTGGAACTCACCCGTCATGGCTCGGCCGAGGACCGCCACCGTCCGTTCGTGTTGTTCGACGAACGTCATGCCTATGCGGCGCAAAGCGGGCTCATCGGCTCGGGATTGCCGAATCATCGCAGCATCTGGCAATTGCCCGCCGAAGAATCGAGGCTCGCCGATGGGGAGAACGAACTGCGCGTGCGCCTCACGGCACGGACCGAGGATGGCCGATCCGTGGCCAAGATCTTTCGCTTCCAGCGCGATTCGTATCTGATCGAGGTCGAATACGAGCTGCCCGATGAACCTGCGACCGGCACTTGGGCCTATTTCCAGCTCCAGCGCGACGATGCGCCGCCGGAAGGATCGAGCTTCATGATGCCGACTTATACGGGTCCGGCGTTCTACAGCGAGCAGGAAAAGTATCAGAAGCTCGATTTTCACGACGTGCTGGAAGGCAAGGCCAAGCATGTACGCCGCGCCGACAATGGCTGGGTGGCCATGGTGCAGCATTACTTCGTTTCGGCCTGGTTGCCGGGAGGGCAGGTCGAACGCGAGTTTTATTCCCGCAAGCTCGGCGATCGGCTGATCGCAGCCGGTGTATTGGTGCCGGTGCGCTCGAAGAGCGTCATGGTGCCGCTCTACGCCGGACCGCAGGAGCAGGCGAAGCTGGAAAAAATCGCGCCCGGTTTCGATCTGGTCGTCGATTATGGCTGGCTGACCGTGATCGCCGCGCCGCTGTTCTGGCTGCTCGAAGGGATGCATGCGCTGACCGGCAACTGGGGTTGGGCGATCATCCTGATGACCGTGCTGATCAAACTTGCTTTCTTTCCGTTGTCGGCGGCTTCCTATAAATCGATGGCCAAAATGCGCGTGCTGACGCCAAAGCTGATGCAATTGAAGGAAACCTACGGCAATGACCGCATGCGCCTGAACCGCGAAATGATGGATTTGTACAAGCGCGAGAACGTCAACCCGCTCGGCGGCTGTCTGCCCATCCTGATCCAGATCCCGGTTTTCATCGCCCTGTACTGGGTGCTGCTCGGTTCGGTCGAAATGCGCCAGGCACCCTGGCTGGGTTGGGTCGACGATTTGTCCGCCAAGGATCCGTATTTCATCCTGCCGCTCGTCATGGGGGTGACGATGTATGTCCAGATGAAGCTCAATCCGCCGCCGCCGGATCCGATCCAGGCCAAGATCCTGATGATGATGCCGATCATCTTCACGGCCATGTTCCTCTTTTTCCCCTCGGGACTCGTGCTCTACTGGACGGTGAATAACCTGCTCTCGATCGCCCAGCAATGGCAGATCAACCGCATGATCGAGGCTGCCGAAGGTGGCGGCAAGCGCTGAGGACTGCATCGCCGCCATCGCCACCGCGCCAGGGCGCGGCGGCATCGGCGTGGTGCGCGTATCGGGCCCTGATCTGGCCTACTTCGCCGAGCGGTTGATCGATCGCCGGCCGACGCCACGCCGTGCCGAGCGGGCTGACTTTCGCGACGCCAACGGTCAGCCCATCGACCAGGGCATCGTCCTCTACTTTCCGGCGCCGCATTCCTTCACGGGTGAAGACGTGCTCGAACTGCATGGGCATGGCGGACCGGTGGTCATGCACATGCTGCTCGCGCGCTGCCTGGAGCTGGGAGCGCGGCTCGCCGAACCGGGCGAATTCACCCGCCGGGCCTTTCTCAATGGCAAGCTCGATCTCGCCCAGGCCGAAGCAGTCGCCGACCTGATCGAGGCCAGCAGCGCCCAGGCGGCGCGCTCGGCGCTGCGTTCGTTGTCCGGCGAGTTCTCTCGCGCCGTGCATGAAATCGTCGAGCGGTTGATCGAACTGCGCATGATCACCGAGGCCAGCCTCGATTTTCCCGAAGAGGACATCGATCCCCTGATCGATACCGATCTCATCGCCCGGCTGACCGAAGTGCGGCAGAGGCTTGCTGCGCTGCTCGAACGCGCCCGGCAGGGCGCACGGCTGCGCTCAGGTCTCACCGTCGTCCTGGCCGGGCTGCCGAACGTCGGCAAGTCTTCGCTGCTCAACCGGCTCGCCGGCGAGGAGCGGGCCATCGTCACCGACATCGCCGGCACGACGCGCGATGCGCTGCGCGAGACCATCCACCTTGAAGGCATCCCGCTCAACATCATCGACACCGCTGGACTGCGTGAGACCGACGATCCAGTCGAACGGCTGGGCGTTGAGCGTAGTTGGCGCGAAATCGACAACGCCGACGTTGTGCTGCATCTCGTCGACGCCCGCGCCGGCGTCACACCGGCTGACAAGGCCATCGTCCAGCGCTTGCCGGCCCATATCGAGCGGCTTGTGATCGAGAACAAGGCCGATCTCGCCGGCCTGCCGCCGGCGCGCTGGCTCGAACGCCAGCAGGTGCATCTGCGCCTGTCGGCCTTGAGTGGCGAAGGCATGACGCTGTTGCACGATGAGTTGCTGCGCGTTGCCGGCTGGAGCGGTCATGGCGAGGATGCAATCCTTGCCCGCGAACGTCATCTCGAAGCGCTCACTGCCGCCGCCGATAGGCTGAGTGCGGCGAGCGAAAACCTGCCGCAGATCGAACTCGCCGCCGAGGAAATGCGACTGGCCCAGGATGAACTGGGCCGCATCACCGGCGAATTCACGGCCGACGATCTTCTTGGGGTCATCTTCAGCCGCTTCTGCATCGGAAAATAACAAGCCTTCCGGCGTAGTCCGAAGCCTTCCGCAAATACCCCATAAGCCAGCGTAACTGCGGGATTTTTGTTCCTATGATGGCTTGCATGTTCCGCAGCATTCCGCCAAAATGTGTGCCCATATGTGTGCCCAAGATGGAAAGTGGTGTGCCCAAGGTAACGCGGTGGTGTGCCCTAGACCCCTTTCCAGAGAGCGGAGAAATCACTTTCTTCATGGGCACACACGGCGGGTAAATGGCTTGAATGCCGCACCAGATAAGGCTTTCAGGCCGTGTGCCCAAGGCGAACGGTGTGCCCAAGATCAAGCGGGTTTTCATGGGCACACGCACTGCGGAAGGGGTGAATCATGGCGCTGTCGGATACCAAGCTGCGAATCCTGAAACCGGCTGACAAGAGCTATCAGGAAGCCGACGAAGGCGGGCTGTTCGTGGAAGTCATGCCGGGCGGCGCGAAGGTCTGGCGGATGCGCTACCGCATTGGTGGGCGCGGAGCCAAGCAAGAGAAAGTGACGCTTGGCGACTACCCGACCTATTCACTGGCCGAAGCCCGATCATGGCGGGACGATTGCAAGATACTGGCCGGGCGTGGTCTATCTCCGATGGCCTTGCGGCGAGGCGATGCGATCCCCGAGGATGCCGCCCCCGCCGTCAAGGAACTGGCGCAAGCCTTCATCCGCGAGTGGTGTTTGAAAACCCGCGAGAAAGCCAGAATCAAGGAAGAGGCGGCAAAGGAAGCCGACACGGTGGAAGCCTTTGCCCGGCGCTGGTATGCCGAGATTGTGGAACCGGCGAACAGCAACCCCCGGAACATCCTGCGGGCGCTGGAAAAGGACATTCTCCCCGCCATTGGCGGCAAGCAAGTTGCCGACGTGACCGTGACCGACATTCTGGCGATTACCGACAAGATCAAGAATCGCGGAGCCGATCAAATGGCGCTGCAAACCCGCAATGTGCTGAAACGGCTTTTCGCCTATGCCATTGCGCGGGAGAAAACCCAATTCAACCCGGCGGCGGCAATCGAGGCGAAATTCATTGCCCAAGCCAAGAGCCGCGATGTAGCCCTGACCCCGGAGGAAATCGGGAAGCTGTTGCGGGCAATCTACCAATCCAGCATGAAGCGGGCGCACAAGCTGGCGCTGCATCTGCTGATTCTGTGCATGGTGCGGAAATCGGAACTGATCGAAGCCAAGTGGGAAGAGCTTGACCTTGAGAAAGCGGAATGGGCGATCCCCGGCGAGCGCATGAAGAAAGACAAGCCGCACCTTGTTTCATTGTCGCGGCAAGCGGTAGCGATGTTCGAGGAATTGAAGGGACTGGCGAGCGGTTCCGAATGGGTATTCCCGAGCCGTGGCGACCTGAAACAACCCATTGCGAAAAGCACCTTGAATGTCGCGGTGCGGGCGCTGGCAATCGACGTGCGCGACTTCGTGATTCACGATTTCCGGCGGACGGCATCAACGCATTTGCATGAAGCGGGCTTCAATTCGGACTGGATCGAGAAATGCCTAGCCCATGAAACCAAGGGCATCCGGGGCGTCTACAACCGGGCGCAGTATGCCGACCAACGGCGGGAAATGCTGCAATGGTGGGCTGACTTCGTGGATAGCCAGATTCAGGACGGGCGCGGCAAGGTAATCATCGGGCCTTTCGGCAAGGCTTACCAGTCGGCGGCATGAGGGGGGCTATGGACTTCAAGGTAATCAACCCGCTCTGGCGGCTTGCCGATCCGTTGACCGTGCAACAAGCGGCGGCACTGATTGCGGGCTTTGATCCGAACACGGTGCGCTTCAATTCCGACGGTGCGGCATGGTTTGAGATCGAAGGCTTTACCGATAGCAGCGGTATCGGATGGGTTCAAACCGCCTTTGCGGCGCTGGTGAATGCGATCAACGCACGGAAGCTGAAGGCAGCAATCCGTAGAGCCGCATGGGAAAGAGGATGGGACGAAGATCCCGGAGAGGGTGAGCGGTTTGAAAGCAAGGTGGTCATTCTAGAAGATGATTCCTTCGAGGCATGGCAGGCTGATCCGACATTCGCGCAACGACGCGGCATCATCTATCGTGTTTCCCCGGATTGGGGGCTGACGACGGTAGCCGTTTCCGATCTGGTGGCATGGTTGGAAACCGCTGGCATCCGCACCGGCTTTTTCTTCCCGACGGCGACCGACGCCCCCGATTACCTTGACCCGAAGAATCCCCGCTATGCCCCCAAGCTGGCGGCGGCGGTGCGGGCGTGGCAGTCTGTGACCGATGCGGGCGGCAAGCATCCAAAGCAGGCATTGGCGAAATGGCTGCGGGAACATGCGGCGGAATTCGGTATGACCGACGACGAAGGAAAGCCGAACGAAACCGGAATCGAGGAAGCCGCGAAAGTGGCGAACTGGCAACCCGGCGGCGGCGCACCCAAGACCCCCGGCGAGTAATCCACCCACCCCCAAGAGCCCCGCCAATACTGGCTTTCACGGCTGGCGCAGCTTGGAATCTACCCACCCCCGACCGGGGGAACCTACCCACCCCACCCCCATTTTTCAGGGCGGGTTTTCTGAACCTGCCCGGCTATTCTGCGGGCGGCGTGATGTATTGAATGCGAAGCCATGCCGGTATGTTCCGGCGAATGCTACGGAGTTACGAGCATGGCCGCACAAATCCAATCCGCGCTAACCATCCTTCGGCGCAAGCAAGTTGAAGCCCGCACCGGGCTTTCCCGTTCCAGCATCTATGCCCGTCTGAGGCAAAACCCCAAGAGGCCGGGCGACTATGACCCGACCTTTCCCAAGCCTGTTTCTGTCGGCGCTAAAGCTGTCGGCTGGATCGAGGCGGAAATTGACGCATGGCTGACCGCCCAAGTTGAGAAAAGCCGCAAGGCCGGTTCTGGCAAATAAAGGGGCGGGCCATGACCAAAAACAACAAGGGCCGGGTTCCCAATCAGAACCCGACCCCAAAGACTACCGATAGCCGAAATCATACCGCAACCGATCCGCTGATAGGCTGGTTCAATCTTGCCAAGCCTTCGCGCAATCGCCAGCAAAAGCGCGGATGGCAAAGGGGGCGGCGATGATGACCGACATTGACCGCATCCGCGAAGCCCTGCAATTCATTGACGCCAGCGACCGCGAGACATGGCTACGCATGGGCATGGCGATCAAGTCCGAACTTGCCGACACCGGCTTTGACCTGTGGGAAGCGTGGAGCCTGCAAGCCGAATCCTTCAATACCAAAGATGCGCGGGACGTGTGGAAAAGCATACGGGCGGGCGGCAAGGTGACTATCGGGACGTTGTTCTATGAAGCCAAGGCGAACGGCTGGCGCGATGATGGAATGCACCAGAAACCGACATCCGAAGAGCTTGCCGAGCGGCGGCGCATCGCAGCGGAACGGGCCGCACAAGAGGAAGCCGAGATAGCCCGCGAACGCGCCGACACGGCATCGAGGGCGGCGGCGATCCTGAAGGCGGCAACCGAAGCGAAAGCCGATCATCCCTACCTTTCCCGCAAGCGGGTTTCCCCTGTGGCAACCCTGCGAGAGATTGACGCGGGCGCGGCGGCGGCGATCTTGGGCTATCCCCCGAAGTCGGGCGGCGACCTGCTGACCGGGCGCTTGCTGGTGGTTCCAGTCAAGCAAGGCGAAGGCATATCAACGCTGGAACTGATTGACGGCGACAAGCGCAAGGCGGCATTGGCCGGGCGCGGTAGCAAGGTTGGCGGGTATTGGGCAACCGAACGCCTACCCGATGGCGACGGCGCGGGCCTGACCCTATTGATAGGCGAAGGCGTGGCGACCGTGCTATCCGCATCGGAAGCAACCGGGCAGCCTGCCATTGCGGCGCTATCGTCGGGCAACCTGCCAGCGGTGGCGAAGGCGATGCGCGAACGCTACCCGGCGGCGGCGCTGGTGATTCTGGCTGATCTGGTGAAGGCGACCGGCGAACCCGACCCCCATGCAATCGAGGCCGCAAAAGTCGGCGCTGGCAAGACGGCAATCCCCGACTTCGGAAGCGACCGCGTTCCCGACATGACGGACTTCAATGACATGGCCGTGATATGCGGGCTGGAAGCCGTTCGGCGCACCGTCATGGCTTCTATCGAGGCGACGGCCGCCCCGGCTGACGAGACTTCGCCAGAACCTAACGATGCCCCGCCCTACCCCGGAGCCAAGGATCGGCCGTGCTTCGTCGTTCTGGATCAATGGATGGAATGGGGTGGGCGCAAGAGGAGGCCGGGCACCTACTTTTGCAACATCGTCGGCGGCAAGGGCGAGGATGATCTACCCGTCTTGTCGAATGAATGGTTCTGTTCGCCCCTGTATGTCGAGGCCATCACCGAGGATGGGCAAGGCGACAACTTTGGGCGCCTGTTGCGTTTCAGGAACAGTCTGGGCCGCTGGCGGGAATGGCCGATGCCGATGGAATTGCTTCGCGGTGCCGGCGATGAGCTTCGCGGCGCGCTGTTGGCGATGGGAGTGGAGCTTGATCCGGAGAAGGGCCGCAAGCTGCTGCCGACTTACCTGCAGTGGCGCACCCCGAAGCGGCGCATTCTGTGCGCCATTCAGACGGGATGGCATGGGAAGTCGTTTGTTCTGCCCGACGCCGTGATCGGCCCCGACGCGGCAAGCATCGCGTTCCAATCGGGCGAGCGGAGCCATGCGGCATTCAGCCGAGGCGGAACGCTGGCCGGCTGGCAGGAAGGCATCGCGGCGAAGGCTGTCGGAAACCCGCTGCTGATGCTGGCGCTTTCGGCCAGCTTTGCCGGGCCGCTGCTGGCGCGATGCCATGCTGAATCAGGAGGTGTTCATCTTGTTGGTGATTCATCCAGCGGCAAAACGACGGCGCTGGAAGCGGCGGCAGCGACATGGGGCGGGCCGGGCTACCGTCGAAGCTGGCGTGCCACGGCGAACGGGCTGGAAGGCGCGGCTGCCCATTTCAACGACGGCCTATTGGTAATCGATGAAATCAGCGAATGCGATCCACGGCAGGTGGGCGAGATTGTCTATCTGTTGGGCAATGGCCGCGGTAAGCAGAGGGCCGCACGCACCGGCATGGCGCGCCCCATCACCCGTTGGCGTTGCGTGATCCTTTCCAGCGGTGAGCGCACCGTTGCCACAACGATGACTGAAGGCGGACACCGCACCAAGGCCGGCCAGTCGGTGCGACTGCTCGACATCCAGGCAATGCGGAAGTATGGCGCCTGGGACGATCTGCACGACGCACCATCGGGGGCGGCTTTTGCCGACGCCATCAAGGTGGCTGCCGGGACGCACTACGGGCACGCGGGCAGGGCCTTTCTCGAACGGCTGGCGCGTGACGAACGCGACTTTTGCGCCATGCTCGAGGCCGCCAAAACCCTGCCGATGCTTTCTGCTGCGGACGGAGAGGGACAGGATAAGCGGGCAGCGGCACGGCTGGCGCTGATTGGGATGGCTGGCGAACTGGCGACGCAGTACGGAATCACCGGCTGGCCGGAGGGCGAGGCTATGCGCGCGGCCGCGGAAGCTTTCAGGCTTTGGCGGGCCGGGCGAGGCAGGGGCAACGACGAGCGACGCCAGATTACCGAGCGGATGGCGGACTTTTTGGACAGGCATGGCGACGGGCGCTTTAGTGATGCCGCAGCCATATCTGAAGGGCCGCCAATTCGTGATCGGGCGGGGTGGTGGCGAGATACGGCAGACGGACGGGAATATCTGATGACGGCCGGCGCCATGCGGGAGGCGCTGCGAGGCTTCGATTTTCGGCGCGCGCTGGACGCTTTAGAGGAGCTTGGCGCACTGCCACCGGCGAACGCGAACGGCGAGCGCGCGCGGTTCTATCGCTTCGGGCCGAGGCCGGCAAAACTCTACCCTGTGAATTACGGCAAGCTGATGGAGGCCGCCCATGGAGCTTGATTCATTCTTGGCGATGATAAAAAGTGACGTTTCAGACGTTTCAGGCGTTCATCGCTTTGAAAACAAGGTGTTACCGTGCAACGTCAGTGCAACGGCTGCCGTTGCAGACGTTTCACGGCAGACGGGAACGGCGGGTTTTGCAACGTCTGCAACGGCAGGCGTTTTCGTGACGTTTCACGAAAAACCAAAGAAAATCAATGGTGTAACGTGTGAAACGTCTGAAACGTCAGAAAAAATCAATGTCTGGAACCGGGCGAAAGTCAGTCCCACCAACACGGCGATGATGGATCGCTGGCGCTGCACCAGGCCAGACGGGCGCGCGGAAACTTGGATCATCGATCAAGCCATCACCATCGATGCCGCGCGCAATCGCTGGCCTGGGGGTGAGGTGGAGCCGGCAAGCTGGCCGGGCGATGGCGACGAGGCCAGCGGGCCACCCCTGACTGACGATGATCGCGCGCGCTTGCGGCGCTGGCTGCTGGCCATTGGGGAACAGAACACCGACGAGGTGATGGCCGATGCGATGCGGAGGCCGGAGTACGGGCGCGCGCTGTTGCGGGCGGCGAGCGAGGGCACCGGATAGCCCCGCTGCTGCGTCATCACACCCTGCCCGGTATGGTTGCCTACCTGCCGGGCTTTTTTGCGCCTGCGGGCCGGAAAACGAGCGGCGGAGGGGTAGCCATTGGCATACACGGAACGGATACCCGTTTCACGTATGACAACGTGAATGACATTTCATGCTGCACCGCATGATCTGTGCAAGCAAGGAACGGTTCACCGATGATCGTCAAGCGGAAACCGGATGCCATAGTCCTATAGGCACACTTCCTGCTATGAATCACATGCTGCTCTGCGGTATGCCGACGATTCGCGCATGGCATCGAAGCGGCGAGCGGTCACCGCCGGGCCAAGGCATGCCGATTGCCGGGCCACAGAAGGCCGCTGGCGGGCTTTGGGCGGCTAGATGGTGCCGATTGCCTTGCCGCCGTCGGGAGCGCGCCAGAAGGCGGGAGATGGCCGGCAAGGGCATAGCTAGCTGGCGGTAGGTTCTTCCCGTCCGTGAAATGTATGCTGGTGGCAAGTGAGCGGCGATTCTCTACCGTTTTACTCTGGAATTTGGTTTGCAGTTTGCACGGTTTGCAGGGTGGCCGGCCAATACCAGAGCGAAACCGTAAGGCAAACCGTAAGCCCTGCGGAAACCGCACACCAAACCGCACACCGTGCGGGAGCGCCAAACGGAACGGCAAACGGAAGACAGTTCGCTCCCTTTCCTCCTCTTGTGTTGGGGGTGAATGGCGGAATGTCGATTCGTTCCCCGATGGCGAGGCGAAGCGGGCCGCGTGGGAGGTTTTCAAGCGGCTGGACAGGTTGAGCGCCGAGGCCATAGGCGCGGCACCATCTGCGAAAGTCAGTCCCAGCGACACGGCGACCGCTTCCCGCTGGTGGCTGATTCACTACCCCGACCGCGATCCTGTGGAAGTGGCCTACTGTCCCGAGGCGACCCATGCCGACATTCTGGAACGGCACCCGGACGCGGTAGCGGCGGAACCCTTTACCCCGACCATCCGGCAACCATCGGCACCCCTGACCGCCAGCGAGGAAACGGCGATCCGGGCATGGCTGGCACTGATCAAAAAGTGTGCCCAAGATTGTGCCCATGTTCCGGGCTGGAATCCGAACAACCAAGCAACGGCGCGGCTTTGCGCCTGTTCGCTAGCTTCTGCATAGGTAGCGCTACACCCGCCGTTCGGACAGAAGCGGCTATTTGCAACGCCGTGGTCGCCGCGCTGACTTTTGGTGGGAGGTATTTCCGCATCGAGAAAGTTATCATGGTCGGTTCATGAACCCGGATGGCCGGAAGGGGCCTTGGGTCATCCCTGACAAGGAGAGCAGCATGCGTGGATTGCACAGCGAACTGAGGGTCGGTCCTTATACGGCCCGTCACCGTATCTTCATGGCGCCACTGACCCGCTGTCGCGCCAGCGACGATCACATGCCGACCGAACTGATGGCGACTTATTACCATCAGCGCGGCGATGCCGGGCTGATCGTTACCGAAGCGACGATGGTGCAGTCCGGCACGGCGGCCTTCGGAAACGAGCCGTCCATCCATGAGTTGCGCTCGATTGCCGGCTGGCGGCATATCACCGAAGCCGTGCATCGCTGCGGTGGCCTGATCTTCCTGCAACTGTGGCATGGCGGTCGCGCCTGTCATCCGGCTTTCAACGACGGTCGGCAACCGGTGGCGCCAAGCGCCATTGCGATCAGGGGCGAAACGCACACGCCGCAGGGCAAACTGCCGCATGTCGTGCCGCGCGCGCTGGCCGACGAGGAACTGCGCCCTATCGCCATCGCCTTCCGCCGCGCGGCGCTCAATGCCCGTGCCGCCGGCTTCGACGGCGTCGAGATTCATGCCGCCAACGGCTATCTGATCGATCAATTCCTGCGCGACGGCAGCAACCGGCGCAGCGGGTTTTATGGTGGCTCGCGCGAGAACCGCGCCCGGCTTCTGTTCGAAATCATCGGTGAGGTCGGCCACGCCGTCGGTTACGACCGCGTCGGCGTGCGTCTGTCGCCGCTCAACAGCTACAACGACATGCAGGACAGCGATCCGTTCGGGCTGGCCTCGTTTCTTGCCCGCGAGTTGAACATGTTCGGACTGGCCTATCTACACGTCGTGCGCGGCGATTTTCTCGGCCAGCAGCAGGGGGATGTCTTGCCTTACATGCGTGCCTTGTATCGCGGCGTGCTGATCGGCAACATGGGCTATACGCTACAAGAAGCCGAACAGGCGATCCTCGAAGACAAGCTCGACGCCGTGTCCTTCGGCCGCGCCTACATCGCCAACCCGGATCTGCGGGCGCGCAGCTTCGCCTGCGCCGAATTGCTCGAACCCAGGGAGGAATATTTCTACACCCCCGGTGAGCGGGGATACACCGATTACCCGGTGTGGAGCCTATGACGAACAACGCTGGCGGCCGATGTTGGCCTAGGGCGACGGATAAGCGACGGCCACCGTCGATGTGTTGCCCAACGCCGAGACAGTCATTCCTTCCGTTTCGAGGAGTTGCCGCATGCCCGCCCAAGCCAGCCGTGACACGACCAAGCGTTATCTGGAGTTGCTGAAACTGATCCCGCGCGGCGGCAGCGGCATGGCGGCGGGCGCACTGAAAATGCGGTTGAGCGATCTGGGCTATTCGGTCAGCGAGCGGCAGGTGCAGCGCGATCTGCTCGACCTGAGTGAAATCTTTCCGACGCTGGAACGCAACGACCGGAACAAACCCTTTGTCTGGTGTTGGTCAGCGGGCAGTGAGGTCGTGCTGTCCGGCATGTCGGAGCCCGAGGCGCTGTCGCTGCGCATCGTCGAGAACAATCTGCGCGGGCTGCTGCCCGATTCACTGTGGCAGGTGCTCGCTCCGCGTTTCGAGACGGCAAGGAAGGAACTCGCCCAAGCCGGCAAAAAATGGAAGCTGGCCAGCCTGCAACAGAAGGTGCGCAGCGTGCCGGCCTGGCAGCCGTTGCGACCGCCGACGATAGACGGGAAGGTGCTGGAAGTCGTGCAGCAAGGCTTGATCGAGGAAAAGCAACTGGCAGTCGAATATCGGGCGCTGGGGGCCGAAACGGCCAGGAGTCTGCGCCTGCACCCGCTGCTTTGGGCGCAGCGCGGTCCGGTGGCCTATCTGGCCGCCAGAGCCTGGGATTATGAAGACGTTCGTCTCTACGCGCTGCACCGCATCGAACAGGCACGGCTGCTGGCGGATAGCTGCCAGCCACCGGCGGGTTTTTCGATCGATGCCTATCTGAGAAGCAACGCCTTGCAGTTCGGCGATGGCGGGCGCTTGAGGCTCGAAGCGCGCATCGCCGCCGACTGGCTGGCGCTGATCCTTACCGAGACGCCGCTGGGAGAAGATCAGCGCATCGAGGATGACCGGCTCAGTGTCACGGTCGACGACACCCTGCAACTGCGTTGGTGGCTGCTTAGCCAGGGGCCGGCGATCGAAGTGCTCGCCCCGGCCGAACTGCGGCAGGAAATCGCCGACAGTCTGCGCGAGGCAGCGGCGCTCTATTGAAGCCCCGTTCCCAGGCAAGCGTGGAAATGACTCACAAAGCATGTAAGCGCGTCACCCTGTGGGAGCGGGCTCGCCCGCGATGGGGCGTTCGAATCCGCTGCGACCGCTGTCATCGCGGCCAAGGCCGCTCCCACAGTGCCGATTTCCATGCCCGAGAGCGGTCTCCGCCGCCATGAAAGTTAGTCCGCCATCGCCCTCTCCTTCCAGCGGTGCTCTTGTTGCAGCTTGGCAAGGAAGTCTTCTGGCGTCAGCGGGTCGCCGAGCAGTTCGCGCTGACGGCAGACATTGGCGAAGTCGCCGACGGTCAGATGGTCGAGCGCGGCCAGACGTTCGTGCACCGTGATCGGCAGGGCATCGACCGGAGCCTCGTCGCCCAGCGCTTCGCGGGCGAACAGCTTCAAGCGCTGGGCGCGGTTGAGTGGCCGGAAATGCAGCTTGAAATCGAAGCGCCGCAGCGCCGCCTGATCGATGCCCTGCACCAGATTGGTTGCGGCGATGAAGATGCCGGGATAACGCTCCATCTGCTGCAAAAGCTCATTCACCTCGCTCACCTCCCAACTGTGCTGCGCCTGCCGCCGGTCGCGCAGCAGGCTGTCCACCTCATCGAGGAAGAGGATGCTGCGCTCGGCATCGACGGTCGAGAACAGCGCGGCGAGATTGCGTTCCGTCTCGCCGACATATTTGCTCACCAGGTCGGAGACGCTGCGGCTCACCAGTTCGCGGTCGAGCGCGTCGGCCAGCACATGGGCGAACTCGGTCTTGCCAGTGCCCGGCGGGCCATAGAAACACAGCGTGCCGCGCCCGCGCCGGGCAAGCGCCTCGGCGATGCGTCGCGGCTGAAGCTGTCCGGCGAGGTTGATCAGATCCGGATCAAAGACCGTCGCTGAAGTGCGCCGGGCCGGCAGGCCGCTGCCATGCAACAGGCGGCGCTGGGCGGTCAGCCCCTCGCGCAACAAGCGCTCGCCATGCGCCGCGTCGGCGGCGGGACACAGCTCCAGCACGCGCCGGACGCTGGCGAGCTGGGCCGGCGTCAGCTTGTCGTCGTCGGCCAACTCGTCGAGCAGAGCCTCGCGTCGGGCGACGGACAGCAAGGGCGTCGGCAGATGATGCTCGGCGATGCGCCGACGCACCGCGCGCGGCGGCGTGACGAATTCCAGCGGCAGCAGGAAGCGGCGCAGGAAGGCGGCATCCATCATGCCGGTATCGTTGGTGATCCAGAGGGTCGGCACCGCGTTCTCTTCCAGCAGGCGATTCATCCAGCCCTTGTGCAGGCCACCGGCGCGCCCACCGGCGCCGAACAACTGGCGCAGCAGCATGCCGCCATCTTCGGAAAAGACATCCTCGGCCTCGTCGAACAGGATCAGCGCCTCGCGCTGCTGTTCCAACGCCCGCTGGGCGATCTGATAGGCCAGCAGTCGGCCGCGCCGGCCGATACCCTCGCCGTCTTCATCGGCGGCGCGCACGCGATACAGGCGCAGACCGCAAGCGGCGGCCAGCGCGTGGGCAAATTCGGTCTTGCCCACGCCCGGCGGGCCATAGAACAAGGCATTGACACCGGCTTCGCTGGTCGTGGCTGCCTGGCGCAGGACGGCCGTCAGTCGCTCGGCCGCGCGCGTCAGATGCGGGAAATCGGCCAGATGCAGCAATGCCGGCGGAGCCGCCTCGATCAGCAGCGCCAGCAATTCGGCCTGGCTCTCGGGCTCGGCCTCCAGCAGTTCGCCCAGGCCCTCGCTTGCCCGCACGAAATCCTCCAGATCGTTAAGTCCGGCATCGACCTGGATCAATTGCCGGCGGCGCAGCGATCCCGAGGCCTGCAAGGCCCGCTTCAGCGCCTCGCCATCGACGGCCAGCAGCGCCGCCAGACGCTTGCGGTTGGTGGCCGAGTCGGCGGCATCGAAAGCGCGCAACAGCGGGCTCAAGTGCTTTGCAATACGTGCGCGTTCGACGAAATCGAGCAGGCGGCGCTCGGTGGCATCGAGACGGAAGAGTTCAGCGAGCAACCCGACGGTCGCCGAGACCGGCGCCTCGCCATCGGCCTGTTCGAGCCTGCGGCGCTCGGCGTCGCCGTAGTGCCGACGGATGTCCTGCAGCTTCGCCGCGACCCACGGCTGGAGATCGCCTTCATCTTCGTCGTCGACCACCGTTTCACGACCGGCCAGCAAGGGCGCGATGAGCGCGTGCAGCCGCGACGCCAGCCGATGGCGCGAGTCATGCCGTTCGAGATCGGGCAGACCCGCCAGCAGTTGCAGCGCAAAGCGCGCCAGGCGGCGCGCACCGGCATCGATGGCCGAGAAATCCGTTTTCCAGAATGATTGTATTGTCATGATTCAGACCTCCTCGCCCGGCCAGGGCTGATAGCGTTGCGAATTGGCATGGAAGACCAGAAAGTCGCCGCGATGCTCGCCCTCGTCGACGAAGATGCCGATGATCATGTCCAGCGGTTCGCGGAAATAGGTCGAGCCGGCTTCATCGGTATCGAATACCGGCGTAGCGAGCAGTTCGACGACGATGGCCGGCTTGCTCGCGCGCGGCCAGCGGCGGTTCTTCAGGCCCGGCTTCCAGCCGATCACCATGCCCGGTCGAAAGTTGTGGCGGACCTCCTTGAGCTGGCGGTAACGCTCGCGCAGCGCCGGCGCCAGATCGCCGGCGAAGTCTTCCGGCGCTTCGTCGAGCAGATCGCTCATCGGCACATCGCCGTGTTCATCCAGACCGATCTTGGCCAGCAGTTGTTTCGAAGTCAGGCTCTTGCGTTCGTTCGTCTTCATCGCGTCCTCCTTGCAGGGTTGGGTGATGCAGGAAGACATTGTCCGGATTGGAGCGACAAAATGAGTCGCAGCAAGCGAGGGAAAAGTCAGCCCGATGGGGATGGCGGTCGGGTGGGGAAGGGCGCACTGGTCGGTATCGCCGTTGTCCTGTCGACCGTGATCGTCCAAACCAGATTCCACCGGTCACAGGCCGCTGATTCCATTGCGACACCTCGCCGCCGTGCCGACGCGGCTGACTTTCGCCCCTGCATCGCTGCGACGCATATCGTCGCAGCTGGCACCTATGATCGCTGCTCCTGTCTTGCCGGCGCGAACGCCGCGCGGAAGACTTGTCGCTACCGGCCCAAGGAGCGAAGCGATGAACGCACCCCTCTCGAAATCGAAATTGCTCGCCTTCCGCCAATGCCCGCGCCGGCTGTGGCTGGAAGTCCATCGTCCCGACCTGAGTTATGATCGTCTCGATGGCGTCCAGGATGGCGGCATGGCCATGGAAGCCTTTCTGGAAGCCATAAATCCGCAAACCACGCCGGCCGCAAGACCGAGATCGAGCAGCAACTGCTGCGCTCGATACACTGGCCCTGGTGCGTTTGTGGGCGCTGTTTATCAGCCGGACGGTGGACACTGGCGACGAGGTGGAAATGCGACATCTGAGCTGAATGATCCAACGGACGCACCGCCGAGAGTCACGATGATGGGGTAGAACGATGACGGTTTGGCATGATGAAGGCCGGATGGCGGAAAGTCAGGGCGGTGGGGACGGCGTGCAGACGGCCCATTGAGTCAGTGGAATTCGAAAAGCAAATAGCAATTCAAATGCATCACATCGATCAGAAGTCTATGTTTTGATGACACTTTAGGAGATGAAATGATGAACACAACAGATTCCGCTCTTCTGACGCTACCCGAAATTGCTGCCTGGCAGGTTGCCCAACGACCGGCCAAAGCCGGGTCCATCGTCGCTGCGTTGCCCGCTTTGCAGCGCGGCGCCGTCTGGAAGGTGAAACAGGTCGAGGAACTATGGGATTCCCTATTGCGCCGCTTTCCCGTCGGTTCCTTCGTCATCGCACCGCCTAATCAGGCCATGAAACAGCAAGGATTCAAGCTTCAATCCGATCAGGCAGGGATGCCACCGCCAACCCACCTACTACTCGATGGCCAGCAGCGCGCGACAGGCATTGCCTTGGGGTTTTACGACATCTGGAGTCACACGCTTGAAAATGCGCCAAGTGCTCTGTGGATCGATTTAGCGCCACCGCCCGATAGCAGGGAAGCCGACCTGATTTTCCGCGTTCTAACTCGCGCCCATCCTTGGGGTTACAAGCGCAGCAAACCCGATGAAACCTTGCCGGCACATCAGATACGCGCTGCCTTGGCTGCCTTTCGGGCAGCCAATAAGCTGCCCACTGCCCGACCGGAAGAACTTCAGCTCCAGCAAACATGGCCTTGGGATGCTGAAGCGCCCGTGCCTTTTGCCTTGCTCGTCGCTGCGGTGAGCAGCCATCCGGACAATGCGAATGAAGCGAAGGCCGCAGCTTGGCGACAAATTGAAAACCTTCCGATGTTTTCCAAAGCCGACCGCCCCGAAGGTATGAGCGATGACGCCTACAACAAATGGCAGAAGCAGTGTCAGTCCGTGCGTGATGCATTCGAAAACAAAAATCATGATTTAGCATATCGTCTCGATTTCGTGCTCCAGCGTTTGCAAGATTTGCTGAATCCGGAAACCGCCTATCGGATACCCGCCCTGCCGCTGGATTTGCAAAGCGCCGCTCAATCAGCCGGCAATGAGGATGTCGCGTCTATGAATGCGGTCGCACCAGTCGATGCCGCGAAGAAAGATCCATTGGAACTGCTTTTCGTCCGCATCAACAGTGCCGGCACACCGCTGCAAGGCGAGGAACTGATTTATTCGATGCTCAAGGCGGCCTGGCCCGATGCGGCCGATTTCATCAACAAACTGGATCACAAACCGGCGCTTCCTTCACGAATTGCGATGCTCTGCGTCCGCCTGGTGCTGGCCCGCCGCCAGAAACCGGATGTAGGCCGCAGGCTGTCGCCGCCTCCTACGCCAGGAATCGATGAGTTTCGCCGTCTGGTTCGCGATCAAAATCCACAGCAACCAAATTTCTTCGCCGACTTGCAAGACTTCATTCGGAACGAAGCCAATGATTTGTTCACCAAGGCTTGGAATTTCCTGACGGCCAAGCCTTATGCTCTGTTGCCGGTGCTGGCGGTCGAACTGGCGCAGAAGTCGGCGGATGTTTATTTCTTGCTGTTGCGCTGGCTCGACCGGTTGGATACAGAGGCATACGAGAAAATTAACGATGAAATCCATCGCCGTACTTTGGGTTTTCTCACCGCAGTTGCCTGGTTTGCGCCGGACCATAACAAAGCCTGTTCAGCGATCTGGCACGATCTTCAGACAGATGATCGAATCGGCGCGTTCTTTAATTCCGAACAGTTCAAGAAGACCTGTCGTCGTGACCAGCGGTTGAACCTGCGCATGATTCCGCTGCCAAGTGTCGAGGAACTCGAACTGGCCTGCAAAAAACATGTCATCGGCGGCGATCCGGGAAGCCGAGAGACGATCAAAAAAGACGACAGCACGATCTGGAGCAAATGGAATTGGTATGAGTCGTTTGCCAACCGGATGGCCGGTAAAGAAGTGGCTGTAAAATGGTCAGAATGGCTTGTTCCCGAGAATGGTGTATTGGAAGACGACTACGCTCCGGACGAAGTCATCCGCCAAGTTACCAGTCACTTTGCGGATAGGTTATATGAATCGCGCCAGGTGCTGCTCTATGCGCAACGCGATTGGCTTAAAACGTGGTACCCGCATTTCGATCCCTCACAACCGGAAACCATGGAAGACCACAATCGGCCTTGGGATTACGACCATATTTTGCCCCAGAATCTCCTGCACAGCGAGTCAGGAAATTCGCGTCGCAATATTCCACAGCTCATCTGGGATTGGTGTGGATCGATCGGCAATCTTCGCTCCTGGCCGCTGGAAGCCAATCGTTCGGACAGCGATACCAGCCCAACGGTCAAAATGGAACAGGTCAGCGCTGAAGAGCAGCTTTACGGCATGACCGTTCCCGTTGACGAGCGCAAGGCATCGTTTGTCCATGAAGACATCGATTGGCCTCATTGGCTGGAGTGTGTGCCGATGAACGAAGACGGGGAGACGGTCGAAAATCGGCGTTATCTTGCGTTGCGCGATTATCACGACTATCGCAAGTCTTTGATCAAAGCAATCGTGTTGCGCTTCATCGAGCTTTACCGTGCTTGGTATGACGAGTTGCGGATTGATAAATTGCAGTGAGACATTCTGGAGCCAATCGATGTACCTGCTCAGCCCGTCGGTGATTCCGCCGTCCCGACGGAACTGACTTTCCCCTGTCACAGTGGTTGAGCGGATCGGGTGGGAAGGCGCAATACTGGCCTTCCCGCCTTTCCAGAGGAAGCCCATGAATCCCGAGATTACCGCCCTTCTCGACTGGCATCGCCGCATGCGCGACAGCACCGACTATCTCGGCATCGAACAGATGCAGCCCGGCATGACCTATGCGATCTGGGCGCGCAACGCCTATGTCGGGATATGGCTGCCGGAGCAAAATGGCTTCGTGATTTCGCGCTACAAGATGCATCCGACACCCTTCCTGTTCGTCGAATTGCACTGGGACACCGGCGAGCCTTTCGGCACCGCAAAACCCTTGCGGGCACTGGAAGCCTGTCCGCTGCTGTTGCCGCCGGAGTCCGACGATTGGAACGAAGAGCGAAGTGCGCCGCTGTGTGCTTGGCTGGACGATCTGGAAAGCCGTCATCCGCCGTTGCCAGATGTCGATACAGTTGGCGCACGCCGGCGGGCGGTGGCCCGGGCGACGCAGTAGCAGGAAGTGCAGCAGGCCGAGGTGCCGAGCGTCGACCTTTCCGGACAAAGAAAGACGGAATCGACGGATGGGGAATGAACGCTCGACGAGAGCGCCGTGCCGACCGGGCTGACTTTGCGCTGACACCAGCGCATGTGCTTCGCGTGCGCCTGAACGTCCGCGGCTGCCGACCGACGCGAATCCACGTTAGATTTTTCGTCCCACGACCCCGAGTCTCGGGTGCTTTTGAAGGTATCGAAATCGCGGTCGCTGTGGAGAAGCAGTACGTCGCTTTCGATGCATCGCGTTGCGATGAGAACTTCAATGGTTGTCAAGTCCCTGGCAATGGCGAGAATGGTGAAAGCATCAGTTGTACTCGGTGCCGCCCTTGCGCGTCAGGTAATCGGCCGAGACGGACTTCAGGCAGACGCGGCCGATGGCAGGATCGGTACGTTCGACGGCCGGTGTAATGACGATGCCTTCGCGCATGTGACCGGCTGCTAGCAGGGTCTTGCCATCGGTGTGTTTGCGCATCGCGTCGATAGAGAACGGGCCGCGATAGAGAACGGGCACGGTTTCGAGCTCGTACTGCCGCGCCCGGTCGACGACCTGATCCCAGTTCAGGAAGGACTGCTGGCCGCGGTAGCCTTCGACGATGGCAAAGACGCGCAAGCCGATTTGCTTATCGTAGGGCAGATCCTGTACGCCCGGTCCGAAGGTTTCGCCGAGTATGATGATCGGCAGGGAGGGGCCATGCGCATCGTCCCGTTGCCGCTCGTCGATGTGCGCGATCAGCCGCTGTGTGGCGCGGACGTAGACGATGTCCCGGTTCTTTTCGTTGTTCTTGAAGACCAGCCCCTTGGCGCCCAGTCCTTTCGAGAAGATCAGGATGTTCTTCCGCTCGCCGAAAGCCTCGGCGAGCGCTTCGCGGTAGGGCAGGATGGCGATACCGGTGAGCGTGCCATGCAGCTTTTCGGTGAATACGACTTCCTCGCCTTCCGCGAGCACGTTGGGATAGGACTGCCAGTTCTCGACGTCGAAGTCGATCGTCAGATGGGTGCCGGCACTGAAAACTTCGCCGCTGAGCGAGGTGGGAACCGGCGGTTCGTACTTGGTGATGCCGAGCAGTGCGGCGACATCGTCGCCCTCGCTCACCGCCGTGCGGATGAGGACGCCGTCCTGCTCGTGCTCGATCAGCCAGCCTGCTGCGGCCGGCGGGCGGTGCAACCGGTAGCAGATGCCCTGCGAAAGCTGGCCGCGTAGGCGGATGGCCTTGACGCGGTCGCCTTTATTGCCGCTCAGGGTGCCGCAACCTTTGCTGTCGTCCCAGAAGCCCAGGCGTTTGAGCAGCCAGGGCGGCAGCAGCGAAGCTTCCGGCAGGTAGGCGACGAGCTCGCCGGTCTGGAATTCGCCCTTCTTGATGATGCTGCGATAGCCATCGATGACGGCGAATTCGATCGCATCGGCGTTCGGATGCGGCTCGATGGCGCGGATGCGCTTGATCGGAACGGTGAAGGTGCTCATGGCTCCTCCTGTGGCGTCGTTCAGGAGTGCGGAACGTTATTGTGGGCGTCGCAACTCCACGACGCTACACCAAGGCGACCATCGTTCTCCCAAGTTTTCCAGCATCGCAATTTTCCCATAAAGCAGCCGCGCAGCTCGTTGTAATCCGGCACCGCTGGCCGACAGGACGTTGGGGCGCCCCAATCCGAAAATCAAAAACATCTCTGCTGTCCAGCGACCGATACCGGAAACCTGCGTGAGTTCTGCGATAACGTCTTCATCATCCATTTCATGCAGTGAATCGAATGACAGCGAACCACTGGCAGCCAACTTGGCAAGGGCAATCAGACTGTTTGCCTTTCGTCCTAACATACCGGCCTGCCGCAACTGATCTGGCGAAACCCGCAGTAAGTTCTGAGGCTCAAAAGGATCTGGCACAAGCGCCGCAACCCTATTCGTAATTGTTGCGGCTGCTTTTGCTGATAGCTGCTGGCCGATTATCGACCATGCAAGAGATCGAAACGCTGGCTCTCTTCTTGTGGAAATCAAACATGGCTCATGACGAATAATGAGCGCATCCATCGCAGTATCTGCCCTACGCAAATGGCGTTCAGAAGCAAGGTTAAGGACGCCCGTTTGATTTGCTGCGCTGCGTGCGCCTCCTGCTTCCTCCCGCTCGCGGCTTTCTTCAGCGTTTGCTCAAGCGAGACGACAGCTTGGTGTTTCGCTTTGCTGGAGCAACCTGGCGGTAATCGCCTCGGCGGGCTCTGGCTTGCCGAACAGATAGCCTTGCAGCAGATCACAGCGGTGTTTAGCAGTCAAGAAATCCCTTTGCGCCTTGGTTTCGACGCCCTCGGCGATGACGTGCAGGCCGAGCGAGCGTGCCATTGCGATCGTCGTCGCGCAGATCACCGCGTCGTTCTGGTTTTTCTCGATGCCGCTGACGAAGGCGCGGTCGAGCTTGAGCGCATCGAGCGGCAGGCGCTTGAGCTGGAAAAGCGATGAATAGCCGGTGCCGAAATCGTCGATCGACAGGCGGATACCGAGCGCGCGCAAAGCGGTCAGCCGTTCGATCGCTCGCTCGGGATCGGTCATTGCCGTCGTTTCGGTGACCTCGAATTCGATTTCGCCTTTCTCGAGACCGTGGCGTTCGAGGGTGGCACGCACCCGAGGCACGAGCGAGTCGTTTTTCAGCTGCTGTGCCGAGAGGTTGACGGCGACGACGACGCCACGGATGCCCGCTGCTTTCCAGGCAGCCGCTTGCCGGCAGGCTTCGTCGATCACCCACTCGCCGATCGCCTCGATCAGGCCCGTCTCCTCGGCGACCGGGATGAAAAGCGCCGGCGCGATCAGTCCCTTTTCCGGATGTTGCCAACGCAGCAGCGCTTCGACGCCGCAAATGCGCTCTGAACCGGCGCACACCTGTGGCTGGTAATGCAGTACGAATTCACGCTGTTCCAATGCTCGGCGCAACGCGTTTTCCAGCTCGATGCGCTCGCGGGCGGCGAGATTCATCGCTTCGGTGTAGAACTGCGCATTGTTGCGGCCGCTTTGTTTGGCGTGATACATCGCCGTATCGGCGTTCTTCATCAAGGTCTCGACATCGCTGCCATCGGCCGGATAAAGCGCAATGCCGATACTCGGGCTGGAGTGCACGATGTGGCCAGCGAGCTCATAGGGTGCGCCGAGGGAGCGCAGCAGTTTGCCAGCGACCGAAGCCGCCGCTGCCGGCGCATGGTCGGCGGCGATGACGATGACAAATTCGTCCCCGCCGAGGCGCGCCGCGAGATCGGAGGAGCGCAAAGACCACTTGATGCGCTGCGCCACCTCGACGAGCAGCAAATCACCGACACGATGACCCAAGGTGTCGTTGATCAGCTTGAAGCGATCGAGATCGAGAAAAATCACCGCCAGCTGACGTTTCTCGCGCTGCACGGTGGCGAGAATTTGTTCGAACAGGATCGACAGATGCAAGCGGTTCGACAAGCCGGTGAGCGCGTCGAAGAGCGCTAGACGGCGGACGCGCTCCTCGGCTTGTTTCTGCGCACTGATGTCGGCAAAATTGGCGATGAAATAGTCGATTTTGCCTTCGTGATTCTTTACCGTCGAAATCGTCGTCATCTTCGGATAAGTATGGCCGTCTTTATGGCGGTCCCACAGCTCGCCCTGCCAGACGCCCTCGCTGAGCAGGGTTCGCCACATCGTGCGGTATTCTTCCTTCGTCGTGCGTCCCGAGGCGAGCAATTTCGGGTTTTTGCCGCGCACTTCGGCGAACGTATAACCGGTCAAACGCTCGAAAGCGGCATTGACGGCCACGATGTGATTATCGCGATCGCAGATCAGGATCGCCTCGCCGCTGTGCTCGAAGACATGGGCGGAAAGCCGCAACGCGCGTTCGCTGCGCCGTCGGGCCAGCAGGTTTTTGATGCGCGCGCGCAGGATCGGAGCGCTGACCGGCTTGGTCAGATAGTCCTCGGCCCCTTGCATCAAACCCTCGAGCTGGTTTTGCTCGGTCGTATCGGCGGTGATGATGATCACCGGCACATCGCGTGTCCTCGCCTGCTGCCGCATCGTGCGCAAGACCTCGATGCCGCTGATGTCGGGCATCATCAAATCGAGCAGCACGAGCTCCGGCAGATCATCGCGTTCGAGCAGCTCGAGCGCGCTTTTGCCGCTCGTCGCGGTCCTCAGGCGATATTCATCCTTGAGCATCGCGGCGAGCAGCTGGAGATTGGCCGACACGTCATCGACGAGTAAGAGCAGCGGCTTACCGTCTTGATCGTTCGCCCACAGCGTCATACCTCCCTCCTTGTCAGTCGCCATGCGCAACACTCTCCCGCAAGATTGCCTCGCTCGTCGCCAGCGCGCCTTCATGGTCGAAGGCTTCGATTTGGCGCCACAACTCATGCCATGACGAGCCAGGCGGCATTTGTTCGACGGTCTGCCTCAGCGTCGAGCGCAAGTCATCCGGCAACAGCTCATGCAGAATGAAATAACGGCGCAGTGTTTCGAGCAAGGCGGCGGCCGCCCCCACATCCAGCGCCGCCAGCGCCGCAATGGCAGGCAGATGCCGCACTAGGACGGCGATGAGTTGCTCGCTGTCGATCGGTTTGGCGAGGAAACCTACCATACCCGCTTCGTGACAACGCGCGCGATCCGCGTCCATGACCGCAGCGGTGAGCGCAACGACGGGCAGATCATGGCATTGGGGAAGGGCGTGGATGCGCCGCGTCGCCTCCAGTCCATCGATGCCCGGCATGTGGATGTCCATCAGAACGAGATCGAAACGCTGCGTGCGGGCCAGTGCGATCGCTTGCTCGCCATTGTCGGCCAGACTGACCTCGAGCCCCAAACGCAGCAGCAGCTTGGTGATTACTTCTTGATTGACGAGATTGTCCTCGACGACGAGCACATGGCCGCCGTGGAAACGCCGTGCCAACGGCTCTGACTTTGGCGGATCGCCATGGGCGATGGGTGCGGGCGATGCCTGATCGGCGGCGCGCCCGACGACGATGGTGAAGCTGAACGTCGCGCCGGTGCCGGGGCTGCCGGAGGCGGTGATCTCGCCGCCCATCGCTTCGACCAGGCGTTTGCAGATCACCAGGCCAAGACCGGTACCGCCGAAACGGCGCGTAATGCCGCCATCGGCCTGGGTAAACGGTGCGAACAGCCGCTGGGCAGTTTCCTTGTCTAGGCCGATGCCGGTATCCTGCACCGTAAAGTGAAGCCGCAGAGCGCTTTCTTCGTTGCACGCTTCGGCGCGCAGCAGAAGGCTAATCGAGCCCGCATCGGTAAATTTGATCGCATTGCCAAGCAGATTGCTGAGCACTTGTTGCAGACGTAGCGAATCGCCGAGCACGACTTGCGGCACGTCGGAATCGACCGCGGAAAACAGACGTAATTTTTTTTCGGCGAGGCGGGCAGCGAAGAGACTGACCGTTTCGTCGATGATCTGGCGCGGCGAGAAAGGAATGTGCTCGATCGCCAGGCGGCCCGCCTCAATCTTCGAATAATCGAGAATGTCGTCGAGTATCGCGAGCAGCGCCTTGCCCGAGCGCAACACCTGATCGAGATAAAGGCGCTGTTCGTCGGTCAGCGGTCCGGCAAGCACGAGCTGGGTGAGTCCGAGGACCGCGTTCATCGGTGTGCGGATCTCATGGCTCATGTTGGCGAGGAACTCGGATTTGGCGCGGTTGGCTGCTTCGGCTTCGCGCCGCGCCTGGCGCAAGGCCTCTTCGGTCTCGATCTGTTGCGTGACATCCTGCACGGTACCGATGCCGGCAATCAGGCGGTGTTGCGCATCGAAGCTTAATTCGGCCAGTTCACGCACCCATTTGATTTCACCGCCGCTGACGATGCGATGCGTGATGTCGTACGGCGCGCCGGCAAGCGCGGCTTGCCAAGCGGCATCGACGCGCGCGCGATCCTCTTCGTGAATGCACGCGAGAAAATCTTCATGGGTGACGCGTTTGCCTTCGTCAAGGCCAAAGATGCGATAGGTCTCGGCTGACCAAGCGAGTTCGCCGGTCGCTGGATCGATCCGCCAGCTGCCGATGCGCGCCACGCGCTGGGCGCGGTTGAGGTGATCGGCGAGCTCGGCTTGCGCGCGCGCATCGCGTTGGCGCGTTTCCAGCAACTCCTGCTGTGAGGCGATGATTGCCGCGGTCGCCTGCTGCCGACGGATCTGCGCCACGGCGACGGTGATGGCGAGCAGCGTCAGCGCGATGCCGCCAGCGATGAGCGCGATCCGTTCAGTGCGCTTGGCCCTGTGCAGATCGGCGCGCGCGATGCCAGCGAGCAGGACGAGAGGATAACCGTCGATTTTCGTCCAGCTCGCCAGACGCACGATGCCATCGGCGCTCGTCGCTTCGACCGAGCCGGCCGGCTCGCCACGGCCGATCGCCGCGAATAGTGGCACCTCCTCGACCCGACGGGCAAACCATTGGCGGTTGTCCGGATGCCGGGCGACGATGTGCAGCGGCGCGGTGCGCAGCAGAACGATCACGCCATCGGTCCCGAGCGGGAAAAGGGCAAAGTTTTGCGCCAGCCGCTCTGCATAGATACTGGCCAATAAAACGCCACGAAAACGACCTTGTTCGTCATCCAACCGCCGGCTCAGCGGCACGATCGGCGCTTTCGACACGCGCTCGATGATCGGTTCGCCGACATGAACCCCCTCGGTCGTCTGCGCGCGATGAAAGCGAAAATACTCGCGATCGGCATAGGACTGGCCGCTGACGAAGCCCTTTACCGTCGCGGCGACACCTTGGCCTTCGGCATCGAACACGGCAAAGTTGAGATAAGGCGGCAAGTGGTCTAGCATCGTATCGAGCTCTTTTTGCACCGTGGCGGGTGTCAGTTCGACGTCGGCCAACCGTTCGGCCAGCATCGCCAGCACCATCTCGATGCTCTGGAAGAGCTGCCCGGTCTGCAAGGCCAGCGCCCGGGCGAGCTGACCGGTATCATGGCGAGCGTTGTCGTCATGCAGCTCATCGAGCCAGAGGATCGCTCCGGCCAACCCAAGCCAGAGCAGCATGATCAGCAGGCCAGCAGTCGCCCAGACGCGTCGAGCCACGCCCGAGGCCGAAACGGACGCTGCTGCAGCGGAGTCGTGCAATGACGGAGAAGACATCGTGATGCGGGCAACCATGAGAGCACCGAACGGGCAGCGGAAAAAACGATGGCACCGCTGGAAAAGCCACGAGCGGGAGGTAGTGCAAAGCACCCGCGCAGTGATCCATTCCGCGTTCTCCTGCGGCGTCGGCGCTGCGGAAGTTTAGCGCGCTCGCTCGGCGTTGGTGCACTATTTTAGACTTTTCTTATATACCAATGACTTAAATCGACGATTTCCGGCATGAACTTCCTCTTTCCCCGTCCTGATTCATGCAGCAGGTGCAATTTGCCCGATACGGACGGACTGCGGCATGCCGAGGCAGACGAACTGGTTGATGATGGCGGCGCGAACGTGGCTCTCGGCAACCTGCCGGTCAAACTCGCGGGAGAAGAGGCGGTCT
>OGCL01000590.1_pt1 | contig 37680 bp, 37 predicted proteins | sample 1570041 | NCBI WGS metagenome assembly OGCL01 (sample SAMN06266162, study PRJEB24511) | hot springs metagenome | isolation source: Hot spring water | place: South Africa: Limpopo | collected 2015-06-22 | reverse complement strand
CCGTCTGGTGATGTTCGCGACGGCGTGGGCGCCTTGTCTGTGTGCCTCTGAGGCACGTCCTTCCGATCGGGGTATCCGGTGTTGGGGCATCCGACCCCGTCACCTTCGTTACCAGCCCCTCGTCCGGAGGGAGACCGTTGCAGCGGGCCGGGAATTCAGGTCTGCGACAACCCTCCATCCCGGCGCCGGCCCCGCCTCGCCTGACATCGCATCGTCAGGTGTATCCGAGGGCGGGACGGAGACTAGGGTAAGGGGGTGGAAATGGGCGGGGATGAAAAAACTTTGTTTTGTTGATTTTGTTGGGGGATTTTTGAAAGTCGTCCCCCTTTTTTCGGAAGTTGGCGTCGAATTCGTGGCTTTGCCCCTCACCCTACCCTCTCCCCGCAGGCGGGGAGAGGGGGGCGCAAGCGGTGGCCGTCGTGGCCTTCTCCCCGCCTGCGGGGAGAAGGTGCCCGAAGGGCGGATGAGGGGCGAAGGCGGCAAGGGCGGCGTCACCTGTTGACGGGCTTGCGTTTGGATCCTCGGGTCAAGCCCGAGGATGACGACCTTTCGGGGGAGAGAATGGTATTCTCCTCAGGACTCGCGTGAGGACAACGGTAGAGGAGGATACCCACAATTTCCCGACACTCCGTCATCCTCGGGCTTGACCCGAGGATCCAGTCACAAACATTCAAGAGCAACCGATCAGGGCCAAACCTTGAGAATTCGCAAGAGGGGGGCTCGGTAAGGGGAATGCCCACGGAACCGTGCCCCTCACCTGGAAAATCTGAAGTTTAGGCGGCTTGCGCTGACCTCAAGCCTTCGGTTTTCCGTCCTCCCCCGCTTGGGGGGAGGCACCAGCGCCTCCCTCGCCTTCCCCATTGATTCGCCGCCCCGACAGGCGTAAAAGAGCCTCGTGTTCCGTGGTGATTTGGCCGGCCGGCTTGCAGCCACGTAAAATAAGTCGCTAAAGGGCCGAGGCGAGTTATCAAGACTTTCCGAGGACCGGTGGCGATATAAAAGCCGCCGGTATTTTTGTTTCCGCGGTCTGAAACCGCCGTGACAAGGAAAGTCGAGAGTCTAATGCCGATCAGGATCCCCGATACGCTGCCCGCCTTTGAAACCCTCGTGCATGAGGGCGTGCGGGTCATGACCGAAACCGTGGCCATTCGCCAGGACATTCGCCCGCTGCAGATCGGCCTGCTCAATCTCATGCCGAACAAGATCAAGACCGAGGTGCAGTTCGCTCGCCTCATTGGTGCCTCGCCGCTGCAGGTGGAGCTGACGCTGGTGCGCGTCGGTGGTCACAAGGCGAAGAACACGCCGGAAGAGCATCTTCTCTCCTTCTACCAGACCTGGGACGAGGTGAAGGACCGCAAGTTCGACGGCTTCATCATCACCGGGGCACCCGTGGAAACGCTGCCCTTCGAGGAGGTGACCTACTGGCCGGAGCTGGAGGAGATCCTGAACTGGACCGAAACCAACGTGCATTCCACCATGAATGTCTGCTGGGGCGGTATGGCGGCGATCTACCATTTCCACAAGGTGCCGAAGCATGCGCTGAAGGAAAAGGCTTTCGGCGTTTATCGCCATCGCAACCTCGCGCCGTCCTCCGTTTATCTCAACGGCTTCTCCGACGATTTCCAGGTGCCGGTCTCGCGCTGGACTGAAGTCCGCCGCGAAGACATCGAGAAGGTGCCGGAGCTGAAGATCCTGCTCGAATCCGAGGAGATGGGCGTCTGCCTGGTGCAGGAGAAGCGCGCCAACCGCCTCTACATGTTCAACCATGTCGAATACGATTCCACCTCGCTGGGCGACGAATATTTCCGCGACAAGACGGCGGGGATCCCGATCAAGCTGCCGCACAACTATTTCCCGCACAATGACGACACGCTGACGCCGCTCAACCGCTGGCGCGGCCATGCGCATCTCCTGTTCGGCAACTGGATCAACGAGATCTACCAGATGACGCCCTATGACCTGAACGAGATCGGCAAGGACCTGGCAGGCTGAGCGCGGCACCGGGACGGGAGCGGATTTTGTGAGGACAGGCGGGTTCCTCTATGACAGGATGCCGCCGCCGATGAACCGAGCCCTTTTCGTCCGATGTTCCTGCCGTTTTTTCTGCGCCTGAGAGAAGAGAAGGTTCCCGTGACCCTGCGGGAATACTTGGCCTTGCTCGAAGGCCTTGAGGCGGGCATGGTCGATTTCGACCCGGAGGGCTTCTACTATCTCGCCCGCACCACGCTGGTGAAGGACGAGCGCTTCATCGATCGCTTCGACCGGGTGTTTTCGGAGATCTTTGGCGGCATTCTGAGCGAGGGCTCCGCTGATGGCGTCGATCGCCAAGTGATCCCAGAAGACTGGCTGCGCAGGCTGGCGGAAAAGCACCTGTCGGACGAGGACAAGAAGCTGATCGAGAGCCTCGGCGGCTTCGACAAGCTGATGGAGACGCTGAAGCAACGTCTTGCCGAACAGAAGGAGCGCCATCAGGGCGGCAATAAGTGGATCGGCACGGCCGGCACCTCGCCCTTCGGCGCTTATGGCTACAACCCGGAAGGCGTGCGCATCGGCCAGGAGGAAAGCCGGCACCGGCGCGCGGTGAAGGTCTGGGACCAGCGCGAATTCCGCAATCTCGACGACCGCGTCGAACTCGGCACCCGCAACATCAAGGTGGCGCTTCGACGGCTGCGCCGCTTCGTGCGCGAAGGTGCTGCAGAGGAACTGGACCTTACGGGCACGATCCGATCGACAGCGGAGCACGGCTATCTGGATGTGAAAACACAGCCTGAGCGGCGCAATGCCGTGAAGCTCCTGATGTTCTTCGACATAGGCGGCTCGATGGACGACCATGTGCGGGAGGTCGAGGAGCTGTTTTCGGCGGCCCGCTCCGAATTCCGGCACATGGAGTATTTCTACTTCCACAATTGCCCTTACGAGCGCGTCTGGAAGGACAACCAGCGCCGCCACGCCGATACCATTCCGACGTCAGACGTCATCAGGACCTTCGGCTCCGACTACCGGCTGATCTTCGTCGGCGATGCGGCCATGAGCCCCTATGAGATCACCCATCCCGGCGGCTCGGTCGAACACTGGAACACCGAGAGCGGCGCGGCCTGGCTCACGCGATTGACCGACCATTTCCGGCGGCATCTCTGGATCAATCCCCTGCCACAGGCGAACTGGGACTATACGATGTCCGTCGGCTTGATTCGGCAGCTGATCGGCGACCGGATGTATCCGCTGACATTGGGCGGCCTGGAAGCGGCAGCCCGCGAGCTTTCGCGATGAGCGACGAACAAAAGACTTTCATGGCCTAAGGTGAGGAAACGACAGAATGACGAAGACGATATTTGGCGCGATGCCGGCGGGAGAGGCAGTCGAGAAGGTGGTGCTGAAGGGTGGGGGCCTGACGGCCTCCATCATCACCTTCGGTGCAGTCCTGCAGGATCTGCGCCTCGACGGCCACGACGCTCCGCTGGTGCTCGGCTTCGAGGATCTCGCCGGCTATCTCGATCATTCCCCTTATTTCGGCGCGACGCCGGGACGCTGTGCCAACCGCATCGGTGACGGTCGCTTCACGCTGGATGGTGTCGACTACCAGCTCGAGCTGAACGAAAAGGGTGTCAGCCACCTGCATGGCGGCTCGGACGGCATGGGCCGGCAGAACTGGACGATCCTGGAGCATGGCGCCGATTACGTCGTGACGGAAGTGACCGATCCGGACGGCCGCGCCGGCTATCCGGGCACGACACGCACCCGCGCTACCTTCGCGCTCAAGGACGGCGGCACCTTCTCTGCCCTCTACGAGACGGTGACCGACAAACCGACCATCGCCAATGTCTGCCACCACGCCTATTTCAACCTCGATGGTCGTGCGGATATCCTCGGCCATGACCTGATGATCGCGGCCGACCACTACACCCCGGTCGACGACCGTCTGATCCCGACGGGGGAAATCCGCCCGGTCGAAAACACCGCCTTCGATTTCCGCGAGATGCGGCCGATCCGTCTGGAAGTCGATGGCGAACAGCTCGGCTACGACCATAATTTCTGCTTCTCGAGCAGCCGGGTCGCCAAGCGCAGCGTTTCGCTTGCGCGCAGCGTCAATTCGGGCGTCACGATGGAGATCCTGACGACGGAGCCGGGCGTGCAGTTCTATGCCGGCGGCAAGGTATCCCCGGCCGTTCCGGGCCTTGAAGGCCGTCGCTACGGCGCCTTTGCCGGCTTCTGCATGGAAACCCAGGTCTGGCCGGATGCGATCAACCATCCGAATTTCCCGAATGCAGTTCTGCGCCCCGGCGAAGTGTTGCGTCAGGAAACGGATTACGTGTTCTCGAAAGCCTGAATGAAGAGCGCCGGCTGCGGGGCAACCTGCGGCCGGTTACGCAATGTGACGAACAACGCGCAAAGGCGCCATCAATCCCACAATCTAAAGAGATGTCTGGAGGAAGAATGGAGCGGGTGAAGCGATTCGAACGCTCGACCCCAACCTTGGCAAGGTTGTGCTCTACCCCTGAGCTACACCCGCTCATAACCTCGATCCTGGGGTAGTGTCTGGATCGTGGGCCGTCCGTCTTGCGGCGACGGGCGCTATATGGCCCAACCGATTTTCAAATGCAACAGGGAAATGAAGGATCGACGCGAAAAAAATTCGAAATCGTCACAAGAGGCTGAGAAAGCTCAGCTTTTGCGGGGTTTTTGGCGCGAGGAAAGATTGCAGGATGTCGGTCTTGGGCCTATGCCTCGGAGGAATTCCCGATAGATGACGGACCAGCACCCGGACAATTCACGCGAGGCACCCATGACGACGCCGAAAACACCCGACGATCTCTTCCGCTTCCTGGACGAGCTCGGAATTGCCCACAAGACGAAGTCCCACCCCCCGGTCTTCACCGTCGCCGAATCGGTCTCACTGCGCGATGAGATCCCCGGCGGCCACACCAAGAACCTGTTCGTGAAGGACAAGAAGGACAACTTCTTCCTGCTGACGGTCGAGGAAAACGCCTCCGTCGACCTGAAGACCGTGCACACGATCATCGGTGCGGCGAGCAAGGTCTCCTTCGGCAAGCCGGAAAAGCTGATGGAATATCTGGGCGTGGTTCCGGGCTCCGTTACGGCGCTCGGCGCGATCAACGACACGGGCAAGAACGTCACCTTCGTGCTCGACAAGGATCTGATGGAGCACGACATCATCAATTGCCATCCGCTGTCCAACGATGCGACGACCTCGATCGGGCGCGACGACTTGGTCCGCTTCATGGAGGCGACGGGCCACACGCCGCTTGTCTTGAAAGTCACGGCCTGACATACGATCTTAACGGCAAAGACCGCGACCTCCAACGGGTCGCGAACAGGCGGGAGATGCATGATGAGTGACTACGGCAACCCTTACGGCAGCTATGGCAACCAAACCATGACGGCTCAGTTCGGTGGCTCTGCCGCAGCGGCTCCTCCCGCAGGCGAATTGATCAAGGACACGACCACGGCCAATTTCGCGCGCGACGTGATGGATGAATCGCGCAACCAGCCGGTCCTCGTCGATTTCTGGGCGCCCTGGTGCGGTCCCTGCAAGCAGCTGACGCCTGTCATCGAGAAGGCGGTCAAGGAAGCCGGTGGCCGGGTCAAGCTCGTCAAGATGAACATCGACGATCATCCGTCGGTCGCCGGCCAGCTCGGCATCCAGTCGATCCCGGCAGTGGTTGCCTTCGTCAACGGCCGCCCAGCCGACGGCTTCATGGGCGCCCTGCCCGAGAGCCAGGTAAAGGCCTTCATCGACAAGGTCGCCGGTCCCGCCGGCGCCGATCAGGCCGCAGAGATTGCAGCCGTGCTTGAAGAGGCCGCAGGCCTTCTGGCAACCGGTGACATCGATGGTGCGGCCCAGCTTTTTGCAGCCATCCTGCAGGCCGATCCCGACAACACGCAGGCGATTGCCGGACTTGCCGAATGCATGATCGGCGCGAACCAGCACCAGCGGGCCCGCGAACTGCTGAGCCAACTTCCGGAGGATCTGGCGAAGGCGGCCGAGGTCCAGGCACTGCTCAAGCGCCTCGACCAGATCGACGAGGCCCGCAAGCTGGGCGATCCCGTGGCACTGGAGCACACGCTGTCGCTCAACCCGGATGATCACGAAGCACGCATGAAGCTCGCCAAGATCCGCAATGTCGAGGGACGTCGGGAGGAGGCGGCAGAGCACCTGCTGCTGATCATGAAGCGCGATCGTACCTTTGAGGACGACGGTGCCCGCAAGCAGTTGCTGCAGTTCTTCGAGGTCTGGGGCCCGAAGGATCCGGCGACGATCATGGCGCGGCGCAAGCTGTCGTCTATCCTCTTTTCGTGAGCCGCCACCGGCCTTGAGTTTTGGCCTCAGCGACCCAGATAGAAGCAAGAATGAACACCGGATATCATCCGGACAGGATGTGCTTCAATGCAAGTGGGAAATGCCAGATATCTGACGGCTGCGGACCTGCCTGAGACGGTCCCCGTCTTTCCAATTTCGGGGGTGCTTCTGCTGCCCGGCGGCCAACTGCCCCTCAACGTCTTTGAGCCCCGTTATCTGGCAATGTTCGACGCGGCATTGGCCGGCAACCGCCTGATTGGCATGATTCAGCCTGCCATGACAGAAGTGCAGGCGGATATCCTGCCCGAACGGCCGCAACTGGCACCGGTCGGTTGCCTCGGTCGCATTACCTCCTTCACCGAAACGGGCGACGGGCGCTACATCATCTCGCTGGCCGGTGTCTGCCGATTCCGCCTGATGGACGAAGTCTCGACGACCAAACCATTCCGCAGCTTTCACATTGCGCCGTTTGTCGCCGACCTCACCAGCGGCGAGGATGAGGGCCAGGTCGACCGCGCGGGCTTGCTGGCTGCCTTCAAGGCTTACCTGGAGGCCAACAAGCTGGAAGCCGACTGGGAGAGCGTCGAGCGCGCCTCGAATCTGACACTCGTCAACTCCCTGTCGATGATGTCGCCCTTCGGACCGCCTGAGAAACAGGCGCTGCTGGAAGCGCCGGACCTCAAGACCCGGGCCGAGACCTTGATCGCCATCACCGAGATCGTGCTCGCCCGCACCTTTGGTGACGCTGACACCATGCTGCAGTAAGCCGATGGCCGATAATCCGACGAGCCTGATCGACCCGAAGATGCTGGAGCTTCTGGTGTGCCCGCTCACGCAGGGGACACTGAAATGGGACCGCGAGAAAAACGAACTCGTCTCGGAGAAGGCCAGACTTGCCTATCCCATACGCGACGGGATTCCGATCATGCTGGTATCGGAAGCACGAAAGCTTGAGATGCCGGCCTGATTTGGGCCCACCTTGGTTCGGCGGTATCCGCGATCAGATACTATGACCGCCCAGAAGACGGGGACGGTTGTGATCAGAGGCGCCTGCGGCCTCGCGAATGAAATAATTCTTCAAGCCGGGAATCCTGTCCACCACGCCAAGGCCGAAGTCGCGCATGACCCTGATCGGCGTTATGTCGTTGGAGAAAAGGCGGTTGAGAACGTCGGTTGTCACCCCCATCCTGAACGTGTCGAAGCGCCTCCAGATCTGGTAGCGCTCCAGCACGTTGACCGAGCCTATGTCCAGTCCGAGCCGATCGGCCTCGACAACGGTTTCGGCCAGCGCCGCCACGTCCTTGAAACCCAGGTTGAGCCCCTGGCCTGAAATGGGATGGATGCCGTGGGCTGCATCGCCGGCAAGCGCCAGACGCGGCGCAATGAAGGCGCGCGCAAGCGTCAGACCGAGCGGGAAGGCGCGCCGGTCCGGGGTCGCACGAATGGTCCCGAGCTTGTGACCGAAGCGACGCTCCAGTTCCGCCTCGAAGACCAGATCGTCCGAAGCAACCAGCCGATCGGCATCCGCCGTCCGCTCCGTCCAGACCAGCGAGGAGCGGTTGCCCTTGAGGGGCAGGATTGCAAACGGGCCAGCCGGCAGGAAATGCTCCTCGGCCACGCCCTCATGCGGACGCTCGTGCTCAACGGTGGTGACGATGCCGGACTGGCCGTACTGCCAGGTGACCGTCTTGATGCCGGCCAGATCCCGCAGTTTGGAGCGCACGCCATCACAGGCAACGACCAGACGCGACGAGATGACGCTGCCGTCCGACAGGGTGAGTTCGGCGAACGGTCCCGTATCGCGAAATCCGGTGGCACGCAGACCGTGGCGAATGGTGATGCCACGATCAGCGCAAGCCTCACGAAGAGCAGCGACCATGCTGACATTCGGGATCATATGCGCAAAAGGCCGACCGTCTTCGACGGCACCATCGAAGGTCAGGAAAACAGGGCGGACCGGATCCGAGGTCTTCGAATCGGTGACGATCATCCGATTGATCGGCTGCGCGTCCGGTTCGATCCTATCCCACAGACCGAAGACATCGAGCATCTTCGTTGCTGCAGCAATGATTGCGGATGCTCGCGGATCCTTTTTCCAGGCATCTTCGGGCGCAGCCTCGACGACTTCGATGGCCAGATGCGGCGCCGCCTGCTTGATGGCAACGGCTACAGACAGACCGACATAGCCTCCGCCAACGACGAGCACATCCAGCATGGCAAATTCCTTTGTTCTTGTAGACCTGACGACACCTATATAGATCAGCGTTGAACGGGTGCCTATAAGCGGAGCAATGCATTATGTCGCAGCCAACTGGACAGACCAAACCCATGCAGGACCTGATCGAGCGTCTCGATCTGGAAAAGCTGGAGGAAAATCTGTTTCGCGGCAACAGTCCGCAAAACGGCTGGCAGCGGGTCTTCGGTGGCCTTGTGATCGCACAGGCCTTGATGGCCGCGCAGCGTTGCGTCGATCCGGATCGGATCGTTCATTCCCTGCACGCTTATTTCATGCGCCCGGGCGACCCGTTGATCCCGATCGTCTACCAGGTCGAGCGCATAAGGGACGGGTCGTCCTTCACCACGCGTCGCGTGGTGGCCATCCAGCACGGAAAGGCGATTTTCTCTATGTCGGCGTCCTTCCAGGTGGAGGAGCCTGGTTTCGATCATCAGGTGACGATTCCTGATGTCCCCGCCCCGGAAAAGCTGATGGGTGAAGCGGAATTTCGCGCGGCCTTCCTTGCTCAGGCGCCGGAGACGGTGAAGAAATACTGGGGTCGGGAACGCCCGATCGAGATCCGTCCGACCTCGCTGACACACTATCTCTCCAAGGAAAAGCTCGAGCCCGAGGCCCATATTTGGGTGCGGGCTTCGGGGCTGGTACCGGATGACCGGCACTATCAGGCAGCCGTTCTTGCCTATCTCTCGGACATGACCCTGCTCGATACTTCGCTCTATGCGCACGGCACATCGATCTTTGATCCGGAACTGCAGGTGGCAAGCCTTGATCACGCCATGTGGTTCCACCGCCCCTGCCATCTCGACGACTGGCTGCTCTACACGCAGGACAGCCCCAGCGCGGCTGGCGCTCGTGGCATGACCCGCGGCAGCATATTCACCCGCGATGGAAGGCTGGTTGCCTCGGTTGCCCAGGAGGGCCTGATCCGTAAACGGGCAAATGACTAAAACTGCATCAATTGCAGTTTTTTGCACAAATTTTATGCGCACATTGCGCATTCAAATGCCTGTTTATTGGCTCCGTTTCACGGAGCCTTTACATTTCAATAACTTATAGACGTTTCTGAATCTGGCACGCCTTTTGAATGTCAGTCTCCAGTCGCTGCGCGAATGTTCCTGCCGGCGGCAAGGAGAGTCGGCTCCGAGCCGAGGACAAGCAAAGGATGGGAAACCAGATGAAGATTGTGATGGCTATCATCAAGCCGTTCAAGCTGGACGAGGTACGCGAGGCCTTGACGGCTGTGGGCATCCAGGGCCTGACCGTGACCGAGGTCAAGGGCTACGGGCGCCAGAAGGGGCACACCGAAATCTACCGCGGCACAGAATACGCCGTCAGCTTTCTGCCGAAACTGAAGATCGAGATCGCTGTCTCGTCCGAACTTGCCGACAAGGCCGTTGAAGCCATCGCTTCTGCCGCCAAGACCGGCCAGATCGGTGACGGGAAGATCTTCGTCTATGCGATCGATCAGGCCGTGCGCATCCGCACCGGCGAAACCAATACCGAAGCGCTGTAAGAACGGCTGTAAGGGGAGTTGTTACTGATGTCATTTGCCAAGTTGAATTCCAACCTCGTGCGCCTTGGCGCCGCGTCCGCAGGCCTGCTGGCGCCGGTTGTCGCCTTCGCGCAGGAAGCCGCACCGGCTGCAGCTGAAGCCGTCGCCGCAGCGCCGGTTCCGGACAAGGGCGACACCGCCTTCATGTTCCTTTGCACCATCCTCGTGCTCTTCATGCTCATCCCGGGCCTTGCTCTGTTCTATGGCGGTCTTGTCCGCGCCAAGAACATGCTCTCCGTTCTCATGCAGTGCACTGTCATTGGCTCAACGGTCATGCTGGCCTGGGTCATCTACGGCTACTCTTTCGCCTTTGGCGGCTCTGAAAGCGCCTATTTCGGTGGCTTCGCCAAGCTGTTCCTTTCCGGCGTCACGCCGGAAAGCACGGCAGCCACCTTCTCTGACGCTGTCATTCCGGAATACATCTTCATCATGTTCCAGATGACTTTTGCCGCCATCACCCCGGCACTGATCGTCGGCGCCTTTGCCGAACGCATCAAGTTCTCTGCCGCAGTGCTCTTCTGCCTTCTCTGGGTCACCTTCGTCTACTTCCCGATCGCCCACATGGTTTGGGATGCCAAGGGCCTGATCTTCGGCTGGGGCGCACTCGACTTCGCTGGCGGCACGGTCGTTCACATCAACGCCGGCGTTGCCGGTCTGATCGGCGCAATCATGCTCGGCAAGCGTACCGGCTACGGCAAGGACATGATGGCCCCGCATTCCATGACGCTGACGCTCGTCGGTGCAGCCATGCTCTGGGTCGGCTGGTTCGGCTTCAACGCTGGCTCGAACCTCGAAGCCTCGGGCGGCGCAATGCTGGCGACCGTCAACACCTTCATCGCGACCGCAGCTGCTGTCGTCTCCTGGTGCCTCGTCGAAACCTTCACCCGCGGCAAGGCCTCGATGCTCGGCGCGGCCTCCGGCATGATCTCCGGCCTCGTTGCCATCACCCCGGCTGCCGGCATTGCCGGTCCGATGGGCGCGATCGTCATGGGTCTCCTGGTTTCGCCGCTCTGCTACTTCTTCGTCGCAGTCGTGAAGAACAAGTTCGGTTATGACGACACCGCTGACGTCTTTGGCGTCCACGGCATCGGTGGCCTCTTCGGCGCCATTGCCACCGGCGTCTTCGCATCCGCATCGCTCGGCGGCATCGGCTATGCCGAAGGCGTGACCATGGGTGGCCAGGTGATGACCCAGATTTACGCTGTCATCGTCACGCTGCTGTGGTGCGGCATCGGCTCGATCATCCTCTACAAGGTGGTCGACCTGATCGTCGGTCTGCGCGTACCGGTCGAAGCCGAACGCGAAGGTCTCGACCTCGCCTCGCATGGCGAAGCTGCCTACCACAGCTAAGATCCTCCGGATCTCGACAAACCAAATGCGGCAGCGCCCGGGTCTCATCGCCCGGGCGTTTCTTTTGGTGCCGTCACGGCAGGTAGCCAAGTGGATGCATGGTTAATGCACCATTAACCCTCCATCCTGTAGGGTCCCGGATGGCGATCTCGGTTCACGCCGGGCGTCCGAAGGCATCACCGGCAACAGGACGGACAGACACCCCATGAGCAGAAGCAATTCCGCAGCGCTTCAGGAGCACTCCAACCGCTCCGCGTTGTCCGCCTTCCTGTTTCGACAAATCTTCGCGCTGACCGGGTTTGCCTTGTTCATGCTCCTGGTATTGGCCGTGGCAGCGCTGGCGACCTGGAATGTCTCCGACCCGAGCCTCTCCTATGCGACTGACAACCCGCCCACCAATATCCTGGGCTTGCCGGGCGCTGTCTTCGCAGACGTGATGATGCAGTTCTTCGGCCTCGCCAGCCTCTTGGCCCTGTTGCCGGTGCTTGCCTGGTCATTCGCCCTGATCGGCGGACGCAAGCTCAGCCGTATTCCGGCGCGGATCGGCGCCTGGCTTGCCGCCGCCTTGATCGCCGCAGCAGCCGTCGGCTGTTTCCCGCCGCCAAACACTTGGCCCCTGCCCAGCGGCACCGGTGGCGTGCTCGGCGACCTCATCCTGCGCTTTCCCGCCCTGTTCATCGGTGCCTATCCGACGTCCACATTCGCTATGGTTCTTGGCGGCCTTCTCGCCCTGCCGGCGACATGGTTGATGCTGTTTGCCGCCGGCATCGTCGGAAAGCCGAGCGAAGAGATCGAGGACGATCTGCCCGTCGCCCCGCTTGCGCGCCGCCAGCCGAAGGAACCGGCATTCGACGAGGGCGAGGAAGACGACGAGAGTGAGGGACCGATCGCCCTGATGATGGGCGCGATTACCCATAACTGGTACACCGCTCGCGCCCGGTTCCGGCGACTCTTCGGTCTGAAGTCGCTCGAGCGCCGAGACCGCGACTTTGACCAGCCCTACGATTTCAACGATGACGAATTCGGCACGCTCAACGAGCCGACGAAACCGAAGGCCCCGGCGCTGAACGCGCGTGTCGAGCCGTCTCTGGACGGCGCACCGGCTCGCCCGCTCGGTCGCTCGATCGTCTCGCCTCCGCCAATGTCGTCCGGCGACTTCGATGATGACGACGATTACGATCTCGACGACATGCCGCGCCCTGCCGGCATCCTGCCGGATGAGGGCTCGCGGGCAGCAAGTGCACGCGTCGCCGGGGCCTCGCCAAGGGTCGTTGCCCCCGCCGCCCGTCCGAAGCCCGGTCCACGCGTCGAACGCGACGCGCAGGGTTCCCTTCTGCGTCCGGAAGGCTTCCAGCTGCCATCCGTCCATCTGCTCGCGGAACCGCGCGCCGTTACACGCGATGCCACACTGTCTGCCGAGGCGCTTGAACACAATGCACGCCTCTTGGAAGGAGTCCTCGACGACTTCGGCGTCAAGGGCGAGATCATTCATGTCCGCCCGGGCCCGGTTGTCACCCTTTATGAACTCGAACCGGCGCCGGGCATCAAGTCGTCCCGCGTGATCGGCCTCGCCGACGACATCGCCCGCTCGATGAGCGCGATCGCCGCCCGCGTTGCCGTGGTCCCCGGCCGCAACGCGATCGGCATCGAACTGCCCAACCAGACGCGCGAAACCGTCTATCTGCGCGAGCTGATCGGCAGCCGCGACTTCGACGGCAACAAGGCGAAGCTCGCCATGGCACTGGGCAAGACGATCGGCGGCGAACCCGTCATCGCCGACCTCGCCAAGATGCCGCATCTGCTCGTTGCCGGTACCACCGGCTCGGGTAAGTCGGTTGCGATCAACACCATGATCCTGTCGCTTCTCTACAAGATGACGCCGGAGCAGTGCCGCCTGATCATGATCGATCCGAAGATGCTCGAACTCTCTGTCTATGACGGGATTCCGCATCTGCTGTCACCCGTCGTGACGGATCCGAAGAAGGCTGTGGTGGCGCTCAAATGGACCGTCCGCGAGATGGAAGAGCGCTACAAGAAGATGTCTAAGATAGGTGTCCGAAACATCGACGGCTTCAACACGCGTGTCGCCCAGGCGCTGGAGAAGGGCGAGGTCCTGACCCGCACCGTCCAGACCGGTTTCGACCGCCAGACCGGCGAAGCGATCTACGAGACGGAAGAGTTCGACCTGCAGCCCCTGCCCTATATCGTCGTGATCATCGACGAAATGGCTGACCTGATGATGGTTGCAGGCAAGGATATCGAAGGAGCCGTGCAGCGTCTGGCTCAGATGGCGCGTGCGGCCGGCATTCATGTGATCATGGCGACCCAGCGTCCCTCGGTCGACGTCATCACCGGCACGATCAAAGCGAATTTCCCGACTCGCATCTCCTTCCAGGTCACCTCGAAAATCGACAGCCGGACGATCCTTGGCGAGCAAGGCGCAGAACAGCTGCTCGGTATGGGGGACATGCTCTACATGGCCGGTGGCGGCCGCATCCAGCGTGTCCACGGACCCTTCGTCTCCGACCACGAGGTCGAGGAGATTGTCGCCTATCTGAAGACGCAAGGCTCGCCGCAATATCTCGAAGCCATCACCATCGATGATGACGAAGACGGCGAGGATGGCGGCGGCCCTGTTGGAACCGGAAATCTTGGCGAATCGGACGACCCGTATGATCAGGCGGTGGCCATTGTCCTGCGCGACGGCAAGGCCTCGACCTCTTATGTGCAGCGACGTCTTGGCATCGGCTACAACCGTGCGGCCTCACTGATCGAGCGCATGGAGAAAGAAGGCATTATCGGCCCCGCCAACCACGCCGGAAAGCGTGAAATCCTGGTGCCGACCGAAGAGTAACCGGGGGTACCCGGTTCCCCCGATGGAACAACACGGCATCGGGACGAGTTGCCGCAGCGGCACTGGTGGAGATGGCCATGAAGCCGCCGCCTTTTTCGGCCAGACCGTGTGCATATGAAGGAGTACCGCATGATAGACAAAACCGAACGCGATGCCCGGATGCCGGTGATGACCAGCCGTCGCCAGTTTGTCCTCGGGACCGCGGCCCTGATGGCCTGCGCAGCCATGCCGTTTCCGAGCTTTGCGGCCACCGGAGCAGCACAACAGATCGCCGACCACTTCTCCAGCGTGAAAACCATGATGGGCGAATTCGTCCAGTTCGGCCCGCGCGGGGAGCAGACCGGCGGAAAGTTTTTCATCCAGCGCCCCGGCAAGCTGCGCTTCAATTATGAGAAGCCATCACCGATGCGGGTGATCTCCGACGGCAAGAATGTCGTGATCGGCAATACCAAGCTGAAGACCTGGGATCTCTATCCCCTCAGCAAGACACCCCTGAGCCTGCTCCTGTCCGAACGCATCGATCTGGGGAATCAGATGGTGCGCGATGTGAAGCAGGAAGCAGACCTGACGACGATCGTGCTTGGCGACCGCACCATCTTTGGCGACTCGACCATCACCCTGATGTTTGACCCCAAGACATTCGAGCTTCGCCAGTGGACCATCACCGATGTCCAGAAGAAGGACACCTCCGTGATGATCTTCAACGTGCAGAACGGCGTGAACCTGGATCCGAGCGTGTTCGAGATCCCCTATGCCGAGGTCCATGGTCAGAAGCGCGGCGGCTGAGGCAGGCCTTCCGAGTTGTGGAGAAGGCGGCGGATCGCGAAGGTCCCGCCGCCTTTTTCTATTCAAGACGATCGCATTCCCGTAAACCCGCTGGGGAACCTCGGAAAGCGACGCGATGACACTCTCAATCTCCACCTGGAACATAAATTCGGTGCGCCTGCGCCTCCCGATCGTCGAGGATTTCCTCCGGCGGGTGAATCCGGACATCCTGTGCCTGCAGGAGATCAAGTGCCAGAACGATCAGTTTCCGACCGACGCCATTGCCGCGCTCGGATACGGCAACATCGTAATCCATGGCCAGAAGGGCTATCATGGCGTGGCGATCTGCTCGAAGCTGCCGCTGACCGAAGACCATCGCCAGGACTATTGCGGCGTCGGCGACAGCCGCCACATCTCCGCAATCTTCGAATGGGCGGGGCGCCGGATTCGGCTCCATAACTTCTACGTTCCCGCCGGCGGCGACGAACCCAATCGGGACATCAACCCGAAATTTGGCCACAAGCTTGACTTCGTCGAAGAGATGAAGCTGCTCTCCGCCGAAGCAGAGCCGAACACTGCATCCATCCTCGTCGGCGACCTCAACATCGCGCCGCTCGAACACGATGTGTGGTCCCACAAGCAGATGCTGAAGATCGTCAGCCACACGCCCATCGAGACCGATGGGCTGCTCGACGTGATGCGGCAGGGCAAATGGGTGGACCTGATGCGCCAGCAGGTGCCGGCCTCGGAAAAGCTCTACACCTGGTGGAGTTACCGCGCCAAGGATTGGGCCGCGGCCGATCGCGGTCGCCGCCTCGACCATATCTGGTCCTCGGCCGATCTGGCGCCGATGCTTAAAGGCATCGATGTCCTCAAGGAAGCTCGAGCCTGGACGCAGCCGTCCGACCACGTCCCCGTGACGGCACGCTTCGACGCTGCATAGCAGGCGATAGACAGCAGGCTGTTCAGCTGAAGCGAGGCGCGAGTGCTTCCGAACCCTCGATCAGGGCAGCCAGAGACTGCTTGATCCGGCTCTCGACCTGACGCGCCATCTGCGGATATTCTTCCAGCAATCGGTGAAACAGCGTGCGCGTGATGCGAATGACATCGACATCCTCGACCGCGACAGCCGTGTACTTGCGCTCCACCATGGTCACCAGCGCCAGTTCGGAGAGCATCACGCCGGGACCGACGCGGGTCTCCAGATGAGGTTTTCCGTCGCGCCCGATGTGATAAAGCTCGATCTCACCGCGAGCGACGACATAAGCGCATTCTGCCGGCGCCTTCTCCCGAAACAGCGCCTGGCCGGCAGAAACCTGCCGATGCTCTGCCCCAAAGGCGATCAGCCGAATTTGATCCGTGTCGAGTCCGGAAAAGAGCGGTAACGCCGACAGAAGCTCGATATCGTCGCTGAGTGCCATAGCCTGTCCTCCGCAGACGGTATGCGTCTACCTCTGCCTGTCACCGTGCATAAACCAAAACGGGGAGAGTGACGACCCGTTGACCGTCCTCATCCCCGGCAGGATGCAATGATTTCAAGCTTAAGGAACGATCTTGTAGCCGCCGTTCTCGGTTACCAGTATCTCGGCGTTGGAAGGATCCCGTTCGATCTTCTGGCGAAGACGGTAGACATGGGTCTCCAGCGTATGTGTCGTCACGCCCGAATTGTACCCCCACACTTCCTCGAGCAGAACGTCGCGCGTGACCACCTTCTGCCCTGCCCTGTAGAGATAGCGGATGATTGCCGATTCCTTCTCGGTCAGCCTGATCTTCTTTCCGTCGTCCGTTGTCAGCAGCTTCTGGCTCGGCTTGAACAGATAGGGGCCAACACCGAAGGTCGCGTCCTCGCTCTGCTCGAACTGGCGCAGCTGGGCCCGGATGCGCGCGAGCAGCACGGCGAAACGGAAGGGCTTGGTGACGTAATCATTTGCGCCCGCTTCAAGTCCCAGAATGGTGTCGGAATCCGTGTCGTGACCTGTCAGCATGATCACCGGCGACTTGAACCCGCCCTTGCGCAGCAGCTTGACCGCTTCGCGACCATCCATATCCGGAAGGCCGACATCCATGATGAGCAGATCGACCTGTGCAGACTTGGCCGTCTGCATGCCGCGGGTAGCGTTGCTCTCCTGAAGCAGCGAGAACTCGTCGTAGAGCGAGAGCTGCTCGACCAGGATCTGCCTCAGATCATCGTCGTCATCCACAAGCAGAATGGTCCGCGTCGTCATCCGTAATCCTTCCAGCATGGTCTATCGGCGAAGGCCTTGCTGCCCTCTTGGACGGCATGTAAGTCGTTGTTGCAGCAGTTTAAGAGCTGAACGTACAACATTAATCACGAACAAGGCAAAAAGTCGTGAGCAAGAGACCGAAGGCATTGCGGAAACCAGGCAGGACCCTGGCACGCCTTGTCGTCCGCTCGGCCCCGCGTGACCAGCGACGGGCCATCCTGCAGGCGGGTCACCTCGCCATACCTGCCGCCCTGGGTCGAAGCGGTAGAACAAGCCGCAAGCGCGAAGGTGATGGCGCAACGCCGATCGCCAGCATGCCGCTGCTCTCTGCCTATCTCCGAGGCGACCGCCTCACGCCTCCTGCAAGCTCGCTGCCCGTGCGCCGTACGCACAAGGACATGCTCTGGTGTGACGCCGACGGCCATGCGCGTTACAATCGCCCGGTGCGTGCCCCGTTCAGCCCCAGCCACGAGCGTCTTCAACGCGCGGATGAGCTCTACGACATCTGCATCGTGATGGACTGGAACATGCGCATGCGGAGACGGCGCTGCGGCTCTGCAATCTTCTTCCACATCGCAAGGCCGGGCTTCACTCCCACCGAGGGATGCGTGGCAATAAGTCCCCGCGACATGCTCCGCATCCTGCCCCACCTCGATCGGGGAACGGTGCTTCAGGTTCTCTGATGAGCTGTTCAGGCGAATTGGAGGGTCTCACCCTTCCAAAGCAGAGGGTTTGGCCTAGTTAGAAAGACGATCGGCCCAGATCCCGGGACCGCCCCCCAATTCCTCCGCACTGATTGCCCGACCATTCCCGACTGGAGATTTCTAATATGACAGAACAGCTTTACCTTGCGCTGCATGATGGTGCACGAATTCCGCAAGTGGGCCTCGGCGTATGGCAGACACCCAACGACGAAGCCGCACCCGCGGTGAAGGCCGCCCTCGATGCGGGCTATCGCCATGTCGATACGGCCGCCGTCTATGAGAACGAGGAAGGCGTCGGCGAAGGCATCCGCCAATCCGGTCTCTCCCGTTCCGACATCTTCCTGACCACCAAGCTCTGGAACACCGAACAGGGCTATGAGCAGACGCTCAAGGCGTTTGACGCCAGCCTGAAACGACTGGGCACCGACTATGTCGACCTCTACCTCATCCATTGGCCGTCAGCCCATCGCGGGCTTTTCGTCGACACCTGGAAAGCCTTCGTGAAGCTGCAGGAAGAAGGCCGGGCGAAGTCGATCGGCGTTTCCAACTTCTACCCCGAACACGTCGAAAAGATCGTGGCCGAGACCGGCGTCGTGCCGGTCATCAACCAGATCGAGCTGCACCCTGACTTTCAGCAGCGCGAAGCACGTGCGTTCCATGAGAAGCACAAGATTGCGACCCAATCCTGGAGCCCATTGGGACAGGGCAAGCTGCTCGGCCATCCTGTCATCGCAGAGATTGCCCAGAAACTTGGCCGCACACCGGCCCAGGTGATCATTCGCTGGCACATCGACAATGGTCTGGTGGTGATCCCGAAGTCGGTCACGCCGTCGCGCATTGTCGAGAACTTCAAGGTATTCGATTTCAAACTGTCGGCTGAAGATCTGGCCAAGCTGAACACGCTTGATGATGCAGGTGCCCGTATGGGACCGGATCCCAAGACAGCAACCTTCTGATTCACGTGTGACACGACTGACCCAAGGGCAGAAGCCGCATCCGAAGCGAATGCGGCTTCTTTGTTTCGCGCAACATGGCAGGACAATGCGAAGCGCCGTGAAAGGGTTCGTCCCCCAGCTCGACAAGGTTCCATCGCCCCGACTTGAAGACCCTGTCGATGACCCTTATTGCGCTCTGCCAGTCCTTGCCAGCACGGAACAAGATGTGACACTCTGCGCTGCCACAATTCGGGAGATTTCCATGCTGTTCCGCCGCGCCGTTCTTGCCGGTCTGTCCATCCTCGCCCTAGCACCCTTTGCCGCCCATGCCAGCGAATTGCCGGATCTCGGCGGCAAGTCGGTTGTTGTCGTGACAGAAAACGCTTACCCACCTCTCCAGTTCGTCGACCCCAAGTCCGGTCAGCAGATCGGCTGGGAATATGATGCGATGAACGAGATCGCCAAGCGCCTGAACTTCAAGGTCGAATACCAGAACACCTCATGGGACGCGATGATCCAGGCGGTGTCCGACGGCCAGTTCAACATTGGCATGACCGGCATCACCATCAAGGAAGATCGCAAGGAAAAGGTAGACTTCTCCGAGCCCTACATGCGCTCGGAGCAGTTCATGCTGGTCCGTGGCGATGAAAGCCGCTTCAATGATGCCAAGAGCTTCGCGGAGTTTGAAGACGGCCTCGTTGGCGCGCAGCCCGGCACCACGCCGTTCTACACCGCCGTCTACGAGATCCTGGACGGCAACGAGCAGAATCCGCGCATCAAGCTGTTCGAAACTTTTGGTGCCACGGTCCAGGCGCTCAAGACCGGTGATGTCGATGTGGTTCTGACGGATGGCACCGCCGGCAAAGGCTATGTCGACGCCTCGAACGGCGGCCTGAAGCTCATCGGAGGACCGCTGGGTTCGGAAGACTTCGGCTTCATCTTCACCAAGGGTTCGGACCTCGTGGAACCGGTCAATGCAGCAATCGCTTCCATGAAGGCTGACGGCACCATCGAGGCGCTGAACAAGAAGTGGTTCCTCGACTACAAGATGGGCGAATGAGCCAGTGGCAGACCTGCGACCTGAAGGCGGGTGACTGATGGCATTCCAGACCCTGCCTCAGGGTGACCAGAAGGGCGATCGGCCATGGTGGCTGATCGCCTTCGTCGTGTTGGCGGTGGCGCTCGGTATCGTTATCTTCGTCAGCGATCTCTATGCCCAGGTCTTCAACACCGTCGTGAAAGGGCTGGGTGTCACGGTCTTCGTGACGCTGATGGGCTTTCTGCTGGCAACCGCATTGGGCCTGCTGATTGCGCTGCTTGGCATGTCGGACCATATGGTCCTGCGGCAGTGTGCCCGCTTCTACGTCGAGGTGGTGCGGGGCATCCCGATCCTGGTGCTGCTGTTTTACATCGCCTTCGTCGGCGCCCCCGCCTTCGTAGCGCTCTACAATCTGTTGACAGCGCCGCTGATCTCCATCGGCTTGACGGATCCCATGGGCGTGCGTGATTTCTCGCTGATGTGGCGGGCCATCATTGCGCTGATGATCGGATATTCCGCCTTCATCGCCGAAATCTTCCGTGCCGGCATCCAGTCGATCGACAAGGGCCAGATAGAGGCGGCAAAGGCTCTGGGACTGAGCCGCAGCCAGCGGTTTCGGCTGGTCGTCTTCCCCCAGGCCATCCGCGTTATCTTCCCGCCCCTGTCGAACGACTTCGTGGCCATGGTGAAGGACTCGTCCCTCGTCTCGGTGCTCGGCGTTGCCGACATCACCCAGATGGGCAAGGTCTATGCCTCTGGATCGTTTCGCTTCTTCGAGACCTACTCGATCGTGGCCTATGTTTACCTGGTGCTGACGATCGGCCTGTCCATCGTACTGCGCGGTTTCGAAAAGCGGATGCGGGAGCGCATGCGCGACTGATCCATCCCCTCAGTAACGCTCAGGAACATACATCTCCGGCGGTACCGGGTGACGGATATAGTCCGCATTGCGCACACGGGCGGGCAGCTCGATCGCTTCCTTCGGAACATTCTCGTACGGTACCTGCGACAGGAGATGGGCGATCATGTTGAGGCGCGCCTTCTTCTTGTCGACTGCCTGGACGACCCACCACGGGGCTTCCGGGATATGCGTGCGATCCAGCATCTCTTCCTTGGCCCGGGTATAGCTCTCCCAGTGAACCCGGCTTTCCAGGTCCATTGGCGAGAGCTTCCACTGCTTCAACGGGTCGTTGATCCGCATCCGGAAGCGGAATTCCTGCTCCTCGTCGGTGATCGAGAACCAGTACTTCACGAGGATGATGCCGGAGCGCACCAGCATGCGCTCAAATTCAGGCACGGAGCGGAAGAATTCTTCGAGTTCGTCCGGCGTGCAGAAACCCATGACGCGCTCGACGCCGGCGCGATTATACCAGGAGCGGTCGAAGAGGACCATTTCGCCAGCCATTGGGAGATGCTGCACGTAGCGCTGGAAATACCACTGGCTGCGTTCGCGCTCGGTCGGTGCGGGCAGCGCTACGACCCGACAGACGCGCGGGTTGAGCCGCTGGGTGACGCGCTTGATGGCGCCGCCCTTGCCGGCGGAATCGCGCCCCTCGAACAGCACCACCAACTTCAGCTTCTTGTACTGTACCCAGTCCTGCAACCGGACCAGTTCGTGCTGCAGGCGGAAGAGCTCCCGGAAATAAATACGGCGATCGATCGTCGGCTCCGCCATGCCGTCGGCGACGAGTTGATCGAGGCGCTCCTCCTCCAGTTGCTGCTCCAGTTCCTCATCGAAGCTGTCGAGGATTTCGGTCTTGATGCGATAGATGTCTTCGTTCATGGCGCGGTTTCCGGCAGGGATGCGATACTGACGAAGGTCAATCATGCTTGCACGAAAGCTTCATGACAGACCGATGTCAGACGCCGTGCGAAGCAATTGCCGACATCTGTGAAAACTGGTATGACGCCGCCCATGGGATCGAAATTCGGATGCCTCGCGAACCAGTTCATCGTGCTGCAGGACCACAAGCGTCTGCCGGCACGCTTTTTCGCGCGCGTTCAAGGGGCCCTTGCGAGCCTTCGCGGCTGAGCTCCTGCGACCGGAAGACCGGCGCGATAAGACCTCACACTTCAAGAAATCCCTTATACTCAGTCTGGATGGAACTCACCCATGAGCGCACCTCGCACCCTTTACGACAAGATCTGGGACGACCACGTCGTCGATCGCCAGGACGATGGCACCTGTCTTCTCTATATCGACCGTCACCTCGTGCATGAAGTGACGTCTCCGCAGGCCTTCGAAGGTCTGCGCATGGCTGGCCGCAAGGTTCGCGCGCCGCAGAAGACACTCGCCGTGGTCGACCACAACGTGCCGACCTCGCCGGATCGCCATCTCGGCATCAAGAACGAGGAAAGCCGCATCCAGGTCGAGGCGCTCGCCAACAATGCTGCCGAGTTCGGCGTCGAGTATTACTCGGCCTCCGACAAGCGTCAGGGCATCGTGCACATCGTCGGCCCGGAACAGGGCTTCACCCTGCCCGGCATGACCATCGTCTGCGGCGACAGCCACACGTCGACGCATGGCGCCTTCGGTGCGCTCGCCCACGGCATCGGCACGTCCGAGGTCGAGCACGTGCTCGCGACCCAGACGCTGATCCAGAAGAAGGCAAAGAACATGCTGGTGCGCGTCGACGGGAAACTGCCCGAAGGCGTGACCGCGAAGGACATCATCCTTGCCATCATCGGCGAGATCGGCACGGCAGGCGGCACCGGCCACGTCATCGAATTTGCCGGCGAAGCCATCGAGGCGCTGTCGATGGAAGGCCGCATGACCGTCTGCAACATGACGATCGAAGGCGGTGCCCGCGCCGGTCTGATCGCGCCTGATGAAAAGACCTTCGAATACATCAAGGGCAAGCCGCGCGCGCCGAAGGGCGAAGCGCTCGAACAGGCGATTTCCTATTGGAAGACGCTGAAGTCCGACGAAGGCGCTCATTTCGATCGCGTCGTCGTTCTTGATGCCGCCAACCTGCCGCCGATCGTCTCCTGGGGCTCGTCGCCGGAAGACGTCGTTTCGGTTCAGGGCGTTGTCCCCAACCCCGACGACATCCAGGACGAAACGAAGCGCGCTTCGAAGTGGCGTGCGCTCGACTATATGGGCCTGAAGCCGGGCACGAAGATCACCGATATCGCCATCGACCGCGTCTTCATCGGCTCCTGCACCAATGGCCGCATCGAGGATCTGCGTGAAGTCGCCAAGGTCGTTGAAGGCAAGAAGGTCGCCTCGACCGTCTCGGCCATGATCGTTCCAGGCTCCGGCCTCGTGAAGGAACAGGCGGAAGCAGAAGGTCTCGACAAGATCTTCAAGGCCGCCGGCTTCGACTGGCGCGAGCCGGGCTGCTCGATGTGCCTTGCCATGAACGACGACCGCCTGAAGCCGGGCGAGCGCTGCGCCTCGACCTCGAACCGCAACTTCGAAGGCCGCCAGGGCTTCAAGGGACGTACCCATCTGGTCTCGCCTGCCATGGCAGCAGCCGCAGCTATTGCCGGCCATTTCGTCGACATCAGAGACTTCAAGTAAGTCGGCATAAGACTGATGAAACCCAGGACCGTCCGCTGAAGAGCGGGCGGTTTCTTTTTGACCGCCAGTTGCAAACACAGGTGAAGCGACTATCGTCACACCGTCACAAAACTGTCATACGCCTCAGCGCAGGTCCTCCATGAACATGCCCAATCTTGCCTTTTCGACCCGCAGGCCGCGGTCGTGAGCATTGTCGCCATCGGCCTGGCGCTAATTGCCGCCATCCTGCATGCGAGCTGGAATGCCTTTCTCCGTACGGGCGCGGATCGCCTCTGGTCCATCACCATTATGAGCCTGGCGGGCAGCATCATCTGCCTGCCCTTTCTGTTCATGTTGCCAGTGCCTGGATCCGGCGCATGGCCCTATATCGTGCTCTCGGCGGGTCTTCAGGTCGGCTACAGCCTGTTCCTGGTCGCAGCCTATCGCCATGGCGAACTTGGTCAGGTCTATCCCATCGTGCGCGGCACGGTCCCTCTCCTGGTGACACTCGGTGGCTTCCTCTTTTTCGGAGAGGTACTTGGACTCTGGCAGACGCTTGGGGTTCTCTTGATTGCGACTGGCATTATGAGCCTGTCGCTGGGCAGGACCCGGGCAGCGACCTCATCGATCCTCTTCGCGATGACGACAGGCCTGATCATCGCCTGCTATTCGACCGTGGACTCGCGAGGCGTGAAACTCGTGGAACAACCCATCGCCTACGCGATCTGGGTGCTCTTCCTTTTTGGCATCATGATCACGATTGCCTTTGCCGTGGCACGCAGAGGTCTGGTGATCGACATTCGCTCACCGCTGACCTGGAAGGCAGCCGCTGGCGGCGTGGTGGCCATGCTGGCCTATGGACTGGTGGTCGTGGCTTACGCCTATGCACCGGCTGGGCTGGTGACGGCCGTGCGCGAAACCAGCGTTGTTTTCGCAGTGCTCATAGGAGCTCTGCTCCTGGGCGAACCACTCACGATCCGCAGGCTGGTCGCTTGCCTGATCGTCGCCGGCGGCGCCATCAGCGTCAGCCTCTGAACCCGCCGGCAACCGCACAGCCCAAACGAAAAAAGGCTCCGGAAACCGGAGCCTTTCATCAATTCATTTAGCGACTGCTTACTCGGCAGAAGCTTCTGCGGCGGCAGCGGCTTCAGCAGCGGCGGCCTTTTCAGCGGCTTCGGCAGCTGCCTTTTCGGCGGCCAGAGCCTGTGCTGCTGCAACCTTCTCGGCTTCCAGACGTGCCTTTTCCTCGGCAACGGCGGCGCGCTCGGCGTCGTTGAGCTTGCGGGCGCGGGTGCCGGTGTTCTCGACGATACGAGCCGACTTGCCGCGACGATCGCGCAGGTAGTACAGCTTGGCGCGACGGACCTTACCGCGACGGACGATTTCGACGCTTTCGACGAGCGGCGAGTAAACCGGGAATACGCGCTCGACGCCTTCGCCGTAGGAGATCTTGCGAACCGTGAAGCTCTCGTTGATGCCGCCGCCCGAACGAGCGATGCAAACGCCTTCATAGGCCTGCACGCGGGTACGGTTGCCTTCCTTGACGGTGACGTTGACGCGGACCGTGTCGCCCGGGGAGAATTCCGGAAGCTTGCGCTTGGCTTCGATCTTGGCGGCCTGTTCGGCTTCCAGCTGCTGAATGATGTTCATGTCTAACCTCGGTTTCTTCTGAAACAGCCAGAGCGCTCAACGATGATCCCTTGGGCCTTTGCCGCAGGATTTTGACCTGATAGGTCGGAGCGAATACACAGTTCTTTGTTGTGGCAGACGGGCGAAACGCCCATTTCCGAGGCGGCCAATACACCAAGATGCCTCGCTTGTCACCCCTCGAGCAGCAAATTTTGCTTGCGCTTATCAAGTCGGATGCCTTGCTGCATCGGATGTCTCACCGTAAGACTTCGCCTCCGTACTTGGGAGGAGTGCTTAATGACCATCGCCATGATTTTCCTGCTTTTCGCATCCGGCTTCCTGTCGGGGGCAGTGAATGCGATTGCAGGCGGCGGCACCTTCCTGACCTTCGGCGCACTTACATTGGCGGGCCTTCCGCCGATCAGCGCCAATGCCACCTCGTCGGTCACCCAGTTTCCCGGCTATATCACCTCCACGCTCGCCTATCGCCACGAGTTGAAGGAGATGAAGCGCGGCGCCATCATACTCGGCCTCGTTTCCGCGCTGGGTGCGGTTGGCGGCTCGCTGTTCCTGATTTCTCTCTCCAACCCGGCCTTCCGCTCCATGGTGCCGTGGCTTCTGCTTGGTGCCACCGCGATCTTTGCCGCCGGACCGAAATTGAGGCCGAAGACCAAGGGGGAGAGCCACCCGGCAAGTCCGCTCGGGCTCGCACTCCAGGGCCTGACTTCTTTCTATGGCGGCTTTTTCGGCGCCGGCATGGGCATCATGATGCTCGCTTCGCTGGGACTTGCGAGCGGTGGCGATTATCACCGGCTGAATGCGCTCAAGAACTTCCTGTCGATTGTCATCGCTGCAGTCGCCATCGTCATCTTCGCGAGCGCCGGTGCTCTGTCATGGCTGCATGCCGCCATCATGATCCCGGCCGTCGCGGCCGGTGGCTATGCGGGTGTGGCGATGGCAAAGAAGGTGCCGCAGAATGTGCTGCGCTGGCTGGTGGTGGCCGCAGGGCTGGGGCTTGCGGCCTATTACTTCTTCACCGGCTGAACCGGCAAGAGATCGGGCCGCCGCTCGCGGGTCAGCGCGACGGCCTGCTCATGCCGCCACTTCTCGATGGCTGCGTGATTGCCTGAGGTGAGAATATCGGGAATTTCCCGGCCCTCGAAGATCTGCGGACGAGTATATTGCGGATGTTCGAGCAGCCCGCCTTCGAAACTCTCATGCACGCCGGAGAGCTGGTTTCCCATAACCCCAGGCAGAATCCGCACGACGGCATCCAGCAGCGTCAGCGCCGCCGGCTCACCGCCCGAGAGAATATAGTCGCCAATCGAAACTTCTTCGAGCTGGCGCGCATCGATAACGCGCTGGTCCACGCCCTCGAAACGACCACAGACGATGACCACGCCTTCGCCTGCCGCCAGCTCCCTTACCCGCTCCTGCGTCAGAGGTCGGCCACGCGGGCTCATCAGCAGCCGCGGCCTTCCATCGTCGGCGATGGAATCGATGGCGCGCGCCAGCACATCCGGTCGCAGCACCATCCCCGCGCCGCCACCCGAGGGCGTATCATCGACGCTACGGTGCTTGTCCTCGGCGAAATCGCGGATCTGGACTGCCTCGATCGCCCAGTCGCCCCGCTCCAGCGCTCGCCCTGCCAGCGCAAGGCCAAGATGCCCGGGAAACATATCCGGGTAGAGCGTCAGGATGGAAGCCTTGAAGGGCATGAGCACTCAGCGACCGTTGTTGGGACGCGGCTTGCCCCCGGCATTGCCGTAAGGCTTTTCCTCGCCATCGTCCTTCAGGCCGGCCGCAATCGGATCGACGAGCAGGCGTCCGCCTTCGAGATCGATCTCGAGCACGGCAGCTTCGGAAAAGGGAATGAGCACGGGACGCTTGCCAGGGCCCTTCAACTCAAGCAGGTCACCGGCGCCGAAATCATAGACGGCCGTGACCGCGCCGTAGTGATTGTTCTCGGCGTCATAGACCTCGAGCCCCTCAAGGTCAGCATAGTAGAATTCGTCCTCGTCGAGATCATCATCCGGCAGCGCATCACGATCGACGAAAAGCTCCGTGCCGTTCAGTGCTTCGGCGGCATTGCGGTCATTGATGCCGCGGAAGCGGACGATGGCGACCGTCTTGCCGTCGCGGATTTCGAGGATCTCGAACTTGCGGCCATCGGCGGCATAGAGGAACCCGTAATCGCCCAGACCCAGCGGATCCTCGGTGAAGGTCTTGACCCGCACCTCACCCCGGAGCCCCTGGGCAGCACCGATCACGGCCATCAGTATCGGGTTTTCAAGTTTGCTCATCGGTGGGAACGGTCCTGCACATGCGGTTCGACATTCCTTTTAGGCGGAAGCGACCGGAAAGAAAACGCAAAAACGGGCGGTGGGATGACCCACCGCCCGCTGAAAACGGCGGAATGCCGATTATTCTGCAGCGGCTTCCGAAGCGGCGGCAGCAGCGTCGGCTGCCTTCTGTGCCTTCTCGGCAGCGCGCTCCTGAGCCTTCTTGCCGGGCTTTGCCTTGTCCGGGTTGTTGCGGGCAGCGCGCTCAGCCAGACCAGCTTCCGCCATAAAGCGCAGAACGCGGTCGGTCGGCTGTGCACCCTTGGCAACCCATGCCTTGATGGCTTCAACGTTCAGCTCGACGCGCTTTTCGTTGTCCTTGCCGAGCATCGGGTTCCAGGAACCAACCTTGTCGAGGAAACGGCCGTCGCGCGGAGCGCGGGCGTCGGCAACGACGATCTGGTAGTACGGGCGCTTCTTGGAACCACCGCGGGCGAGACGAATCTTGAGGGACATGTGAATACTCCTTGAGGTTTAGTTCAGGCCGCCGCAGCGAACCCTGTTCTTGTTGAGGCCGCCGTCAGGCGGTCTTTTCGGTTGCACCGCCATGTTCGGCGGCAATGGCTTCATGATGCCGGATGACTTCCTTGATGATGAAGTTCAGGAACTTCTCGGCGAAATCCGGATCCAGATTGGCATCCTGGGCCAGACGGCGCAGGCGGGAAATCTGGTATTCCTCGCGCGCCGGATCGGCGGGCGGCAATTCGTGTGTGGCCTTCAGCACGCCGACGGCCTTGGTGCAGCGGAAGCGTTCCGCCAGCATGTGGACCAGCGCCGCGTCGATATTGTCGATCGACTGGCGATAGCCGGAAAGCTGTTCCTTGACGGACGGATCAATCATCGGCGCCCTCTCACTTCTTCTTCGGCAGGCCGGGAAGGCCCGGGAAGCCGCCGCCGCCCAGACCGGGGAGCTTCGGTCCACCAAGGCCCGGCAGACCGCCGCCACCGAGACCGGGCAGACCGCCCGGTTTGATACCGGCGGCTTCGGCCTGCTTGGCCAGCGCCTCGAGCTGCTTCGGATCCATCTTCGACAGATCCGGCATGCCCATGCCGCCACCCATGCCGCCGAGGCCCATCTTGGAAGCGAGACCACCCATCATCTGCTTCATCATGCCGCCGCCCTTCTTGCCGCCCATGGCCTTCATCATGTCGGCCATCTGGCGATGCATCTTGAGGAGCTTGTTGATGTCGGACGCATCCGTGCCTGAGCCGGCCGCGATCCGCTTCTTGCGGGAATGCTTCAACATATCCGGATTGGCGCGCTCGGCCTTGGTCATCGAGGAGATGATGGCGAGCTGGCGCTTGAAGACCTTGTCGTCGAGACCGGCAGCGGAAATCTTGTCCTTCATGCCGGCCATGCCCGGCATCATGCCCATGATCCCGCCCATGCCGCCCATGGCCTGCATCTGCTTGATCTGTTCGGCGAGGTCATTGAGGTCGAACTTGCCCTTGGCCATCTTCTCGGCCATGGCGCGGGCTTTTTCGGCATCGATGTTTTCGGCGGCCTTTTCGACCAGCGAAACGATGTCACCCATGCCGAGGATACGGTCGGCGATACGGCGGGGATGGAACTCGTCGAGTTCCGTCATCTTCTCGCCGACACCGATCAGCTTGATCGGCTTGCCGGTGACGGCACGCATCGAAAGCGCGGCACCGCCACGCCCATCGCCGTCCATGCGGGTCAGAACGAGGCCGGTGATGCCGACGCGTTCGTCGAAGTTGCGCGCGAGATTGACGGCGTCCTGACCGGTGAGCGAGTCGGCAACGAGCAGGATTTCATGCGGCTTGGCGCGAGACTTGATCTCGGCCATCTCGATCATCAGCGGCTCGTCGATATGCGTGCGGCCAGCGGTGTCCAGGATGACCACGTCATGGCCGCCGAGCTTGGCCGCCTGCACGGCGCGCGATGCAATATCGGTGGGCGACTGGCCGGCAATGATCGGCAGGGTGTCGATACCGGTCTGCACGCCGAGCTGGCGAAGCTGTTCCTGGGCTGCCGGACGACGCGTGTCGAGCGAGGCCATCAGGACCTTCTTCTTCTCGCGATCAGTCAGGCGCTTGGCGATCTTGCCCGTGGTGGTCGTCTTACCCGAACCCTGCAGACCGACCATCATGATCACGACGGGGGCTGCGGCGTTGAGATCAACCGAGACGCCTTCGGTGCCGAGCATTTCGACGAGCTCGTCATGGACGATCTTGACGACCATCTGCCCGGGCTTGATCGACTTCAGAACGGCGGCGCCGACAGCCTTTTCACGGACCTTGTCGGTGAAGGCGCGGACCACTTCGAGAGCGACGTCGGCCTCGAGAAGGGCACGACGGACCTCGCGCAGAGCAGCCGAGACATCCGCCTCGGACAGTGCGCCACGGCCGGTCAGTCCATTCAGAATGGATCCAAGACGGTCCTGGAGGTTCTCAAACATCGGCTCTTCCTTGCATGGTTCGGGGAAACCCAAACCTCGGTCTTCTCTGGCCGGAAAACAAGACGCAAAGCCAAAAACCACCCGAGGGCGCAACGCGCTGTCGGGTGTTGACCTCCGGGATCTCTTTATACCTTTTCGGGTCCCGGTCGGCGGCTCGGAGTTCTCGTCTCTTCGCAGATTGCGGCGGATAAACAGGAAAACGGCCCGGAAGTCAAGCAAAGCCCCGATTTTTCGGGAGATGCACTGCACCCGGCAATCTGCGGCAGGCCTATTGCCGTAGAATTGACAAAACCACATATGGGTAAGCCATGAACAGACGCAGCTTTCTCAAATGGTCGGGCTTCGGCCTTGTTGCCGCAACACTCGGAGGTCTCGGCTTGCGCGAGGCACATGCGGGCAACCGCTATTACACCGGTCCCATCTCCGATCATTTCGACGGCAAGGTGTTCTTCAATCCGGGTGGAGAAGAGCCTCGTGGCTTTTCCGACCTGCTTCGCTGGCAGTTCGGCGGCGGCAAGATCGAATGGCCAAGACCGGCCCAGGCTGCCAATGTCGTGACGACGAAGCCAGAGCCACGGATCGACGGAAGCCGACTTGTCGTCACCATGGTGGGCCATGCGACGCTTCTGATCCAGACGGCGGGGCTCAACATCCTGACCGATCCGGTCTGGTCGGAACGGGCGAGCCCCGTCTCGTTCGCCGGCCCGAAGCGCAACAATCCGCCTGGTGTCGCCTTCGATGACCTGCCGAAGATCGATATCGTCATCGTGACGCACAATCACTACGACCATCTCGACGTCGCGACGCTCAACAAGCTGGTGCGCGCGCACGATCCGAAGATCATCACTCCCCTCGGCAATGACACGATCATTCGTGCGGAAAACCCCTTCGCCCGGACCACTGTGATGGACTGGGGTGATCGGCTCGAGTTCGGGAAAGGCTTCGTCGTCCACTGCGAGCCCTGCCATCACTGGTCGGCACGCGGTATGGGCGACCGGCGCATGGCGCTCTGGGCGGCTTTCGTCTTGGAAACACCGGGTGGCAAGGTCTACCATATCGGCGATACCGGCTATGCCGAGGGCAAGCACTATCGCGAGATCAAGGCAAAGCACGGCGACATCAGGCTCGCCATCATGCCCATCGGTGCCTATGAGCCGCGCTGGTTCATGAAGGCGCAGCACCAGAACCCGGAAGAGGCAATCGAAGGCTTCCGCCTGAGCGGTGCATCCTTCGGCATCGGCCACCATTTCGGAACCTTCCAGCTGACGAACGAGGGCATCGACGATCCGCCGAAGGCGCTGGCAGTGGCGATGTCTGCGGCCAATATCGGAACCGATCGTTTCAAAGGCTTGCGGCCCGGCCAGCAGTTCGACGTGCCGCGCTCGACAGCCTGACGCACGCGAACCGCGTTGACAGGCGGGGCGGTTTTCTACACACTTCAAGCATTCACCAGGGGTGTCCCGACAAGGGGCTGAGATATCGCTACGCCGAGATGGCAGCGCGGTGACCCGTTGAACCTGATCCAGTTCATACTGGCGTAGGGACGGTGCGAGCGCTGTAAAACGACGATTCGAAAACCCGAATCCCGTGGCGTCTTTCCATCATTCCGGCTGACATGACTGGGTCTCCAACCTGAACACTTGGAGCTCCACGATGAACATTGCCCCGCATTTCACCAGGCCCGACGTCACCACAGGGCCGCTTCCCGCCTCGACCAAGATCTTCTTAGCAGGGGAGATGCACCCGGATATCCGCGTGCCCCTGCGCCAGATCGCGCTGCACCCGACCTCCGGCGAACCGCCTGTGAATGTTTATGACTCCTCAGGCCCCTATACCGACCCGCAGGCGACCATCGCCATCGACCAGGGGCTTGCCCGGCACCGGACAGCCTGGGTCCATGCACGCGGCGATGTCGAGGCCTATGACGGTCGCGCGGTGAAGCCCGAGGACAACGGCTTCGTCTCCGCCGACAAGCTGACGCCGATGTTTCCCGTGAATCATCGTCCTCTCCGCGCCAGAGATGGCAAGGCCGTCACCCAGCTCGCCTATGCCCGCGCCGGCATCATCACGCCGGAAATGGAATATGTGGCGATCCGCGAAAACCTTGGCCGCAAAGCCGCGAAAGAAGCGCTTGTCCGCGACGGCGAGAGTTTCGGTGCTTCGATCCCCGATCACGTGACGCCGGAATTCGTCCGCCAGGAGATCGCCTCGGGGAGGGCAATCATCCCCGCCAACATCAACCATCCGGAACTCGAGCCGATGATCATCGGCCGGAATTTCCTGGTGAAGATCAACGCCAATATCGGCAACTCGGCCGTCACCTCTTCCATGGCCGAGGAAGTCGAGAAGATGGTCTGGGCGATCCGCTGGGGGGCCGATACGGTCATGGATCTCTCGACCGGCCGCAACATTCACAACATCCGCGACTGGATCATTCGCAATTCGCCCGTTCCGATCGGCACCGTACCGCTCTACCAGGCGCTGGAAAAGGTCGGCGGCATCGCCGAGGACCTGACCTGGGAGGTCTATCGCGACACCCTGATCGAGCAGGCCGAGCAGGGCGTCGACTATTTCACCATCCATGCCGGCGTGCGGCTGCACTACATCCCGCTCACCGTGAACCGCGTCACCGGTATCGTCAGCCGAGGCGGTTCGATCATGGCCAAGTGGTGTCTGCATCACCACAAGGAGAGCTTCCTCTACGAGCATTTCGAGGAAATCTGCGACATCTGCCGCGCCTACGATGTCTCCTTCTCGCTGGGCGATGGCTTGCGCCCCGGCTCGATCGCCGATGCCAATGACGCCGCCCAGTTTGCCGAGCTTGAGACGCTGGGTGAGCTGACGCAGATCGCTTGGGCTAAGGATTGCCAGGTGATGATCGAGGGCCCCGGCCATGTTCCCATGCACAAGATCAAGGAGAACATGGACAAGCAGCTGAAGACCTGCGGCGAGGCTCCCTTCTATACGCTGGGGCCGCTGACGACGGATATTGCGTCCGGCTACGACCACATCACCTCCGGCATCGGGGCGGCGATGATCGGCTGGTTCGGCACGGCGATGCTCTGCTATGTCACGCCGAAGGAGCATCTGGGTCTGCCCGACCGCGACGACGTGAAGACCGGGGTCATCACCTACAAGATTGCGGCGCATGCCGCCGATCTCGCCAAGGGTCATCCCGCTGCCCAGCTGCGCGACGATGCACTCAGCCGTGCCCGCTTCGAGTTCCGCTGGGAAGACCAGTTCAACCTGTCGCTCGACCCGGAAACTGCGCGCTCCATGCATGACGAAACCCTGCCGAAGGAGGCGCACAAGGTCGCGCATTTCTGCTCGATGTGCGGGCCGAAATTCTGCTCGATGCGGATCTCGCATGACATCCGCGCCGAGGCGCAGAAGGAGGGCCTGACCGCCATGGCAGAGAAATACCGCGCCGGCGGCGATCTCTACATGACGGCGGACGAGATCGCGGCACTTGAGACGGGGGAGCAGTCATGACGGTTCTCGTGAAGGGCGCCGGTGTCGCGGGGCTGGCGACGGCGCTGGAACTGGCGCGCAGGGGTATCGCCGTCGAGGTCGTGGAGCGTCGGGCCGATATCGGGCTTGGCGCCTCGCATTGGGCGGGCGGCATGCTTGCCCCCTATTGCGAGCGGGAGGCGGCGGAAGAGATCGTGCTGACATCGGGTCTCTTGGCCGCCGACTGGTGGGACGAGGCCGTGCCCGGTCTCGTCCAACGCCGGGGCACGCTGGTCCTGGCCAACCCGCGTGATCTCGCCGACCTCAAGCGCTTTGCGAGCCGCACACGTGGCCATCGCGGGGTGGGCGAGGAAGAGATCGCAGAACTCGAGCCGGATCTCGCTGGGCGTTTCGGCAGCGGCCTCTTCTTTTCGGAAGAGGCGCATCTTGATCCACGCCAGGCCTTGCGGGGTCTGTATCAGGCAGCACGGCAGCTTGGTGTCTCCTTCCGTTTCGGGGAGGTGGCCGGTGATGCGGGAGACTATGCGAGGGTGATCGATTGCCGGGGACCACAGGCGATCGGCGAGATCGACGGATTGCGTGGGGTGCGCGGGGAGATGCTCTATCTGGAGACATCCGATGTCACCCTCTCCCGTCCCGTGCGGCTCCTGCATCCCCGCCACCCGCTCTACATCGTGCCGCGCGGCAACGGGCTGTTCATGCTGGGCGCGACCATGATCGAGACTGAGGATGACGGGCCGATCACCGCGCGCTCGATGATGGAACTGCTGAACATTGCCTATGCGCTGCACCCGGCCTTTGCCGAAGCGCGCATCGTGGAAACCGGCACCGGCATCCGCCCGGCTTTCTCGGACAATGTGCCCCGCCTCATCAAAACATCCGAAGGCCTGGCAGTCGCCGGCATGCACCGCCACGGCTATCTGCTCGCGCCAGCACTGGCGCGTGAGGCGGCAGACAGGCTGACGAGCACAAACGCAGCTGAGAGAAGGAGGAAGGCATGAAGCTCACCGTCAACGGAGAAGCCCTGGAGCTCGATGCGGGCAACCTAGCCGACCTGCTCGCAAAGCTGGACTACGAGGGCGACTGGCTGGCAACCGCCGTCAATGGCGATCTGGTTCATCGCGAGCAGCGAGCCGCCCATCCTTTGAATGAGGGCGACCGGATCGAGATCCTTTCGCCCATGCAGGGAGGTTGAGATGACACTCGAACTCTACGGCAAGACCGTTTCGTCGCGCCTCCTGCTCGGCACCGCGCGCTACCCCTCGCCCGCCATCCTGGCGGAAGCAGTAAGGCGATCGAAGACCGAGATCGTTACCGTCTCGCTGCGCCGGGAGACCGCAGGCGGCAAGGCGGGCGGGGCCTTCTTCCAGCTGATCCGCGATCTCGGGGTGCATGTCCTGCCCAACACCGCCGGCTGCCACAGCGCCCGCGAGGCGGTGCTGACGGCAAAGATGGCGCGGGAGGTTTTCGGCACCAGCTGGATCAAGCTCGAGGTGATCGGCCATCACGACACGCTGCAGCCCGATGTTTTCGAACTGGTGGAAGCGGCAAAGATCCTTGTCAGCGAGGGCTTCGAGGTTTTCCCCTACACGACAGACGATCTGGTGGTCGGGGAGAAGCTGCTCACCGCCGGATGCCGCGTGCTGATGCCCTGGTGCGCGCCGATCGGCAGCGCCATGGGGCCGCAGAATTTGCCGGCACTCAAATCCATGCGGGCGGAATTCCCCGACATACCGCTGATCGTCGATGCCGGCATCGGGCGTCCCTCCCATGCGACTGAAGTGATGGAACTCGGCTATGACGCCGTGCTGCTCAACACCGCCGTCGCCAGCGCTGGCGATCCGGCTGATATGGCCGAGGCCTTTGCCAAGGCGATCGAGGCAGGGCATATCGCCCATCAGGCCGGCATGCTGGAACCGCGCGACATGGCGGTGCCATCCACCCCCGTCATCGGAAAGGGGGTTTTCGCATGAAGCTCGATCCCTTCTACCTCATCGTCGACAGTGCCGACTGGATCGAACGGCTGGTGCCGCTGGGGGTCAAACTGGTCCAGCTGCGGATGAAAGACGCCGAGGAAGGTACGCTTCGCCAGCACATCCGCCGCGCCCGGCAATGCTGTGCCGACCACGGCTGCCAGCTCATCGTCAACGACTACTGGCAGATCGCCATCGACGAGGCCTGCGACTTCGTCCATTTGGGACAGGAAGATCTGGCAACGGCAGATCTCGCAGCGATCAGCAGCGCGGGCCTGAAGCTTGGCCTCTCGACCCATGACGAGGCGGAACTCGAAACGGCGCTGGCCGCCAAGCCTGATTATGTCGCCCTCGGCCCCGTCTATCCGACCATCCTGAAGAAGATGCCTTGGGCGCCGCAGGGCCCGGAACGGCTGACAGCGTGGAAGAAAAAGATCGCCCCCCTGCCCCTGGTCGCCATTGGCGGGCTTCGGCCTGACCGGCTTGCCGGCGTCTTTGCGGCAGGGGCCGACAGTGCGGCGGTGGTGACGGACATTACCTTGCACGCCGATCCCGAGGCGCGAACCCGGGAATGGCTTAAGGTAACCGAGCGCTGGCGTTGACCATGCATGCGCGGTTTTGGGTGCTCCACTGGTAATTCGGCAGCATTTCCGCCATATAGGCTGAAAATGCAGCTTTCTGGAGTGACGATGTCGGATCGTGTCGAATTCGCTAGGATGAACGGGCTTGGCAACAAGATCCTGGTCGTCGACATGCGCGGTCGCACCGACCGGGTGACGCCTGCTGCCGCGATTGCGCTCGCCGCCGACCCCGCGACCGCCTTCGACCAGATCATGGCGATCCACGATCCGAAGCTCGACGGCACCGACGCCTATATCGACATCCTGAATTGCGACGGCTCGAAGGCCCAGGCCTGCGGCAACGGCACACGCTGCGTGGTGCAGGCGCTTGCCAGCGAAACCGGCCGCAAGAGCTTCACCTTCCAGACCATCGCCGGCATCCTCAACGCCGTAGAGCATGCGGATGGGACAATCTCCGTCGACATGGGCAAGCCCGTCTTTGCCTGGGACAAGATCCCGCTATCGGAAGAATTCCACGATACGAGCCGCATCGAGCTGCAGATCGGCCCGATCGACGCGCCGATCCTGCATTCGCCCTCGGCCATGTCGATGGGCAATCCCCATGCTGTCTTCTGGGTCGATCGCGATCCGATGACCTATGACCTGGAACGCTTCGGTCCGCTTCTCGAAAACCATCCGATCTTCCCGGAAAAGGCCAATATCACGCTGGCACAGGTCACCTCGAAGACATCAATGGTAACACGCACCTGGGAACGCGGCGCTGGCCTGACGCTTGCCTGCGGCTCTGCCGCCTGCGCTGCCGGCGTCTCTGCAGCACGCACCGGTCGCACCGAGCGCAAGGTGACGATCACGGTGGCGTCGAGCCCCAATCGCGGCACGCTGACCATCGACTGGCGCCCAGACGACAAGGTCGTGATGACCGGTCCTGCCGAATGGGAATGGTCCGGCACGGTCGATCCGGTGACCGGCAGCTGGCAGCGCGATGTAAGCGCCGATGCAGAGGCCGCCACCCCGTGACCTCCGCGCGACAAGGCGCCGTCGAGGTCATCACCTTCGGCTGTCGCCTGAACACCTATGAATCCGAGGTCATGAAGGCGGAAGCGGCCAAGGCCGGCCTCGACAACGCGATCCTCGTGAACACTTGTGCGGTCACCTCAGAAGCCGTGCGCCAGGCCCGCCAGGCGATCCGTCGGGCGCGACGAGAAAACCCGGAAGCCCGTATCATCGTGACCGGCTGTGCCGCCCAGACAGAAGCGCAAAACTTCGCTGATATGCCCGAGGTCGATGCTGTGCTTGGCAACGAGGAAAAGCTGAAGGCCGAGCACTATCGCCGCCTGCCGGATTTCGGCGTCTCGGCGGAAGAGAAGGTGGCCGTCAACGACATCATGAGCGTGACCGAGACGGCCCCGCAGATGGTGGCGCATATCGACGGCCATGTGCGCGGTTTCCTCCAGGTGCAGAATGGCTGCGATCACCGCTGCACCTTCTGCATCATTCCCTATGGACGCGGCAATTCGCGCTCCGTGCCGATGGGCGCCGTCGTCGAGCAGGCGCGCAAGCTTGTCGAGAACGGCTATCGCGAGGTGGTGCTGACGGGGGTGGACGCGACGAGCTATGGCGCCGACCTGCCCGGCAATCCGACACTGGGCCTTCTTGCCAAGACATTGCTGAAGCAGGTGCCGGAAATCCTGCGCCTGCGCCTGTCCTCGATCGACAGCATCGAGGCGGACAGCCATCTCTTCGACCTGATTGCCGACGAGCCGCGTTTCATGCCGCATCT
>OGCL01000589.1_pt1 | contig 37731 bp, 40 predicted proteins | sample 1570041 | NCBI WGS metagenome assembly OGCL01 (sample SAMN06266162, study PRJEB24511) | hot springs metagenome | isolation source: Hot spring water | place: South Africa: Limpopo | collected 2015-06-22 | reverse complement strand
ACCAGTTGGAACATGTTCGGATAGCCTGCGGTGGTAATGCCGTAATATGACTCCGCGCCGTCTTTCCAGTCATCCATTAGGTTACGACCGTTCAGACCGATACAGTCGAAGTTTTTCATGTAGATGCGTGGATCAGTGATAAAGCCCGTCCCATAAATAATACAATCGGCTGGACGCTCAACACCATCGCGGGTCACGATGCTGTTTTCACGGATTTCCGCGATACCATCAGTGACCAACTCAACATTCGGACGATTAAAGGTCGGATAGTAGCGATTCGAAATCAAAATCCGCTTACAGCCCAGTACATAGTCTGGGATCAGCTTGTCAGCAATCTCTGGATTCTTCACTTGATAATGAATGAATTTTTCCAGCAGTTTTTGTGCGCCTTTCATGATGCGCGGATTAAAAATCGGCACAACCCGCGATTCATTTGACCAATACAGACGAGCGCGGTGAAATTTACGCAGCGCCGGAAACTTGGCAAACAGCTTCTTTTCAAACTCAGGGTATTTACGCTCATCGCGTGGGATGACCCATGCAGGGGTGCGCTGCATCACATACAGTTGTTTTACTTTCGGGGCAATCTCCGGCACATATTGAATCGCGCTGCCACCTGTGCCGATGGATACGACATTTTTGCCGGTCAGATCAAAGCTGTGATCCCACTGTGCCGAATGGAACACTTTGCCTTTAAAGGTTTCGATGCCTTTAAATTTTGGAATCTGCGGCACATGCAGTGGCCCTGATGCCAGCACAAAAAATTTGCACTTGATTTGCTCACCGTTGTTAAAGTCCAATGTCCAATGCGCGGTGTCTTCATCAAAGCGTGCGGCAGTCACTTCGGTATTAAAACGCGCAAATCGCGCCAACTGGTATTTTTCAGCAGTGGCTTGGATATATTCTTGGATTTCTTGCCAACCGGCATAACGCTTGGTCCAGTCGGTTTTACCTTCAAATGAAAACGAGTACATGTGCGATTGCACATCGCAGGCCGCGCCAGGGTAGGTGTTTTCACGCCATGTGCCGCCGACCGTGTTGCCCTTGTCAATCAGCACGAAATCTTCGTTGCCACTTTGTAGCAAGCGAATCGCGGTGGCCATGCCGCCAAAACCAGCACCAACAATCGCGGTTTCAACCACGCGCCGTTGGTTTGGCTCAACACCTTGAGCTGAAAAACGTGCTGCTTTCGCATTCATGAAGCAAAACTCCAACCAATCAAAAAATTCAAGCAAGGCCAAAACATCTGGGACATCTGGACTGGGTACGGCGTGAAAACGTGTAAACGCTAGTCACCAATACCTATAGCGGTTTTTTCGCCGCATATTGTAGCTAATTCTAGGCCATCTTACGCTGTTAAAATCAGTCAAAATCGCCGGTTTTTTTGCAGTTTGGGTTGATTTATTGAGCAGCATTCGATCAAGGTCGCCACTTTTTTACGGGGACTTCGTCCAAAGTCGCATGGTTTTTTGGGTACAAATCGGCTACGATTTTAGTACATTTGATAATCTGTATGGGATAATCGCCGGATGACCGATGTTCAAATTGCTGCGCCCGCAGGCAGCTTACAGGTTCGACCGATTTGGCAAGATTCCGATACACTGGTGTTGATCTGTCATCCGCATCCGCTGTTTGGCGGCACGATGGACAATAAAGTGGTGACTACATTGGCGCGTTTTTGGCGGCGACAGGGTCATTCTGTGCTGATGTTTAACTTTCGTGGGGTTGGTCACAGCACAGGACATCACGATGATGGCCGCGGCGAAATCGACGACGTACATACGGTGTTGGCGTGGGCGCAGTCGCAGTGCGCGGCGACACAGTTGATTTTGGCAGGTTTTTCGTTTGGCGCGTATATTGCAGCGGCAAGTGCTGATCGTTTTCAAGGTTGGCAGTTTGCTCGGTTACATCTACAACAGTTGATTTTAGTTGCGCCTGCGGTGGAAAACTATCCGATGCAGGCGTTGCAATTGCCGCAAAAAACCCGTGTGATTATCGGTGATCAGGATGAAGTTGTGTCACCTGCTGCAATGACGGCTTGGGCGCAGGCCTATCCATTAGATTTGGTGGTTGTGCCGGATGCTAGTCATTTTTTTCATGGTCGCTTAAACGACCTTAGTGCTCAGTTAGCGTGGTAATGTTTCATGAATATGCCTTTGCCTGAAGCGGTTGATATTCAGATCGCATTTGATGGTCGCTCGCCCGCCATGCGTTATGCCGATGCACTGGCCTCGGGTCAGTTTATGCCAGACGAAGAGCAAGCCGCTGCTGTGCATGCGCTTGATGAGGTGTGGCAACGCTTGGTACTGCGTTATGAGTCATCGCGTAAGCGTGGTTTTGGACGTTTGCGCAAAGCTGCTGTGCCGACCGGCGTGTACATGTGGGGCGGGGTAGGACGCGGCAAGACATGGCTGATGGATCAGTTTTTTGATGCCGTGCCGTTTCGCCGCAAGATGCGTATGCACTTTCACCATTTTATGCAGCGGGTACACCGTGAACTCAACGACCTCAAAGGCCAGCGCAATCCGCTAGAGCTGGTCGCGGATCGGATTTCGCGGGATGCGGTGGTGATTTGTTTTGATGAGTTTTTTGTCAGTAATGTCACCGATGCGATGCTGCTTGGCGACATTTTTCGCATGTTGTTTGAGCGTGGCGTGACACTGATTGCCACGTCGAACATTGAGCCAGACGGGTTATACAAAAACGGCATTCATCGGGATCGTTTTTTGCCTGCGATTGCCACACTGAAAAAACATGTCTGCGTCTTAAATGTCGATGCAGGGATTGACTACCGTTTGCGGGTGCTGAAGCAAGCCGAGTTATACCGTGCGCCGTTGTCCGACGATGCCGAAAACTGGCTGGCGCGGCGTTTTGCGGCACTCACCCAGCAGCATGAAATCTCCGATGAGCCTATTACGGTCAATCAACGCTTGATCAACACCCGTGGCCATGCTGAGGATGTGTTGTGGTGTGATTTTGATGAGTTATGCATGCGACCCAGAAGTGCAGCGGACTTTATTGACTTGGCCAAGACCTATAACACCATCTTGGTCGGCAAAGTGCCCGTACTTGACGATAACGTCAATGATCCAACACGCCGTTTTATCTACTTGGTCGATGAGTTTTATGATCGTCGGGTCAAGTTGATCGTGACCGCACAGCAGTCGATTTTAGAGTTATACAGCGGTGAGAAACTCGCTTTTGAGATTCAGCGCACCCGTTCACGTTTGCTTGAAATGCAATCTGACGAGTATCTACATGCAGCGCACCGTCTGGCCGATTGATCACGCGGTGCGACGAAACCCACACTAAGATGACAAAACCAGACTGATGCGGCTGGTTTTTTATACCCATCAAAATAGCCTAAGCATTTTTCCGTAAAACATTTGTCAAACAGTAAACTGGAATAAACATGGCAATATGCAATCAACGAAAAGTCGAGTAATGCGCATGAAGATCTTAATCAGTGGGGGCAGTGGCTTCTTGGGATCAGCACTGAGCCAAGCATTACTTGTAAAAGGGCATCAGGTCTCGATCACCTCGCGTCAGCCAGAACGCTGCAAAACAGTAGAAGGCGTCAATGTGCGTTATCTTGAGCGACTCACCACAACTGATTATTTTGACGTGGTGATTAACCTTGCAGGGGCGGGGATTGCTGATCAACGCTGGTCAGACACACGTAAACAAGCATTACGCGACAGTCGATTAGAAACGACACGCGCTCTTGTGGATTGGATGCGTAATGCCATACAAAAGCCAAGTTTGTTTTTATCCGGTTCGGCGATTGGGTTTTATGGTGCGCAAGGTGAAACTGAGCTGACCGAAACCAGTGAGCCACATGCAGAGTTTGTGCATCAACTGTGTGCCGATTGGGAAGATACCGCAAAAATCGCCGAAGAATTGGGCGTTCGTACCGTGTTGCTGCGCACGGGTGTGGTGCTGCATCCTGATGGAGGCATGCTGAGGCGGGTCTGGTTGCCGTTTAAGATGGGTTTTGGGGGGCGGCTGGGCGACGGTCAGCAGTGGATGAGCTGGATTAGTCGGCAGGATTGGATCGATGCGGTGTTGTTTTTGATGCAGCATCCGACCGCGCAAGGGGCATTTAATCTCACTGCGCCGAATCCGGTGCGTAATCTTGAGTTTACCCAGACCTTTGCAGAGAGCTTAAAGCGGCCAACGCTACTGCCGATGCCGACGTGGTTTGTTAAGTTGGCGTTTGGTGAGATGTCGGCGTTGCTGCTGGATAGTCAGCGGGTGTTACCAAAACGGCTAAAGGATGCCGGCTTTGTGTTTAAGCATCCGACGTTGCAAGGGGCGTTGGCTGAAGTGGTTTAAGAAAGAAACGTGGGTGGATATCAGGCAGCACAAATTGTGAGCAGCGTTGTAAAGATCAATTGGTTAGTCACTGCCTGACCAATTACATAGCTACAAATTATCACCAATTTCAAGTTCGTATACCTCTGCTTCCCATTTAAAAGTGCCGTTTTCGCCAGCACAGTACACTAGGCAGCCTGCGTTGCCATTTGGAAAAGTAAAACCTTGATCTAAGCAAACGATGTCACCAATTTTTGGAACACTTCCATCAAATGATCGAACACGCTCAGGGGGTATCTGTGCAATCAGAGTGGCTCTTATCATAGTTTGAGTTTGATCCTTAAATCGTAGGCATCTAGAAGGCAATCAGGCTAGGTGAAAAATCGCATAATCCACCGTCAACCTACCAACTTTCCCTACAACACACAAGCCACGCCAAATAAGTCCACAGCACCATTTCGCCAAAAAATAATCATCATTGAGCGTCGAGTGCCCCGATTGCATTAACATTTGGCTCAGATTGGCGTACCATTTACACCACTATAAACAGTGTCCGCGCTTGGCCTGCGCCCGTCGCGGACTTTATCACCCCACGAGAGGAATACACCGTGCTCGAAGCCTACCGCCAACACGTTGCTGAACGTGCCGCACTCGGCGTCCCGCCTAAGCCGCTGGACGACAAGCAGACCGCAGAATTAGTTACTCTACTGAAAAATCCACCAGCAGGCGAAGAAGCCTTCTTGGTCGATCTGCTCGAAAACCGTGTGCCTGCCGGTGTTGACCAAGCTGCTTATGTTAAAGCTGCATTCTTGGCCGCTGTTGCCAAAGGCGAAGCCACCAGCCCACTCGTGACCAAAGCCCGTGCCGTCTACCTGCTCGGCACCATGCTCGGTGGTTACAACGTTGCGCCACTAGTTGACCTACTAGACGATGCAGAGCTGGCCGCCGGTGCTGCTGAAGCCCTGAAAAAAACCCTGCTGGTATTTGAATCATTCCACGACGTGGCCGAAAAAGCCAAATCAGGCAATGGCGCGGCACAAGGCGTGATGCAGTCTTGGGCAGATGCTGAATGGTTTACCAGCCGCCCAGAAGTGCCTGCCGAAATCACCGTGACCGTATTCAAAGTCACTGGCGAAACCAACACCGACGACCTATCACCTGCACAAGATGCATGGTCACGTCCTGATATTCCATTGCATGCCAATGCAATGCTGAAAAACGTCCGTGACGGCATCAACCCAGACAAACCAACCGAAATTGGTCCAATCAAGCAAATCGAAGCACTGAAAGCCAAAGGCCACACCGTTGCCTATGTCGGTGACGTGGTCGGTACCGGCTCAAGCCGTAAATCAGCAACCAACTCGGTGCTGTGGTTTACTGGCGACGACCTGCCACACATCCCGAACAAGCGTGACGGCGGCGTGTGTATCGGCAGCAAAATTGCTCCGATTTTCTTCAACACCATGGAAGACGCGGGCGCACTGCCAATCGAGCTTGATGTTGGTCAAATGAACATGGGCGACGTGATCACCCTGCACATCGACCACAGCACTGCCAATGTTCGTGCCACAAAAGACGGCGCAGAAATCGCCGCAGCACCGCTAAAAACTCCAGTCTTGCTGGACGAAGTTCGTGCTGGTGGTCGGATTAACCTGATCATCGGTCGCGGTCTGACCGCCAAAGCACGCGAAGCGCTTGGCCTGCCAGCATCAACCCTGTTCCGCACCCCAGTACAGCCTGCCGACACCGGCAAAGGCTTTACTCAAGCACAAAAAATGGTCGGTCGCGCCTGTGGTCTGCCAGAAGGTCAGGGCATCCGTCCAGGTACCTACTGCGAACCCAAAATGACCACCGTCGGTTCACAAGACACCACCGGTCCAATGACCCGTGACGAGCTGAAAGACTTGGCTTGCTTGGGCTTCTCGGCTGATCTGGTCATGCAGTCATTCTGCCATACCGCTGCTTATCCAAAGCCAGTTGACGTAAACACCCACCACACCCTGCCAGACTTCATCATGAACCGTGGCGGTGTATCGCTGCGTCCAGGTGACGGCATCATTCACTCGTGGCTAAACCGTATGCTGCTACCAGATACTGTTGGTACTGGCGGTGACTCACACACCCGTTTCCCGATTGGGATTTCGTTCCCAGCCGGTTCAGGCTTGGTCGCGTTTGCGGCAGCTACCGGCGTGATGCCACTGGACATGCCAGAGTCTGTACTGGTCAAGTTCAAAGGCAAAATGCAAGCCGGTATCACCCTGCGTGATCTGGTACATGCGATCCCTTACTATGCCATTCAAGCCGGTGATTTAACCGTCGAGAAAAAAGGCAAGAAGAACATTTTTAACGGTCGTATCCTCGAGATCGATCTGTCAGAAATGGAAGGTGATTTGACTGTTGAGCAAGCGTTTGAATTGTCAGATGCGTCTGCTGAGCGTTCAGCGGCGGGTTGTTCGATTACCTTGTCAGAAGCGTCAGTTGCTGAATACCTGACCTCGAACATGACCATGCTGAAGTGGATGATTGCCGAAGGTTACGGCGATGCACGCACCATGGCACGTCGTGTTGAAGCGATGCAAAAATGGCTGGATAACCCAAGCCTGTTGAAAGCTGATGCCGATGCCGAATACGCCAAGGTGTATGAGATCGACCTAAGCGAAATCAAAGAGCCAATCCTGTGCTGCCCGAACGATCCAGACGATGCAAAACTGTTGTCTACCGTTGCTGGCGACAAGATTGACGAAGTGTTTATCGGTTCGTGCATGACCAACATCGGTCACTTCCGTGCTGCTGGTAAACTGCTGGACAAAGTCGAAGGTGGCTCATTGGCGACGCGTCTGTGGATTGCACCTCCGACCCGTATGGACGAGCATCAACTGATGGAAGAAGGTTACTACAACATCTATGGCAAAACCGGTGCGCGTACCGAGATGCCGGGTTGTTCGCTGTGTATGGGTAACCAAGCCCGTGTTGCGCCGAACACCACTTGTGTATCGACCTCAACCCGTAACTTCCCGAACCGTCTCGGTCAGGGTGCAAACGTGTACTTGGCTTCGGCTGAGTTGGCATCTGTTGCTGCGGTACTGGGCAAGCTGCCAACCGTTGAGGAGTACATGGGCTATGCTGCAACCATCAACAGCATGTCAGGCGAAATCTATCAGTACTTGAACTTCGACAAGATGAGCGAGTACACCGATAAAGCCGACAAAATCAGCGTTGCTCAGTTGACCTAATCGTCAAACTGACACAATGATTGCAAACCTCCATCAAGGAAATTTGGTGGGGGTTTTATTTAAAGGTGGTAAACAATGGACTATCAACTTCATGAATTGCGCATTCCAGCGGGTTGGCTGGTTTGGAAAAACCATTTTTATGACGTTACGCCTGATCAGGTGTTAGACGGCAATCAATTGGTTTTTCCTTTCTATGAGGATATTTTGCATCTGAAAAATAACACTTTGGGCATGGCACTGGATCTTGGCTGGTATCCAGAAGGCGACCCAAATGGTAGTTATAAACTTTGTGTCTTAAAGTTTGCCCGTGAGCCTCGGCACGCAAGTATGCCAGCGCAGTTTTTGAAGAAGAAATTCGGTGATTACGTCTACACGTATGAGCGGCAATATTTACAGGACAGCGATGCTTGGCACAATCCGATCCTATCATTTCAATCCAAAAATCAATACGAAATCGTTGATAAAATCAATCAAGTGCTGTTTGAGGCAGGATAAAACCAACTTTCTTTTAATTCAAAAATACGATCATTAAAATTAAAATAATCGTTTTTACAGATTATTTAGACTGGTCTAAGATAAGCCAAACAGACGGAAATAGCGTTGTTGGAGTTTCTCATGGCACAGATTCAGACTTTCGTGATCAGCAATCAGCGCACGTTAAAGAAAACTTTTAGCTACTACATCATGCACATGACGGTTGCAGCGGTGGTAGCGTTTATCGTCACCGGCAACATCTGGATGGCGTTAACCTTGAGTCTGTTAGAGCCGACCATCCAAGCATTTGCGTTTTTTATCCATGAAAAAGCATGGGCTCGTGATGATGTAGAGGTGGCTTCGACAGCATCCACCACAGAAGTATCAAACGTCACGGCTTAACCGGATGTTTAGCAAATCTCTTTTTGGTGTTCTTTACGGTATTGACTAGGCGTCTTGCCGTATTGACGTTTAAATGCCTGACTAAACGCAGTTTCTGAACCATAGCCAACCCGCTGACTGATCCGGCTGACGCTGTGTTGGTTTTCGCGTAAATTCCACGCCGCCAAACGCAAACGATGATCGGATAGATAACTCAGCGGTGGCTGTCCCATCACCTGACCGAAGCGCTCGGCAAACCCTGAACGCGACATACAGGCCAGACTCGCCAACTCAGCGACTGTCCAAGGCTGCTCAGGTTGCGCATGAATCGCCCCCAACACCGGTGCAAGCTGTGGATCGGCCAGCGCACTCAGCCAGCTTTGTGAGCCCTGCGGCAATTGCTCGACATAATCGCGAATGCACTCAATAAACAGCATACCGACCAAACGATTGATCAAAATATAGCGACCCGGCCTGTGCCGTTCAGTTTCTAGTGCCAGAAACTGTAGCCCGATTTTTAGCCATTCCGGTGCGCCTTGATCGGTCATGCCGCGAATCAAAATACAGTTGGGTAGGGCAGACAGTAGTGGTCGCGCCATCTCGACATCAAGTTCGCATTTGATACTTAAAATCAGGGTATCAGCCTGTGTGTGATACATGATCACCGGCTCGTTACGATGACCATGAAACTCTTTATCCAGTGGAAAAGGCACTTGTTTTATAGCCTTGTCTCCACTGAGTAGTGCATGCCGTCGTCCGGTCGGCAAAAAGATCATATCGCCTGCATGTAATACATGTGTGGTTATATCGTGGTCGATTTTGACCTGCACTTCACCCGTCATCACGATATGAAACATCACTGAACCATGACCATCTAACTGAAAGTGCCAATCATCCTGTGCCATGACGTAGATATACTGACCACGACTCAGGTAGACATCATCAAGAATTTGGCTCAGTGCATCCATAAAACAACATCGCAGTAAAAGAACAAATTGGAAAATCGCTCAGACCAAGCATCCGTTGCGATACTGACACCGCAGCATCATCAGCACCGTTATAGCACGAAACTGAAATACTGAGCATTGGCATCAGTTCAGCCGTGACACCCGAATCGAAAACCTGAATGCCACCAAATGACCCAATTCAACGGCTCAGGTGCTGCTGGCGTTTGGCGTATGTTTTTTGGACGCCATCGGCTGTTTATTTACATGATGATCGTACAAGATAATAGCATGAGTATCGAATAGATTGGTTAAAGGAGTGCTGCACATGAACGCCATTACGATCAACCCTGCATCCGTATCGAGTGATGATATTTTTTTGCAGCCAAAACCGTGGGTCGATGCCAAAAAATATCTATGGTTTTTAAGTCCTGCAATTCCAGCGATCGGTGCAGGTGCGCTGCTGATTTACAAAGCCAACCCGAAAAAAATGCGCGCGCTGGCATGGGTTGGTCCATTGCTAGTACATGCGGTCATTCCAGCACTGGATCGGATTTTTGGGGAAGACGCCAGCAATGCACCAGATGACATTATTGCGCAACTCGAAAATGATCCATATTACGCATATCTGGTGAAGCTGTTTATTCCACTACAAATGGCGGCCAATTACATCGCCTTGGACATTGCAGCCGACCGTAAAGCGCCAATGCTTGATCGGGTTGGTGTGACCATGACGCTCGGTGTGTTGAATGCGATTGGCTTTAACACCTCACACGAACTCAGCCATAAACACAATAAACTTGACCGGTTTTTGTCGATGTTTACCCTCGCACCGACCGGCTATACGCACTTCACTGTTGAGCATCCGATGGGACACCACCGCCGTGTGTCCACACCAGAAGATCCGGCCAGTTCACGCATGGGCGAGAGCTATTGGGAGTTTTTACCGCGTACAGTCGTCGGTGGGTTTAAATCGGCACTAGAGATCGAAACACGGCGGCTTGAGCGGCGCGGTGAATCGTTTTGGTCAGTCAATAATGAGTTGCTGCAAGGTTGGGGCATGTCAGCAGCGTTTTGGGCAGCGGCGGTGTCAAAGTTTGGCGTAGGCGTGCTGCCAGCACTGGCAGGGCAAGCGGTTTACTCGTCCAGCTTGTTTGAGATCATTAATTATGTTGAGCACTATGGTCTAAAACGCCAGAAAAAAGCCGATGGTCGCTATGAGCGCACCATGCCCGAACATAGCTGGAACAGCAACCGGATCGTGACCAATTTGGTGCTGTACCAACTACAACGCCACTCTGATCATCATGCTTATCCAACCCGCAGCTATCAGGCGCTACGGCATTTTGACAACACGCCACAGCTGCCTAGCGGTTACGCGTCGATGCTGCTACCGGCGTATATTCCATCATTGTGGTTTAAAATCATGGATAAACGTGTCTATGACCACTATCAAGGTGATTTGAGCAAGGCTAATATCAGTCCAAAGCGTCGGTCAAAGATTTTTGCCAAGTTTGGGTTTAAGTCGTCTGAGGTTTAAAGAGTATTAAATAAGTAGAGAGCCCCTCATCCTAACCTTCTCCCAAATGGGAGAAGGAACTCCCTCTCTCCTTTAGGGAGAGGGCTGGGGTGAGGGGCTTTTGATACAGTATAGTATTACTTCAACTCAGCAGATGATTTACCCAACAAGCGCCGCGCAACAATCAACAGTTGAATCTGTTGCGTGCCTTCAAAAATATCCAAGATTTTCGAGTCACGCGCCCATTTTTCCAGCAGTTCAGTTTCGGCATAGCCGACAGCACCACACAACTCGACACACTTGAGCGTGACTTCATTGGCGACGCGACCAGCTTTGGCCTTGGCAATAGATGCTTCTTTCGAGTTCGGTTGGCGATTGTCCGCCATCCAAGCTGCCTTGAGCGTCAGTAGTCGAGCAGCTTCCCATTCAGCTTCCAGACGATCTAGGGTCGCTTCGACATATGACGCTTGCATCGGCAGATGGGCATAGTCAGCAGATAGATGGTCTTTGAGCAGTTCGCGTGTGCGATCCAATGAGGCTTTTGCCACACCCACCGCCATTGCAGCAACCAAAGGACGGGTATTATCAAAGGTCTGCATCACGCCCGCAAAGCCTTTTTGTGCGTCTACTTCAGCCGTACCGAGTAGGTTTTCAGCAGGTACACGACAGTCGGCAAAGCTAATCGCAGCGGTATCGGATGCCTTGATGCCTAGCTTATGTTCTAAGCGAGTGACTTCCATACCCGGTGTGCCATGCTCAACCACAAACGATTTAATCGCAGCCTTACCCAGTGAACGATCAAGCGTCGCCCACACCACCACACAATCAGCACGTGCACCGCTGGTCACGTAGATTTTTTCACCGTTTAGGATGTAGTGATCGCCGTCTTTCACAGCGGTGGTGCGGATGTTGGCCGAGTCCGAGCCTGTACCGGGTTCGGTAATCGCCATCGCCGCCCATTTGCCCTTAAAGCGTTGCAACTGTTCTTCATTGGCGACTGCGGCAATCGCGGCATTGCCCAAGCCTTGCCGTGGCATCGCCAGCAACAGGCCAACATCACCCCAGCACATTTCCATAATGCCAAGTGCGGCGGACATATTCGAGCCATTTTTGACACCTGTGCCACTGCCTGAACTGGTACCTGAGCCGGTACTGGTTGCGCCGACCGCTTCACCGGAGCCTTCGTTCATGCCATCCAGCAGAGAGGCCAGCATGTTCAGTTCAACTGGCTTGGCGTGTTCGGCCTTGTCATACTTGCGAGAAATCGGGCGCAGCACGTTTTCGGCGACTTGGTGCGCTTGCTCAACCAGCATGGCAAATTTTTTCGGATTTTCTAAGTTCATGATATTGCTTCCAATCAATCAGTGAATGAGGATTACAGGCTGAGTGCGTTGTGCATGACTGCTAGGCTGCGCAGGTCACGATACCAACGCTCGACCGGATGCTCTTTGGTAAAACCATGTCCGCCCAACAACTGCACACTGTCCGTACCCAGCTTCATGGCTTTTTCCGCACATAAAATCTGTGCTAAATGCGCTTCGCGGTGGAACGGCTGTCCGTTTTCTGCCAAAGCACAAGCACGCCATGTCATCATGCGCATCGATTCGAGTTCAATCGCAATGTCCGCCACCATAAACGCCACGCTCTGCCGATGACTGATTGGCTCACCGAACGCCACCCGATCATTCACATACGGCACGACATAGTCCAAAATCGCTTCGCCCACGCCAAGTGCCAAAGCACAAAACGCTAAACGACCCAGATCCAGAAACTCGCGATAATCCGCGTCGAGTTTATTGGCGGCTGGAATGCGGACACCATCGAAGGTCAATCGGGCAGTTTGCGCCGCTTTTAAGCCCATCGCAGGCTCAGCCGCCACGCTCAAACCAGCCGTACCGCCTTCGACCACAAACAAAGTTGGCTCGCCGTCTAACTCGGCTGAAACGATAAAGAGCTCGGCAGTCTGTCCCATCAGCACCAAGGATTTTTCACCAGTTAATACATAGTCACCACCAGTCGAAGTGGCAACAGTCTTGAGTTCAACAGGATTAAAAATCGGCGTCGGCTCCACACAAGCCAGCGTTGCAACCAGCGGTGTTTCTTCCACAAACGCAGGTAGATACTTGGCTTGCTGCTCAGCAGTGCCGTAACGGGTCAGGACATTGGCGACGGAGACCGATGTAAATAAGGCAGCACTGAGTGAAAAATCCCCTTTGCCCAAGTCTTCCAGCGCCAGCATCTGAGTCACCAGACTTTCTTCGGTCGCCATGCCGCCAAACTGCTCAGGCACTGCGTAATAAATAATCCCTAAATCCGCTGCCTGCGCCAAAATTTCGGCTGGAATCTGGTGGGCTTCATCAGCGTCATGTGCCGCAGGGCGCAGCACTTCACGCGCAAAGCGCGACAGGTTATCACGCACCTGTTGCTGTTCATCCGACAGCGACAGATCAAACACCCCCGCTTTTTTTTGCTTGTCTAGACGGGTGGCCGCGCCGCTGGCCTTGGCGGGCTTGAAGGTGCGCGATGCCGTCGCAACCAGTTTGAAACCATTTTTGGAGCCGTGATACAGCATTTTTTCGACCGCTTCACGGATCTTCAGGCGATCCGGTAAATCACTTGCTGCAAACTGCGTCAGGATCGCAAGGCCAAACCCTTGTGCCTTACCCAAAGACTTTGTGTTCATTGTTGTTTACTCCGTATCCAGTGAGGTTGCATCACATCTTTATCCTGTCACGGCTTGACCAGATGCTGTATTGCCGTAGTGACGTTGTTTAATGGATGTTTTGGTCAGTCACTGTTTGGCCAGTGTACGCGAGTGTGGTTATCCGGTGCAGCGGCGGCACATCTGGTAGATGGTTGTCACTATGCTTTAGGCAGCTTTCCCAATTAACCAACAGACTGTTTCCGCTAATAGGAGTTATGGGAATTTTTAACTTAAAATTAGTACATATATGTACGTTAATACAGTATAGTATTTATGATTAATAGCACTGTATCGGGGTGGCGCATGGATATCGGTTTACAACTGCAACAAACTCCGAATTGGTCTAGTCTGAATGCCTATGAACGCGCCAAGCTGTGCTGTCAGTTGCTCAATACGCTTGGCCAGCCGATTCCGAGTTGGATGCAGATTCGGCAGTGGATCGGCAAGGGCAGTGCCAATGATATTCACCGCGCCAAGCAAGATTTTTTAGCCGAGCGACAAACTGTTAAAACCGATTGGATGACGCAACATGATCTACCGACTGCGCTAAGTGGCTCTTTGCAAGACTGGTGGCAACAGCTCAAACACGCCGCTGAGCAAGAATACTTGGCCGAAAAGCAACAATGGCAGCAGGAAAAGACGGAGCAGAATGCACAACTCACCGCCGCTATGCAGGAAATAGAACAGCAACAGCAAAATCTGATTCAGTTAAAAATAAAAATTGAGCAGCAGCAAGCCGAGTACCAGCAGGTCTGTGAGCAATTGTCTGTTAAAGAACAGGCATTGACCATGCAGCAACAGCAGATCGAGCAATTGTCTGAATTACTGACGTCGCAGCAGCAGCTGTATTTGGCGGCACAAGCCAGTCAACGTACCGAGCAGATGGAGAATCAACAAAACCTTGAGGAGCGGATGACGCAACGATTGGACGCGCAATTGAGCGCAGTCGCAGACTTTCAAGTATTTGCGATACAACAGATTGATCAAGCACGCCAACAGATCACTCAACTCGAAAACCAGCAACAGCGTCGGCAACAATCTGAGCTGCTTGATGCGCTACAACAGATCACCACTCAACAAACCCAGCAGCAAAACTGGTTACGACACTATTTGCGAAAGCAGCAGCTAGCACAGAATCATCCCAACAAAAAACGTGGTCACATGCATCAAATGCGCGGAGTGTTTAGAGTTTGATTAACAGTTTCATATTGAGTTGAAGATCTTATTAAAATACTGATTTATTTAATAGATTTTTTAACTTGTCATATGTTTGTTCAGTCAAATATACTGTGTAAATTGATGGATATTTCAGTTGTGCCAAGCAGGAAGTTTGGCTCAGCAGTACACAGGGGCGTGTGCTGTAAAGTGCAAATGATCACACAAGGAGTCAGATCATGAGTGAGTTAATGCGGGTTACTTACGTTAGCCGTTCAACCTTCAAACCTTTCGGCTCACAATCAGGAATTGAGCCAAATGTCGCACGCATTCTGTCACAATCACGGCGTAATAACATGCATCGCAATTTGGTTGGCGTGCTGTACTACGGTAATGGTTGTTTTTTTCAGTGTCTCGAAGGGAACTCGGATGACATTGATCAGCTGTTAGAGAGTCTGCGCCGCGATCCACGTCATCGTGATCTGGAGATTCTATCCAGAGAGTCGATTGATTATCTATCCTTTATGGATTGGAACATGAAATACGTTTCGGTTGACCAAAAAGTGCAGGATCTCCTGAAGCAACACAACATGAAGCGTTTTGATCCGTATCAGTTCAGTCCTGAGATGATCAAGCAGTTGGTGGATGTCTTTCATCAGTTACCAGAGCCAGTATCGCCGACTGAGATTGAGCAGCATGCAGATGCGGCGGAGGCACTGCTCGATAGCCAAACCGCAAAATCTCGGATTGATCGGATTGTGGCCTATGTGCTAGGGACGATCGCTGTGCTTGGCAGCGTATTTATGATCAATCTAGCGATGGCCTCAGGGGCATTTTTGTAAATCAGTGGTGTCACCTGTTGAGTAGACAGATTCACAGCGATAAGCGGCGCAGTTCAGGTATGAGCTGCGCCCGTTGCCACCAATAATAAAATTGATCTGATATTTGTTTGGCAGATGGAATGGCATGCTGAATATATTTACCATTCAATGTTTGCCGCTCCAGTTGTAACTGCAACAGATGGCGTTGATCTACCAACAATATGTCCATGTCACTTGCATCATCCGGCAAGACTTGGCGAATCTGTACCAAACTTGATAGGCGTTGTTGCAGCCGTAAGATCGGATGCGATGTTGGGATGATCCGCTGCGTACTACTTACCAAAACGCACACCTGAGCGTAGCGACTTGACCGCGCAAACACCGATAATGCTGCTGTGACATCTACGTCATCAAACTGACCTTGCACGAAGTTACTGAGCATGATCAGCACTTCGCGCTCTGCGTTTTGAATCATATCGACCGCATGCAGATGCACGTCAGCACCAGACAGGTGCTGGATTTGGTTCAGTATGGTTTCGGTTGAACCTGCCACATTCCCTGTCACTTCGAATTCAACCTCATCACGTTCACGAATGCCACTCAATCAGCCAGTCAGCCAAATCAGCCCAACTGTCTTGCCCAGATCTCTGCCTAATCTCTGCCTAAGCACCTTGCAATACAGTCTGACCACGCAATCTCAATCCGCATTAATCTGGCTCAGACACCAATAACATCCCTTGCGCCAACCAATCGTTTAATACAATCTGATCAATGACTTGCCAGTCCAATGTTTTTAGCACAGCACCATCCGCCAACCGTTGCAAGAACGCGGCCTGCTCAGGCGTTTCGATCAGGGTCTGCTCACCATTTAAAAAGAACTGCTGCGTACCGTCAGTATGTCTGACGTATAACAATCGCGCCGCCGGATCGAGTCGAATGGTCGCACCAACCCTAGCTAAATGCTGCCAAGCGTCGGCATCAAAGCCTTCACCCTCTGGCAAACTGTCTGGGTATTTGGGTTCACTGAGCAAACCCAGCACCGCCTGCTCAAAATGCACTGGATCATTCACCACCTGCATCAGCGCGTGGCGCAGTTGCTCTACATCATGCAGACTGATTTCGCCAGTCGCTTGCACCGGCAGCCGCTGTTGATCGGCGACGGGGATATTCAGGCTGTGGTGTTCCAGCAAGTGATCAGTCAGCCGCTCCAGCATCTGCGCAGGATTTGGCATCCGAAAGCCAAACGAACAGGTCAAACAGTCATCGCCTTGCGCCACGCCATAATGCGATAGCTTGGGCGGCACATACAGCAAGTCACCAGCTTGCAACACCTCATCAAAAATCACTTCGCCTAAATCACTGAGCAAGCGTAGCGGCTGATTCGGAATAAAACGGGTCGATTCATCACAGGTTTTGCCGAGTTGCCACTGACGGCGGCCACTGGCTTGCACCAAAAAAACATCGTACTGATCGAAGTGACGACCGACCGAACCGCCATTCGGTGCATACGAAATCATAATATCGTCACGCCGCCACTGTGGAATAAATGCAAATTGTTGCCACAATTCGGCCAACTCAATCGACCAATGATCGACCGCTTGCACCAACAGCGTCCAGTATTCCGGTAGACTTTTGCGATTCAGGTCTTTTTTGACCAATGGCGAGGTTTTGACTTTCCATTGATCGTGTTGCTTGCCATGCTGGGTCAGTAGGCGAGCAGTCACGCCATCTTCCAGCGCAAGGTTAAATAAATCTTCTGGTTCAAACATACCATTCAGTTGTGGCATCGCATTGCGTACCAGCAGTGGTTTTTTTTGCCAGTATTCAGTCATGAATTGTTCAGCAGTTAATCCGCCCAATACGGCCAGTGGTTGCGATGACATTATAAAACTCCTATTTTCCCGCCGATGATCCAGCAGCTTTTGTCCCAAAACACCAGAATACAGCGGCAGTGATCAGACTGCCCAATGTTGCCAAGGCCATATCTGCATGTGCATCCCAAATATCACCTTGCTGCCCGTTGTAATTTTCAGCATCTTCCGCTGACATACCAAGCGCAATCCACCACTCGATAAACTCATAAAACACACTGGATGCCATCACAAACTGTACTGCCAGCAGCGCAATCGCAAATTTTCCCGCTTGGTTAAAGCAGCGACGCAACACATCGGCAATCAACGGATACAGCAATAAACCATACAGCAAATGCACCAGACGGTCATACATATTGCGTGACCATCCCATATTGGCATCCAGATCCCAACCCAATATAGCAATCAGCCAGTCATTATAGGGCACATACGAATACAGGTAGTGGGCGCCCAAGACGTGGAACAGCAAAAAGATGATTGCCCCAGCGAACCCTGCACGGGAGACCCAGCCTTTGAGTGTCGGAATGAGCAGTCCGATCACAAACAGCAGTGTGCCGAGTTGATGTAATAAGTACGATGAAAACTCGAGTGGCTGAATGCTTGCGACCGCACATGCCAACGCCAGCACGGCCAGCCAAGCGTAGTGAAATCGACTCAAGTGTTGGGTGTTGATCATGTTGCTATTCTCATGGTTTTTACACATAAAAACGGGGCAATACTCGTTTGCCCCGCCGCTCAACGTATGCACCAGTGTTTTGGATCGGTGTTTGGGGTCAGTATTACAGTTTTGCCAACTGATCGGCCAGATCTTTGGCCTGTGCCGCAGCATTGCCGGTATAGCTGGCCGGTGTCATTTCAGCCAGTCGTTGACGGTCGGCAGCAGGTACGGCCACTAACTCGTTACCGGCGATAAAGTCCAGCATCATCTGACGAGTCATGGCCTGACCACGCGTCAGTTTTTTTAGCTTCTCATACGGCTGCTCGACATTATAACGCCGCATCACGGTTTGGATGGGTTCGGCCAGCACTTCTTGCGCACTGTCCAGATCGGCATTGATTCGCTCTGCGTTCAGTTCTAGCTTGCCGATGCCTTTTAAACAGGCATCATACGCGATCAGACTTTGTGCTAGACCAACACCCATGTTGCGCAGTACGGTCGAATCGGTCAGATCACGCTGCCAGCGGCTAACTGGTAATTTTTCACCCAGATGTGCCAAGACGGCATTGGCGATCCCCAGATTACCTTCGGAGTTTTCAAAATCAATCGGATTAACTTTATGTGGCATGGTGGATGAACCAACTTCGCCGTCTTTCAGTTTTTGCTTAAAGTAACCGAGCGAAATATAGCCCCACACGTCGCGGTTAAAGTCGATCAAAATCGTGTTAAAACGACGAATTGCGTCGAACAACTCAGCAATATAGTCGTGCGGTTCAATCTGGGTGGTGTACGGGTTAAAATCCAAGCCCAATGATTGTACAAACTGCTCTGCATGTGCCGCCCAGTCGATGTCGGGATAGGCCGACAAGTGCGCGTTGTAGTTACCGACTGCGCCATTGATTTTGCCGAGTAGTTCGACCTGTTCGGTCTGTTTGATCTGACGGGCAAGGCGATAGGCGACATTGGCCATTTCTTTGCCCAGTGTTGTTGGGCTTGCGGTCTGGCCGTGCGTGCGAGACAGCATCGGCTGATCCGCGTATTCGACCGCCAAACGGCCAATCGCATCGCGTAGCTCAATCATGGTGTTGAGCAGCACTTGGCGGCCATTTTTGAGCATCAAAGCGTGTGACAGGTTGTTAATGTCTTCTGAGGTGCAAGCGAAATGAATAAATTCACCCGCGTCCTTTAGCTCGGCAATGTGTGCAGTTTTTTCTTTTAAAAAATACTCAACCGCTTTGACATCGTGGTTGGTGGTACGCTCGATGGTCTTGATCCGTTCGGCATCAGTTTCCGAAAAGCCACTCACGATCTGATCCAATGCTTGATTGGTCGCGGCCGAAAATGGCGCAATCTCGGTGATGGCTGGATGGTTGGCCAGCGATTGTAACCAACGCACTTCCACCGCAACCCGTGCGGCAATCAGCCCAAATTCAGACAAAAATGGCCGCAGCGCGTCGCATTTACTGGCGTAGCGGCCATCGAGTGGGGAGAGTGCAGTCAGGGTATTCATTCAAGCAAGCCTATGGGATGGTGAAAATCTTGGGCAGCGATTATAACAAAAAACCATTCACAAAAATCTTTTCGAGAAGGTCGCTATTTTTATCACACCAGCAAGCCGCGATTATCCTGATAGACGCGCTTGAGTTGTGTATCAATCATCCGAATGTTTGTGGCCTGTACCCCAAACTGCTGTGCCACAGTTGACCATTGACTCAAGGCCTCTAGCACTTGTGCAATCACCTGCTGCGCGGCTGACCACTGGGCAAAATTGGCATGTTTGGCTAGTTTTTGGATCGCTTTAAGGGGCGGCTGTTTGCCATATCCAGCAAAACTGGTCATATGCTCGCCGTAAGCATTTGGGCTAAAGGTCACATCATAAAACGGCGCGAGTCGCCAATCGCCGAGATCATTCTGTAAAAACGCCCAGTTTTTGCTGTGGTCATCTTGATTGAGCGCAAATAAATTAAACATTGCCCGTCGAAACACCGCTTGGCCTGCGGCGGGACTTTGACACAACTGCTGCGCCAGTTTAATTAACGCCTCATAATCCAGCGACGGCGCACGAAAATCCGCCGCCAATAGCCCACACGCACTGTGCAAATGCGCACGACCACCGACAGGCGTGCAATCAAATCGCTGCTGTGCCAGCCACACACGATTGGGACTGCTAGCGGACAACGCGGCAGGCACGGGCAATAAGCAGCTTTCTGGAATCTCGATGCCGGCCAGTGCCGCCAGACACAAATATGCCGCCTCGCAACGGCTTTCATCATGGCCGAGCGGGAAGTGCGCCGAGGTAAATTTGACCAGCCACGCACGATCACCGGCACGCTGTATCGTGCTAATCGGTGTCGTGGCGTTGAGTGACGCACCAAGTGAAGCAGCAGCATAAACCAAAGCTTTAGGTCGTGCGCCGCCTGAACTGCCGACGGCGGCCAGCTGTGCGAGTACCCGTTCAGTCTGGCCGTCGAACACCGATTGCGCCGAGCGGCCAAGCAATGCCAAGTCGGTTTGGGTAGTGGCATGACTGTCGGCACGATCCCAAACAGGGCGATAGCGCAATGCCCCCATACCAGAGTCCCCGACATACGACAGTCGATCCATCGCAGTGAGTTGCTGCGGCAGCCAGCCTTGTTGCCGAAACACCCGATCCATCAATAACGTACCCCAACCATCAGGCAGTGAATCGGCAAACACCCCATGCAAACCTTGATGTGGTTGAGCGGCGGCGAGTTGCACACCTTGATCAAACGCCAGCTTAAACGGTGACAGTGACGGGTAGTGCTCAACATAATCCGCGTCATACTGAAAATATACGCCGGTGCGATTTTGTGCGATTTCGCCGACCAATACATCACGCGCATCACTTAAGCAACGATACACTTGTAAGCGTCGAATCGGCTCAAAGGCTTTCATCCGCGCAGCACCTCATCAATGCTTTTTGGGCTGGGTTTTTCGGGCTGTGTCAAGCTCTCCAGTCTTTCGAGTTGATCGACCACTTGCCACAATAAAATAAATTGCCGTAGCGAGATCTGACCGGTGGTCTCGAATTTTTTAATGGTCGGCGCGGGCACTGTACTGCGCTCGGCCAGCGCGTCACGTGATAGTTTCAGTGCGCCACGCTTAGAGCGAATTGCTTCGGCCAGATGAAGCTGCACATCGTGTGCAGACAGTAACGACAGCATAGGACTGACTCCCTCAGGCTAACTCAGACTAGCGCAGTACAGCTTGGTTTAAAAAAGATATTATCATAGCCATATAGCCTATAAACAACTATTTTTGGATATGGTTATATCTTTAAACAAGTTCAAAAAAGTCGGATGTTAATGCAAAACCATTCGATTTAGTGTTTTAGAAAAACCATTCTGGCGTTGGTGATACGCAGGATATATCTTTCAAATCTCTTAAAAAAACAAGACATCCCAATGTCTTTTTATTGGCAAATTCCGAAAAAATTGATACCCATATGTCTTTTTATGCTTTTAAGATGCCTTTACCACTCTGGGTCGATCTAGCATCGCCAGCTCACGTAGATCCAGCATCACTTGCCGCCGTCCTAACACGAAACGCCAACGCCGCCCGCCCAGCGCATGCCATGTATGCGCCGCCTGTAAGCCAGTCAACAAGCAGGCACGAATCCGATCAACATTTGCTGGGTTGGTCAGCTCAGACTGCTGACCACGCACATTTAAGCGCATGTTCAGCGTGCCAGCGGTCTCTAAGTAGAGCGCGGCTAAACCCGCCAGCAACGCGGTATGCCGCAAGTCCCCCGCAAAAAAATGCAGCCGATGCCGCAGGGTCGGCAGTTGTTTGTCGATCAATTGCACCAGCGGCGCACGGCCAAACACTTTACGCTCAATCACCAGAAGACTGGTGGCATAGAGCAGGATTTGATTTTTGCGCAGTTGTTTGGTCTGTGGCACGGTTTGGTAGGGCTGCACCAAACACCGCTCCAGACTCGACAAGCCCAAACGCAACGCCGTCGCACGCTGAAAGCGTCGCTCTAATGGCTGCTCAGATAGACTTTCTGCCAACAGATAGTCATAAGCTTCACCGTGTGTCACCAACGCCGCTGCACCTTGCGTCGCCAACAGATGCACCAGCTTGGCCGACTGAAACACCGCAGCCAAAGCTAGCGTCCGCTGTTGTGAGGGCGTGAGCGTCATCTGATCAATCGGCAATTCAAGCATACTGAGTGGCCTGAATTGAGTCAGCACCAGCAAACACCATCGGCGCATCGGTACGGGCAATCACCCCACCGCCTAAGCAGACATCTCCTTGGTAAAACACCACCGATTGGCCAGCCGTCACTGCCCGTTGTGGCTGGTCAAACCGCACGCGCACCGCACCATTTTCGCCGTCTGCAAATACAGTACAGGCTTGATCAGGTTGCCGATAGCGCGTCTTGGCAGTACAGCGTAATCCTTCGGTTGCAATCGACTGATCGCCAGACACCCAGTCAATCGGCTCGCTCCATAAGGTTTGGCTTTGCATCGCTGGATGTTCGTGACCTTGACCGATGATCAGTCGATTGTTTTGCATGTCTTTTTGCAGGACAAACCACGCGCCCTCGGCTTGGTCTTTTAGGCCGCCGACGCCGATGCCATTGCGCTGACCCAGCGTGTAATACATCAGTCCATCATGCCGCCCGACCACTTGACCGGTATCGGTGACGATGTCACCGGCTTGGGCGGGCAGGTATTGCTTTAAAAAATCCCGAAAACGCCGCTCACCGATAAAACAAATGCCAGTCGAGTCTTTTTTGCGGGCAGTGGCAAGCCCAAGCTCGGCGGCTTTGGCGCGGACTTGTGGTTTTTCCAGTTCACCGACCGGAAACAAGGTTTTGGCAATTTCACGGCCATTCACTGCATGTAAAAAATAGCTCTGGTCTTTGTTACCGTCACGACCGCGTAGCAATTCGGCCACCGTTTCGCCATGTGCATTCTGATAAATCTGGCCTTTACGGGTGTAATGACCAGTCGCAATAAAATCTGCACCCAAGGTCAAGGCATGGTCTAAAAATGCCCGAAACTTGATTTCTTTATTGCATAAAATATCCGGATTGGGCGTGCGACCAGCTTGATATTCTTTTAAAAAATGCTCAAACACCCGATCCCAATATTCCATCGAAAAATTCGCGGTACGCAGCACGATACCCAGTTGATCGCACACCGCTTGTGCATCGGCCAGATCTTCCAGCGCAGTACAATACTCGGTGCCGTCATCTTCTTCCCAGTTTTTCATAAACAAGCCTTCGACCCGATAGCCTTGTTCAAGCAACAGTGCCGCCGACACCGACGAATCCACGCCACCAGACATGCCGACAATCACATACGGTGCAGCGTTTGCCGTCACCATGTCGGATGATTGAGAGGTTGGATTGGCTGAAGGGTGAGGGGCGTTCATGGGGCAAACTCGCTTTAAAACACGAAAAGTTCAGAATAAATGGCAGGGTTAAGCATTGATTAGGCTAGGGTCGGCAATAAACAAGGGATGCTCATAAATTAAATCCAGTGGAAACGCGCGACCACGCTGCGCATCTTCAATACAGCGCAGCACCAAAGGCGAACGCGCACGGCCAGTGTCTTGTAATTCATCCAGCGTCAGCCATAACGCTTGTTCAATCCCAGTATCCAGTGGTCGATCAGCGTCATGCGACAGTGCCTCTGCCAAAAAACACACCCGATAATAGGTGCAGTCTGGATTGCTGGGCGGCGTATAGGTATAAAAACCCAGCAGAGCAGTCGGGCGCACTTGCCAACCGGTTTCTTCCAAAGTTTCACGAGTCGCCGCCTCAAGCAAGGTTTCTCCAGCTTCAACATGCCCCGCCGGTTGATTGATTACCAAATGACTGGTCGATGGACTGTGTTCTTCCACCAATAAAAAACGACCATCGCGTTCGACCACCGTTGCAACGGTGACATGTGGCATCCAAGACATTGATGAACCCCAAAACAGGTGAAGTATGGTCTGATTGAAGCGGTAGCGCATCAGACTCGCTATACTTGCATAATACGGGATTTAGACAGGCAAACCAAATGCAGGATTTACCGATCCAGCCAGTACCTCCATCAGAGCCAGCATCAACGCCACCCGCGTCGCCACAGTCGCTACAACCGTTTAGTCATTTAGATGACAATGGTGCGGCGCATATGGTCGATATTACCGACAAGCCGATCAGTCGGCGAGAAGCGGTAGCGACAGGATTTATTCACCTGCAACCTGCCACACTGCGCTTACTGCAAGACCAAGCACTGCCCAAAGGCGATGTATTGGCGACGGCACGGATTGCGGCGATTCAAGCGGCCAAACAAACCGCCAACCTGATTCCGCTCTGTCATCCGTTGCCGTTAAGCAAGGTGAGTGTTGAGTTTGTCATCGTCGAGCAGCCACAAAACACCGGCATTCATATCACGGTGACCTGTCGTACTACCGGACAAACCGGCATTGAAATGGAAGCGCTGACTGCCGTCAGTGTCGCCGCGCTAACCCTGTATGACATGTGCAAAGCAGTCGATCAAGAGATGGTGATTGATCAAGTGACCTTACGCCAAAAAACCGGAGGCAAAACCGATGTCCATCGCTGAATCTAACGTGCAATCTGAAGTAAAAGTCTTATTTTTTGCCCGTCATCGTGAACAAATGGGCAGGGCAGAATTGGCTATTCGGCTGACTGAGCCACTCAGCTTGGCTGAATTAAAGCAACTGATCAGCCAGCAGCATCCCGCTTTTAGCAGTCTGCGGCAACCGATCATGGCCGCAGTGAATCAGGATTTTGCTGACGATGATCGGCTGGTACAAGCGGGCGATGAAGTGGCATTTTTTCCACCCGTGACTGGAGGATAAATCATGCCGAACCAGATCCAGACGCGGATTCAGGTGCGGGTGCAAACCGAGCCGTTTGATGCCAATCAACTCGAACAAGCATTACAGACTGATTCGCAAATCGGTGCAGTGGCGAGTTTTATCGGTCGAGTACGTGACCATGGCGATCAGCCTGATGTGGTGGGTTTGGTATTGGAGCATTACGCCGGTATGACTGAACACGTGCTGACACGTTACTGCCAGCAAGCCAGTCAACGCTGGCCACTGTCGGCGATTGTGTTGGTGCATCGGATCGGTGAGTTGCGACTAGGCGAACCGATTGTTGGTGTGGCAGTATCAAGTGCGCACCGCAAGGATGCATTCGAAGCAGTACAGTTTTTGATGGATTTTTTAAAGCATGACGCGCCGTTTTGGAAGCGCGAGTTATTGGCAAGCGGCGCATCGGCGTGGGTCGAACAAAAAACCAGTGACCAACAGCAGCTAGGCCGTTGGTTTTAGCCGTTGGTCGGTCAGCGGCCTTAGTGATTAATGGTTTTCAGACGCATGATTAATGGTGTAGCGCGGCAACTCGATTTCTAGGTCTTCCGTGATGGCTTTGACCTGACAAGACAGCCGCGAGTCTGGCTCTAAGCCCCATGCCCGATCCAACAAATCCGCTTCCACGTCGTCCATCTCGGCCAGTGTATTAAACCCACGACGCACGATGACATGACAAGTGGTGCATGCGGCTGACATGTCGCAGGCATGTTCGATTTTTACGCCATGATCGAGTAGGCTTTGGCAAAGATTGGCATTCGATGCAACCTCGAATATTTTGCCGTCTGGGCAAATCTCAGCGTGGGGTAGTACAGTAATACGCGGCATTAGCGACGGCTCCAGAGTAAAAATGACGGGGGTAACGTCTTACCAATCATGTAAATGTGTTCCTGTCAGGGCGTTATGGATATTACGATCCATCCGCACCGCAGCAAAGGTGTCACTGTGAGCTTTTAGCGCATCAACAGCAGACTCAATCATGGTCAAATCGTCACCGGTCAGCGCCTGTTGTAGCTGCGCCATCGCAGTGGTGATTTGCTTTAAGGTTTTTACGTCTAGCAAGTGCGCATCATGCTCAAGTGCTTGCTCTAAGGCGATCAACTCACGCTCGGCTTCCACTTTAGTTTCAAACAGACTACGCAACTGTTTATCGACTTCAGCGTACTCAAAACCGTCGGTCAGCAGGCGGGACATGTCGGTTTCTGACAAACCATAGGACGGTTTGATCACGATGTCGCTTTGTACACCAGAGGTTTTTTCACAGGCACTCACCGACAACAAGCCATCCGCGTCAATATTAAAAGTCACCTCGATACGCGCTGCACCTGCAACCATCGGCGGAATCCCGCGCAACTCCAACCGTCCCAGTGAACGGCAATGATTGACCATGTCGCGCTCACCTTGCAGCACATGAATCAGCATTGCGGTTTGGCCGTCTTTATAGGTGGTAAACTCTTGGCGACGGCCAGTTGGGATCGCAGTATTGCGCGGGATCAGCCGCTCTACTAAGCCACCCATGGTTTCAAGTCCGAGCGAGAGCGGCGTCACATCCAGCAACAGTGCACCATCGGCACGATTACCGGCCAGTTGATCGGCAGAGATCGCCGCACCCAAGGCAACCACTTGGTCTGGATCAATGCTACACCGTGGCACTTGCCCAAAAAACTGCTGTACTGCTTGTTGAATGCGCGGCACGCGTGTTGAGCCACCGACCAGTACCACAGCACTGACTTGAGCGACTGAACGCTTGGCGTCACGCAAGACACGTTTGCAGACATTAAGGCAACGCTCAACAATCGGCTCTATCAACTGATTGAACGTATCACGACTCAGCTCACCCTGCCAATCTGACCACGTCACGGGTACTACATCCTGACGGCTCAACTGTTCTTTGAGATCACGCGCCAATAGCGCTAAACCCTGCTGCTGACTCGGTGTCGGACTAACACTGCCTGCTTGTTGACACAACCACGCGGCGACCAGCCGGTCGATATCATCACCACCCAGAGCCGTATGTCCACCGGTGGCCAGAACCTCGTAAACGCCCTGATTCAAGCGTAAAATTGACACATCAAATGTGCCACCACCCAAATCAAAGATCACTTGGATTTGTTCTTGTGCCGAGGTCGCATCGACTTGATCGAGACCATAAGCAATCGCAGCCGCTGTCGGCTCATTGAGTAAGCGCAGCACATTCAAGCCAGCCAAGCGAGCAGCATCGCGCGTGGCCTGCCGCTGTGCCTCATCAAAGTAAGCAGGCACGGTAATCACCGCACCGATTAATTCACCACCAAGGCTTGCTTCAGCCCGCTGCCGTAATACCGTTAGAATATCTGCCGAGATTTCTACCGGTGTCTTGCGACCTTGCGCCGTCATAAACGCAGGCATTTCGTCATCATGCCCAAGCAGTTGGTAGGGGTGATCAAAGCGAATATCCGCACTTGAACGCCCCATAAATCGCTTGACCGACACAATCGTGTTACTCGGATCGTCAACGGCCTGCTGTCTAGCACTTTGTCCAACCACTGGACGCGCATCACCGTAGTACACCACCGATGGCAGTAAGGCTTGCTGCTGGTCATCCATCAGCACTGTAGGCAAACCAGAACGCACCGTCGCGACCAAAGAATGCGTTGTACCCAAGTCGATGCCGACCGCCAGTCGATGTTGGTGTGGGGCAGTGGATTGGCCAGGCTCGGCGATTTGGAGCAGTGCCATAACAAAAATTCCTAAAAAACGCTTTTCTAAAAAATAAACTGCCCTGTCAAACCAGCAGGGCAGATGAGCGCAACACGAATCAGCAGCACATCAAAGGTCGTGTTAAATATCATCGTCAAGATGAGCATCCAACTCATCAAAACGATCTTCAACCCGATCAAGATCAGCAAGGACTTTTTGAATAAAGGCCAGCTTGCGGGCAGTATCGCGCGCTTCTGCCCAGTCTTGCGCATCCCAATCGATTTGAAACTCGCTACATAATGCCTCAAGCCATTGTTGTAGCTCAAGTCTTAAGCTGATCAATTCAATTGCAGAACTCACCTCATCAAGTTGCTCACGCAACTCAATGGCGTTTTGCAAAAAATCCATATCATGGATCGACTGTTCCAGCCCATGCGCTTGCCCTTGTAACGCCAGCAAGTGCGCCGCCCGACGGTCAGGCAGGCGTAACGTGTCGTATGCTTGATTGACCAAGGTCGACAACTGTAATGCCTCGGCTGTGTCAAAACCACCACGATCAGGATGATATTGCTGTTGCCGATCGCGATAACGCGCCGCCAATAGGGATTGATCAACGCGTGGATCGGTTGTTAACCCAAATAAATCAAAGAAATTCAAAAAAGGCTCGCCTCACAATATGCAATCACACTGCGCAGAAAGCGCAAGCTGACATCACCACAGCACTACACCGTAAATGACTCGCCACAACCGCATTCGCCAGTCTGGTTTGGATTGCGAAACTCAAAACCTTGATTCAGGCCATGCGTCACATAATCCATTTCTAGACCGTTCAAATAGACCAAGCTTTTAGGATCAATAAACACATTCACGCCATGACTCCTAAACCGCCGATCATGTGGGTTAGCCTGATCGACAAACTCTAAAACATAGGCCAAGCCGGAGCAGCCAGAGGTTTTTACCCCAACGCGAATACCTTCACCTTTGCCGCGATTTTGCAAAAAAGTCCTGACGTGTTCAGCGGCACGCTTACTTAGATGAATCATGTCAAACTCCTTAAAATCGAAACACGCACCACAGCCAACCCAATATCGTCAAGGCAGTACCAGCACGCATCAAGCAGGTTGGTCATGTTTGCTGCGATAGTCGGCAATCGCGGCTTTAATCGCGTCTTCCGCCAGTACGGAGCAGTGGATCTTGACAGGTGGTAAGGCCAATTCTTCAGCAATTGCAGAGTTTTTAATCTCTTGCGCTTGGGCGAGGGTTTTGCCCTTTAACCACTCGGTCACCAAGGAGCTAGACGCAATCGCCGAGCCACAACCGTAGGTTTTAAAGCGGGCATCTTCGATCACGCCATCATCGTTGACTTGGATCTGTAAACGCATGACGTCACCGCACGCAGGCGCACCAACCATGCCTGTACCCACGTTCTCGGCGGTTTTGTCCAACACACCCACGTTGCGTGGGTTTTCGTAATGATCAATCACTTTGTCGCTATAAGCCATGATGCTTCTCCAAACCTCGGGGTCAGCCTAAATCAAGGGTATGCGATGCACACCCGCATTTTTTAACACTGTCTACCGACCGGTACACAGACAACTCATCGGGTTGGCGTTAATGCGCCGCCCACTCAACCTTCGACAGATCGACACCTTCTTTATACATGTCCCACAGTGGAGACAGATCGCGTAGTTTTTCGACCGCATGCCGTGAAAACTCAATCACACGATCAATATCTTCATCCGTGGTAAACCGACCTAAACTAAAGCGAATCGAGCTGTGTGCCAATTCATCTGATAGACCTAAGGCGCGTAGCACATAGGAAGGCTCAAGCGTGGCTGAGGTACAAGCCGAACCTGACGATACAGCCAAGTCTTTCAACGCCATGATCAGGGATTCGCCTTCCACGAAGTTGAAGCTGACGTTTAAATGATTGGCGGTGCGCTGGGTCGGATGGCCATTCAAATGCACTTCTTCCAAATCTTGCAAGCCCGCCCACAGGCGGTCACGCAGCACGGCTAGACGTTGCATTTCGGCCTGCATTTCACGACCTGCGATCTCAAAACACTCGCCCATACCCACAATCTGATGGGTTGGCAACGTGCCGGAACGCATGCCACGCTCATGACCACCACCATGAATTTGCGCTTTAAGGCGCACACGTGGGCTACGACGCACGAACAACGCACCAATCCCTTTAGGACCATAGGTCTTATGCGCACAAAAACTCATCAGATCAACTTTTAACGTCGAAAGATCAATCTCGACCTTGCCCGTGGCCTGCGCAGCATCGACATGTAGATAAATACCGCGTGCACGAGTCATTTCGCCGATGGCAGCAATATCCGTAATCGTGCCAATTTCGTTGTTCACCATCATGAGTGACACTAAAATCGTGTCATCACGTAGCACGGCCTCGACCGCTGCGGGGTGAATCAAACCTGTTCCGGCTTCAGGCTGAAGATAAGTGACTTCAAAGCCCTCGTCTTCGAGCTGACGGCACGCATCCAACACGGCTTTGTGTTCGATCTTGCTGGTGACGATGTGCTTGCCTTTTTTGTGATAAAAGTGCGCCACACCTTTAATCGCAAGGTTGTTTGACTCGGTTGCGCCCGATGTCCAGACGATTTCCCGCGGATCTGCTTTAACCAGATCAGCCACTTGCTGACGGGCATGCTCAACAGCTTCTTCGGCTTGCCAGCCGTAACCATGTGAGCGCGATGCGGGATTACCAAACGCACCATCCATGGTCATGAACTGCATCATGCGCTCAGCCACACGCGGATCGACCGGCGTCGTGGCTGCATAGTCGAGATAGATGGGACGCTTCATGATGTCAAACTCAACACAAGTGAAAGGGGGAATCCGTCAGGTCACTGCCGTATGTTGGCGTAACGCGACGGTTTGTACATTTTGCCGATCCAGCAAGCTGCCTAGCGTGACATCTGCCAGATAAGACTCGATATGCTCAGACAGTTCATGCCACAGATCATGCGTCAGGCACATCGCACCGTTCTGACAGTTGCCACTGCCTTCACAGCGGGTGGCTTCGACAGATTCATTGACCGCAGAAATAATCTCTAACACCCGAATCTCAACTGCGGGTCTCGCCAAGTGGTATCCACCTGCCGCACCACGCACGCTGGTCACCAATCCATGCCGCTTGAGCTTCGAAAACAATTGCTCTAAATAAGCAACTGAAATAGACTGCCGTCCTGCGATTTCAGCCAAGGTAATGGCCTGATCACTCGGCTGTAGAGCCAGATCAAGGAGAGCAGTCACTGCATAGCGACCGCGCGTCGTGAGGCGCATAAGCGTACATGCCATTGGTGATTCGATGATGCTAGGATAGCAATCCCGACTATTTTAGTCAAGATTCAATTCTATTTGTCAGTGACAGAGGTAATACAAGTATTCTCGAACCTACAATCAAAATAAACTTGAATTTTTAATGCTGGTTTCGAGCCAAATAACTGGACGATCCCGTTTTGCCATACGCTGCTAGATTTTGTTCGGCACTCACCGAACCAGCAAAGCTAGAATGACCAGTAACATCAGCACCGCCCCAATCGCAGCACTCCATATGAGTATTCTTTGCTGCGTCTGTAATTGCTGTAGCTCGTGTGCCTGTTGCTTAATCGTGATATTCAGTTGTTCGATCTGTTTTTTTTGCTCATCAATCCGTTTGAGCAATGGCTTTACACGCTGTTGTTTGGCGACTGGTTGATCTGGCTTGGCCTTGCCAAACCACGGAAAACTCAGCCAATTGCTCAGCATGTTGCTGATATTAAACGCCGTCATCAACTGACGCAGCTCGGTCACCAGTTCGTCGTCCCCATGAATTAAGATGCCGTCAAGAATCTGCGGCGGGGCAGTCATAAACGCTCGCAGCAGCGTCGGAATCGAACCGTCTACTGTGGCAAGGTGCTCAGCATCCGGTGCTTGCGCGTCAAGTAATACACCGTGATGGCTAAACGTCGCATAAAAGGTATAGGCGGGCAAGTGCGTGCGAACCCGAATCACCGCATGTCGTGCAATTAAACGTTCAGCCAAGCGTTGCGATGTGGTGTCGTGTCGCAATAAAAAGGTAAGCAGCGACTCGAATACAATCAACACAATCGAAAGTAGCGTGCTAGTCTCTTGCGATTGCGATTGCGATTGCGATTGCGATTGCTGGTGCATGTCTTCCGCTGACTGATGATTCGGCATTTGGATCAATAGCCCCTTACTGGTTTTTCGCTGATTCTTGGACAGAGCTTGAGCCATAACACACAGCGCTATAAAAGTGACCGGTTTGTTATGTTGGACAATACCACAAAAAAGTCAAGCGAATGTCAGACACTTTTTAGTCTATTGGTCTAGTCACATGTTAAAATTGGGAGGGACAGACCGTCTGCACATTGACTATGCTCTTAATTGAGCCACTGCCAAACCTTCAGGAAGAGTGAAACCATGACCGCACCGGAACATCCTTCAACAGATGACACACAGGCAGCGACTGATCATCGTGCTTCTAAACGCAAAAGCGCACTCGACTTTCGGAAATACACCCAACAAATCTGGCTGGCGGGCCTTGGTGCGTTTTCGCGTGCCGAAGAAGAGGGAACTCGACTGTTCGATTCTCTGGTTAAGGTGGGAGAGGAGTTAGAATCCAAAACCACGGACATCGCTGACAGCACAGTGGGTGCGGTTGAAGAGGTCAAAGGACGCGTGACGGAGCGTGTCACCGACACCAAAGAGCGCGTTGAGCGTGTACTTGATGATCGCGTCAGTCAAACCGTGTCACGCATTGGCCTCGCCTCACATCGTGAAGTGGCCGAATTGACCAGTATGATTGCGCGGTTGACCCAGCAAGTTGAGTCACTCACAGATGAAGTGCGTGCGTTACGCGACAGCCAACAATCCAGCAAAAAATAACCAAAAACCTGAGATCAGCGCGTAATATCAGCAGATAAACGACTCAATTGAGTCGTTTTGCGCTTTAGATTGCGGCTTGATCTTGTGTTACGCGCATCCCATTGCTATAAAGGCCAAACGCCTGACCCTAGGCACCTGTCTTAACATTTTAGAGGATGCTCCTTTCCATGAATAAATCGGAATTAATTGACGCAATCGCCAGCAAATCTGACCTGTCGAAAGCTCAAGCTGCCCAAGCCTTGGAAGCAACATTTGCTGCAATTGAGCAAGCATTGAAAGCTGGCGAAACTGTCACGCTGGTGGGCTTTGGTACATTTAGCGTCAAGGAGCGTGCTGCACGCACCGGTCGTAATCCAAAAACAGGCGAGCCGATTCAAATCGCTGCAAGCAAGGTACCAGGCTTTAAAGCGGGCAAAGGGCTTAAGGATGCAGTGTCTTAAACTACTTTGAGCAGTGAGGACGCGCCTTTTGGCGCGTCTTTTGTTTGTTTAGACACCAGAATCTCGTTTCTTTTGTATATAATTTGCAGCCCAAGTCTTGTTTCACTGCGTTTCATGCTGAGAACAGGGCGTGACAATTTGACTAGACCGGTATACTGATACCATCGTCGGCACATGAGAGTGTTATGGAAGCGTTTCGTACTTTGATTAAAGGCTGGGTGGGCAAGGTCTTGCTGGTGGTATTTCTAGTGCCATTTGCCCTTGTCGGGATGGAGGGGCTATTTACGCTAGGCTCTAAAGCAGGCGTTGCTGCCACCGTAAACAAGCAAGATGTTTCGATCAGCGAGCTTGAGCAAGTCGTGAATCAACGCCGCCAGCAGCTTCTACCACAAGTCGCCAATGACGACAGTAAAATCGACACCCCCGTATTGCGCCAGCAAGTGCTAGATGGTTTGGTTGAACGTGCGCTGTTGTTACAGCAAGCCAAAGCCTTGGGATTCCAGATTAGCGATGTACAGGCAGCCGCTTTGATTCGTAAAGAGCCTTCTTTCCAAGTCGATGGTCAGTTTTCGGACGAGCGCTTTCAAACCTTTCTAAAAATGACAGGACAGGACAGTAAGCGCTTGATTCAGGACATTCAGTCACAAATGGCAGTGCAGCAATTTGCAGGTGGCCTGACCGCCTCAGCCATCACCAGCAAGAATGAAATTCAAAACATTATTGTCCTGCAAGATGAGCAGCGCAGTGTCCATCTAGCCCAATTGCCACTGACAGAATACTTGAGCAAAGTCAGTATTAGTGACGCGGATATTCAGCAGTATTATGATGCAAACACAGCCACGTTAAAGGTGAGCGAAAATATTGACCTGCAATATGCGGTGTTAAACAGCAGCCAATTTGTCGGTCAAGTCAGTCTCAGCGAAGATGACCTAAAAGCACAATATGATATTGCAACCAAAGATTTGCAGAGCAATATTGAGCGTCGGGCGCAGCATATCTTGATCAGTGTAGACGACAAGACCACCGATGCCGCCGCACTGAAAACATCGAACGAACTGATTGAGCGTATTAATCAAGGTGAAAGTTTTGACAGCTTGGCGCAACAGTTTTCACAAGATCCAGGGTCGGCGCAAAAAGGCGGCGATTTAGGTTTTGCACCCAAAGGTGTTTATGTGCCTGAGTTTGAACAATCTTTAGACAGCTTGGCGATCAACCAAGTGTCTGCACCGATTAAAACTCAGTTTGGTTACCACATCATCAAACTCTTGGAAAAACGTAGCCCAGAGTTGCCCACGCTTGACAGCATGCGTGCAGAGCTGACCGAACAAGCAAAATCAGCCAAGGCAGCCGAGCTATACAATGATGCGATTAACCAACTAAACGATTTGGCGGTCGATGCAGCGAATCTCACAGATTTGGCCAAACCGTATCAGTTGGTGGTGCAATCGCAGAACCAACTGACCCGTCAGGGCGGGGCAGGCGACTTGGCTAACCCAGACCTGATCAAAGTCGCCTTTAGCGAAGAGGTGATGTTGGACCATCGTATTTCCAGTGGTATTGCAGTTGATCCGACACGCACGATTTGGCTCAAAGCCACCACACACCGGCCTGAACGTGCTCAGACCTTGGCAGAAGCGCGGGGCATGATCAAGCTCATGCTGGAGGAGCAAAAGGCTCTGGCGCTTGCCATGCAAGATGCAGCCAAGATTGTTGATGAGCTGAACAAAGGTGCAGTACCAACAGCGGTACAGGCCAGTTACGCCGTGCAGTTTGCTGATTTTGGTAAGATCAATCGCCAAATGGGATTACCTAATAAAAAAGCACAAACGGCAGCATTTGCATTGAATGCACCAGCGGCTGGTCAATGGCGTGCCGCTGCGGTCGAAGGCGAGAAAGGGACTGGTGTCACGATTGTGGCGATCAGTGACATCCAAGCGGGTCAGCTCGACAGCGTTCCTGAAGATCAACGTAAACAAATGGCGGGCATGCTGGCAAGTATGCGTGGTCAGCAAGATTTGCGTGACTATACGGAATACTTAAAAAGCCGTGCCAAAATTAAAATTTTACCAGCGGCAGCGATCACCGCAGCACAATAAACAAGATGTCATCCAAAAAGCCACAACATCGCTTGTGGCTTTTTTATGACGAGTGCTACATTTGACCTCTCTGACTCAATTTAACATAATATACATTATACGACATGTGAGCTGTATTGATTGGGCAGCACGTTGCAATTTTACTGCTGGCTTGTTGTGCTGATTTTTTTTAAACTGTCGCCTGTTTTCAGATTGGTTGGATGATGACACCCATGGCAAAAAATGCACTACAAGCACAATTGCTGAAAGCTGGTCTGGTCGATGCCAAAAAAGCCAAAAAGATCAACCAGCAACAGCAACACGCCAAAAAAACTGGACAAGATCAAACCGACGCAGAAATTCGTCAAGCACTGGCATCAGCACAGCAAGAAAAACTGGCTAAAGACCAAGCCCTCAACAAACAAAAACAGGCCGAACTCGAGCGCAAAACTGCTGAAGCCAACATCAAGCAAATGCTCACCCAACATCAGATCAAAGACACGCAAGGCGATACCAGCTATCAGTTTATTGATCAGCAAAAAGTCAAAAAAATCTATGTCACACAAGCACTATATGAGCAAATCGTGGCTGGCCGCGTTTGGATTGCGCGTTTAGATGTCAGCTATGTGCTACTGCCCAGACCACTCGGTGAACGCATTGAGCAGCGTGCTCCCGGGGTTATTGTGGTCAATAACAGCTTAAATAAACAGCAAATTAGCGATGAAGATGACCCGTATGCGGCGTATGTGATTCCCGATGACCTGATGTGGTAAAGGCGATCACAATGCGGTTGTTATTCTGCGGCAGAGACTGACTCTGCCGCGTAGCTGATGCCGGCCAATGCTGCTGACAAAAAACCATGCCAGAGTGGCACAAGTTTAGAGTTGGCCAAGCGGCCTAATAGACTATCGCTATGTAATGAGCCACGCAGTAAGAGTTGGTCGGATGCAGCATCTGGCTCTAATTCAAAACGGACATGCACATGCACACTCAAGCAATTTGCACAAACGCCAAATTTTTGATTATCGAGCATTTCTTCGATATGCAATGACCACGGCAGCCACGGCAGGCGACGTAAATACAACACGCCTCGCCCACCCACCTGCGCATCACCATCAATTTCAGCAAACGCCACACGACGATTCCAAATACGCCAGCCACCAATATCCGTCAGCAAGCGGTAAACCACTGTGGCAGGTGCATGAATGTGCTGTTGACGGCTGGACATCTTGAATACCCCTTTACAGCAAGCTGTGATAGATCTGGCGTAACATCTCGTTTGGCTGAGTTGCCTGTGTGATCGGCCGCCCAATCACCAAGTGGGTTGAACCTTGCTGCATTGCCATTTGTGGGGTGACAATCCGCTTTTGGTCATCTGCTGCCGAACCGACTGGACGAATGCCTGGCGTGACCAGTACAAAATCTTGGCCTAATTCGGCACGTAGACGACTGGCTTCTTGCGCCGAGCAGACGACCCCGTCTAAGCCACTGTCAGCTGCCAATCGTGCCAGACGACTCACCTGCTCTGCCGGATTGACATGGATACCCACTTCTAGCAAATCCTCAGCAGACATTGAGGTGAGTACGGTCACACCAATCAATTGCGTCTGATAGCCTGCGACCTTGAGACGCTGTTTGGCCGTTTGCATCATGGTGCGTCCACCGCTGGCATGTACATTCACCATCCATACACCGAGGTCAGCGGCAGCCAGCACGGCTTGGGCAGTCGTATTCGGAATGTCATGAAACTTCAGGTCTAAAAACACCTCAAAACCGCGCTGCTGAAATGCTTGCACAACAGGTGCACCCACCGCGGTAAACAGCTCTTTGCCGACCTTAAGGCGGCATAATGTCGGATCAAGCTGATCTGCAATAAAAAGCGCATCGTCTAAGCGATGCGCATCAACAGCAACAATAATGCTCAAAAGTCACCTACTCGATCTGGTCGTCGTCGGACGCTCAGTGTAGTGGTTTTGACGAATCGGTCAAGCCACTGGTCGGCTCAATTGTGGGTGGCAAGCCTACATGAGCAGCAGATTGGGCAGCCGCAGCCGCAGCTTTGATATGCTGAGCCCGCACACTTTCCAGCTCTTTTTTCAGGCGAGAAACTTCCCAGTTCATCTGAAACACGCGAAACACCTGTAGGCCTAACAGCAAGCCGATCAAAATCCCCAAGGCTATCGTAATAATCAGCAATAGTCCTAAGTTCATTGCAGGAACCAAACTAAACAGTAGATTGACTTCAACGTCAATTCGGTTGGCCAAAACCAATGCAATCGAATAGCCGAACACAACGACCAACAAAACAATCAGGACAATACGCATGCGTTTATACTCAAAATCTTATTGGATAAGCCCGCGCATACCAAGCAGATGTGCACGGGCTGAGTGTTAGACAGATGACTGGACGGTAAACCAAGGAACTGCTAAGCAGAGAGCGAGGCGTTGACTTCATCACGCAGTGCTTTACCCGGCTTAAAATGCGGAACAGATTTTGCGGCGACTTCAACGGATTCACCGGTCTTCGGATTACGACCAACGCGGGGGTCGCGATGATGCAGTGCAAAGCTGCCAAAACCACGAATCTCGATTCGCTTACCTGAAGCTAAAGACGCAACCATTTGATCTAACATGACTTTCACCGACTCTTCGACCATTTCCAGATCCACCGGCTCAATGGTATTCGGC
>OGCL01000587.1_pt1 | contig 37908 bp, 35 predicted proteins | sample 1570041 | NCBI WGS metagenome assembly OGCL01 (sample SAMN06266162, study PRJEB24511) | hot springs metagenome | isolation source: Hot spring water | place: South Africa: Limpopo | collected 2015-06-22 | reverse complement strand
CCGGGGGGCTGGTGGTGGGTTGCGCTTCACGCTGTCCTTCAAGAATTGAGCCATGCACAGATGCCCTGCCATTGCTCCAGATCACGCGCCACGCGGCCAGGGGCCACATCAAACAGCGTGAGGCCGTGGGCCGCCAGGTGCACATAGTTCTGCGTGTCGCGCAGGTAGCCCAGCACGGGAAATCCGAGGCTGTCCACAAAGTGGTGCAACTGCTCGGCCGCCTTGGTGCGGGCATCCACGCGCATGCCCACGATGCCGATCTGCACGCCCTCGGCGCGGCGGTGCTCGGCCAGCTGGTCCAGAAAACTGCGCGTGGCAAAGATGTCGAACACGCTGGGCTGCAGCGGCACGATGATCTTGTCGGCCAGCTTGAGCACATCGTTCAGGCGCCAGCCGTGCAGCCCGGCGGGCGTGTCGAGCACCGCATGCGTCGTGCCCTTGGGCGGGCGGCTGATCACGTCCGAGCTGGTGTCCCAGCCGCCAATGACGCGCGCAGCCGGAGGGCGCAGGCCCAGCCAGAGCCGGGCCGATTCCTGCCGGTCGGTGTCGCCCAGGATCACGGGATGCCCCTGGCTGGCAAAGTAGCCCGCGATGTTGGTGGACAGCGTGGACTTGCCCACGCCGCCCTTCGGGTTGGCGACAACAACTACTGGCATTACAAGCTCCTTGGAATCTGCAGGTCCATGAAAAATACAAGCCAAATCAGCCCTCTGCGCCTGATAGGCAAGCGCTTCAAGCTATCAAATCAAGAGCATAAAGACACCGCCACACGCAAGCAACACGCCCTCAGGCGTGCTGGCCACCGCGCTTGACGAAGAACAACCCCGCCCCCACCGCCATCAGCAAACCGCCAAACACGCGGTTCTGCGCCCGCACGGCGCGGGCGCTGCGCATCAGGCGGCGCAGCGCGCTCGCCCCAAAAGCGTAGCCGTGCATCACCACCACGTCCACCGTCACGGTGGTGGCGGCCATCACCAGCAGCTGCGTCCACAACGGACGCGTGTCGGTCATGAACTGGGGCAACACAGCCACCATGAAGATGATGCCCTTGGGGTTGGTGGCGTTGGTCAGGAAGCCGGTAAGGCAGCGCTTTTGCCAGGTGCCCGCCGACTCGGACTCATCACCTTGCACCGGCGATTTATCGCCAGCACGCCACTGGCAGAAGCCCACATAGATCAGGTAGCACGCACCCAGCACCTTGACCACGCTGAACGCCACCTCGGACGCCAGCAGCAGCGAGCCCACGCCCGCCCCGGCAATCAGCAGGATCAGCAACAGGCCCAGTTGCAGGCCCAGGATGGTGGCGCCCGTCTTGCGCACGCCAAACGACAGGCCATGGCTCATCGACAACACCGCGCCCGAACCCGGCGACACCGCTATCAGGCACGATGCCGCAAAAAAAGCCAGCCAAGTCTGCAAGTCCATGAGTCAACAAGCCCGTATGCGAAGAAGGGCCCGCATCTTAACAACGCCACCACAGGTCAACCATGGTTTTTTGCATAAAAATGGCCTCTTCCGCTCGACCCTATTGCCTTATAAGCTATCAAAAGTGAAGCACAAGAATCCCATCCCCCTCGCACCCGCCCCAAGGGATCCTCTGCACGAATCGAGCGGCAAGTGGGCGCTGCGGATCGGGATGGGCTGCAAGGCGCAAAACGCAGCAATAGCCGTAGCTATTGCGAGTATTTGCAACGCCGCAGACCGCCCGAGACCGCAGATGCACACGGCGCGGTGATTTGTGCAGAGGATCCCAACCGCTGCGGCAATGCCAGAATCCTGACAACCCCACGCCCGCCCGCACCCTGCGGCGCCTGCCCCACGCCACCGCCTGCATTGCCCTCTGCCTATCTATGGAACACGCCCCCACCTGGCTCACCTACGGTTTCCTGTACCTCACCGCCGCCGTGCTGGCCGTGCCCATCGCCAAGGCGCTGGGCCTGGGCGCCATCATTGGCTACCTGGCGGCAGGCATCGCCATCGGGCCCTGGGGCCTGGGGCTGGTCAGCAACGTGCAGGACATACTGCACTTCGCCGAGTTCGGTGTGGTGCTCATGCTGTTCCTTGTAGGGCTGGAGCTGCAGCCCAGCCGCCTGTGGGCACTGCGCCGCCCCATCTTCGGCACGGGCACGGCCCAGGTGCTGGGCTGCGCGGCGGCGCTGTTTGCGCTGGGCGCGCTGGCCGGCCTGCCCTGGCGCGTGAGCCTGGTGGGGGCCCTGGGCCTGGCGCTGTCGTCCACGGCCATTGCGCTGCAGGTGCTGGCCGAGCGCAACCTCATGCGCACCAGCAGCGGCCAGGCAGGCTTTTCGATTCTGCTGTTCCAGGACGTGGCCGCCATCCCCATCCTGGCGCTGCTGCCGGTGCTGGGCGCTGCCGCGGGTGACGGGGCGGGCCACACGCCGGGTGAGATGGTGCTGGAGGTGCTCAAGATCGTCGGCGTGATCGCCGCCATCATCCTCGGCGGGCGCCTGCTGCTGCGCCCCGTGCTGCGCTGGATCGCCAAAAGCAACACCCCCGAGATCTTCACCGCCGCCGCGCTGCTGCTGGTGGTGGGCATTGCCTACCTGATGGTGCTGGTGGGCCTGTCGATGGCGCTGGGCGCCTTCCTCGCCGGCGTGCTGCTGGCCGACAGCGAATACCGCCGCGAGCTGGAGGCCGACATCGAGCCCTTCAAGGGCCTGCTGCTGGGGCTGTTCTTCATCGCCGTGGGCATGAGCATCGACTTTGGCGTGATCCTGCGCTCGCCTGGGCTGATGGCCGCCATCCTGATCGGTTTTCTCGCGGCCAAGGCTGTGGTCATCTACACCCTGGCCAAGGTGGTTGAAATCCCCTACCAGGAGCGGCCGGTGTTCACGCTGCTGCTGGCCCAGGGCGGCGAGTTTGCGTTTGTGGTGTTCCAGGCCGCGGCGGGTGCCAGCGTGTTCCCGGCCGAAACTGCCTCGCTGCTCATCGGTGCCGTGGCGCTGTCGATGCTGATCAGCCCGCTGCTGCTGGTGGTGCTGGACCGTGTGCTGCTGCGCCGCTATGCCCAGCTCAAGACCGCCAAACCCCAGGCCGAGGAAATCTCCGAGCCGCAGGAGGCGCCCATCATCATCGCGGGCTTCGGCCGCTACGGCCAGATCGTCTCGCGCGTGCTGCTGGCCCAGGGCATCCCCACCACCGTGCTGGACCACAGTGTGGACATGCTGGAAGTGGCCCGCACCTTTGGATACCGCGTGTTCTACGGCGACGCCACACGGCTCGACCTGCTGCGCATCGCCGGAGCCGAACACGCGCGCATCCTGGTGGTGGCCGTGGACGATGCCGAGCAGTCCCTTCAAATCACCAAGCTGGCGCGCGAGCACTTCCCGCACCTGCAGATCGTGGCCCGCGCACGCGATGTGACGCACTGGAACAAGCTGCGCGACCTGGGCGTGACGCTGGTGCAGCGCGAACTGTTCGAGTCCAGCCTGCAAAGTGCCCACACGGTGCTGGAGCTGATGGGCCTGCCCCCCGCGCAAGCCACCGCCATCACCCAGCGCTTTCGCACCCACAACATCGCGCTGGCCGACCGCATGTACCCGCACCACAAGGACCGCGCCAAGTTCATCGCCGTCGCGCGCGAGGGGCGCAACCAGTTTGCGGAGCAGATGGCGCGGGAGCGGCAGGAGAGTGCGGCGATGAATACGGCGGGTGCGGAGTACCCGGGGTATGGGGGAGCGGGGAGTGCCGAAAACGGGGATGGGGCCGCACAGAGCGGATATCTGGATAAAAACAGGCTGTAGCGCTTACCCTACAAGCGCAAGCAGCTACATTTTCCATAGCATCTGCCAAAACCTGTCCCGAACGGACGAAACGAAAACGGCGGGATTGGCAGCGGGCGGCGCTACGTCATGACGCGCAAATTTATTTCGCGACAGAATTTTGTCGCGTAAACTGCTTTCGCGACAAAATTCTGTCGCGATTTGAGCTTGCGCCACCACAAACCCCGCCATGCCCCGCACCACCCTTGCCCAGGAACTGGACCAGCTCGCAGCGTTGATTCACAAAGCCGGCACCGCCGGGGTGGGCAGCGACGCTCTCCTGCAACAGCTCGGCGGCACCCATGAGCGCCGCACCCTGCAGCGCCGCCTGGCACGGCTGGCAGAGCAAGGGCGCATCACGGTGCGCGGCGAGGGGCGAGCCACCCGCTATCACCCCAGCAATCCAAGCCACCCGCAGGCGTCGCCTGCTGAATCCACGCCGCCCGCAGCGTGGACGACTGCCGTCCCCTCCGCCGCTGACTACGTCCGCACCTCCGCAGAAGGCGCAGCCATCCGTGCCGCCATCTCCCAGCCGCGCCACTTGCGCAAACCGGTGGGCTACCAGCTGGAATTTCTGTCGCAATACCACCCCAACCACACGGCCTACCTGCCGCCCGCACTGCGAGAGCAGTTGCATGCTCTGGGCCGCTCCCCCGCCGATCAAACCCCTGCAGGCACCTTCGCCAAAGACATCCTCAACCGCCTACTGATCGACCTGTCCTGGGCCTCATCCCACCTCGAAGGCAACACCTACAGCCGCCTCGACACCGAGCGCCTGATCAAATTCGGCCAGGCCGCCGAAGGCAAAAACGCGTTGGAAACCCAGATGATCCTGAACCACAAGCAGGCCATCGAATACCTGGTGCTCCAGCCCGAACACGCGCAAGTGCGCACCGACACGCTGATCGCACTGCACGCCTTCTTGTCCGATGGCCTGATGGCAGACCCCACCGCCGTGGGCCGCATCCGCCGCCGCGCCGTGGAGATTGGCGGCAGCGTCTACCAGCCCATCGCCCTGCCCCAGCGGCTGGAAGAACTGTTCGGCATCGTCACGCAGATGGCCGCCGAAATCACCGACCCGTTCGAGCAAGCCTTCTTCTTGATGGTGCACCTGCCCTACCTGCAGCCGTTTGAGGACGTGAACAAGCGCGTCTCGCGGCTGGCCGCCAACATCCCGTTCATTCGCCACAACCTGTGCCCGCTGTCGTTCATCGACGTGCCGCAGCAAGCGTATGTGGATGGCATGCTGGGCGTGTACGAACTCAACCGCGTGGACCTGCTGCGCGATGTGTTTGTGTGGGCGTATGAGCGGTCTTGCCAGCAGTACGTGGCGGTGAAACAGAACCTGGTGCCTCCGGATATTTTTCGGCTGCGGCACCGGCAGGCGCTGGCGGAGGTGATTGCTGCCATCGTGCGGCAGGGGACGGCGGCTACGGAGGATGCGGTGAAAAGCAGGATGCCTGCTTCCGTTCCGGTAGCTGACCGCGACCATTTTGTGCAGTTGGCGCTGGCCGAGTTTGGCGCGCTGCATGCGGGGAATGCGGTGCGGTTTGGGGTTCGGCCGTTGGAGTACCAGGAGTGGGATAGGAAGCGCAGAAGTGCCCCGGACTAGCGGCAGAGAGACAAACAAGAATTATTCGCATTAAAATCCACGTCTTGCCGCCAGCCAACGTCCCCGAATTGCCACGTGAGCCAGCGCCTTTCGCGTTTTTTGCTCACCCTTTTCTGGGATTTCCATGTCTCCTCAGCCCCTGCGCTCTGCGCGCACCTCGCGCTCGTTGCCGTCTGCCCACGCGCCCTCGTCGTTGACGCGACAGCACCGCCTGTTTGCACTCACGCCCATGGCTCTGTCCCTGTGCCTCGCCCAAGCCGCCATGGCGCAGCAGGCCGACGCGCCGCCCGCCGACCCGGCTGCCGCCGCCCCCCAGCTCCAGGAAGTCCGCATCAACGCCAGCACCGAAAAGGACATGGGCTTTGCGCCCGTGGAGGCGCAGACGGCCAGCAAGGCGCCCATGCGGCGGCTGGAAACCCCGCAGTCCGTCAGCGTGGTCACGCGCGAGCAGATGGAGTCACGGCAGATCACCAACGTGCAGCAAGCGCTGCAGACGGTGGCGGGGGTGAGCCCGGTCAACTTTGGGCGCCGGGGGTTTGACGACCTGAACATCCGGGGCTTTCGCTCCACCGAGTCCATCCTGGTCGATGGCCTGGTGCAAAGCCCGGGCATGTGGGCCAAGCTGCAGCCCTACGGCTACGAGCGGTTCGAGGTGCTCAAGGGCTCGGCGTCGGTGCTGTATGGCCAGGTGCAGCCCGGCGGCATCGTCAATGCGGTGAGCAAGCGGCCCAAGAAGGAGGCGATCAACGAGGTGGGTGTGGATGTGGGCAGTTTTGACCAGCGCACGCTGCAGGCCGACATCAACCGGCCGCTGTCCGAATCGGGCAAGACGGCGCTGCGCATCAATGCGCATGTTTCCAACGTGGACGACCCCACGCAGTTCGTCTACCGCAAGGACCGCTGGTTTGCGCCGTCGCTCTCCATCGACCTGGGCCCGCAGACCGACCTGGTGCTGTTTGCCACCTACAGCCAGAGCCAATGGATGCGCCAGCAGGGCATCACGCCCTACGGCACGCTGCTGCCCAACCGCAACGGCACGCTGCCCGTCACGATGTTCACGGGCGACCCAAGTTTTGGCGGGTATGACGTAGAGAGCAAAACCGTGGGCTACACGCTGGAGCACAAGATGTCGGAGGCCATGACCTTCCGCCAGAACGTGCGCTACGAGACCGAGAAGGGCACAGGCAACTTTGTCTCCAATCAGGCGCTGCAGGCCAACCAGCGGCTGCAGAACCGCCAGGCCTCGCGCCAGTACATGGACTACGACCTGCTGGCCACCGACACCTCGCTGCTGTCGCGCTTTGAAGCGCTGGGCGTGAAGCATCAGCTGGTGACGGGCCTCGATGCGCGCAGTGGCACCAGCCTGCTGGCCAGCCGCACCTGCCGCATTGGCGCGCTGGACCTGTTTGCACCCGTGTATGGCATGCAGGCCACCTGCCCCGAGGCGCTGACGCAGGATGCGCCCGCCAAACTCACCGTGGCCGGGCTGTATGCGCAGGACCAGATCAAGTTTGGCCAGGGCTGGACGGCCCTGGTGGGCCTGCGCCGCGACTGGTCCACCACCGATACGAACAACCGCGTGGCCAATACGCAGACGCGCCAGAAGGACAACGCCACCACACTGTCGGCCGGGCTGGTGTACGAGTTCAAGCCCGGCTGGGCCGCGTATGGCAGCTATGGCGAGTCGTTTCTGCCCCAGTCGGGCCTGACGTTTGGCGGATCGAACTTTGTGCCCGAAACCGGCAAGCAGTGGGAGGCGGGCGTGAAGTACGAAGCCCCCGGCGGCCAGGTCACCGGCGCGCTCGCCGTGTTTGACCTGGTGCGCGAGAACGTGACCACCGCCGACCCGGTGAACACGGGCTTCAGCGTGCAGACCGGCGAGCAGCGCGCACGCGGGCTGGAGCTGGAGCTGGGCGCGGACCTGAAGAACGGCTGGAAGCTGACCAGTGCCTACACCTACACGCAGACCAAGGTCACGCGTGACACCAACGCCGCCATCGTGGGCAAGCCACTCAACCTCACGCCACGCCACACGCTCACGGCCTGGGCCACTTACAAGCTGCCGCAATACCAGCGGGTGACGCTGGGCCTGGGCGGGCGGTATGTGAGCGAGCAGATCGGCTCCTACCCCTTCACGCTGCCGTCGTATTTTGTGGCCGATGCGTCCATCAGCTACGTGGGCGAGAACTACCGCGTGACCGCGGGCGTGAAGAACCTGTTCAACAAGGCGTATTACGACGGCGCGATCAATGCCAACGTGGTGTCGCCCTCGCTGCCGCGCAACTTCAGCCTGGGCGTGACCTACTTCTTCTGACGCACTGCTCCCCCCTGCCGCCCGCACACCATGACCAGCCAGCGCACGCTCAACCGCCTGTTCACCCTGCACTCCTGGGCGGGCATCGTCACGGGGCTGCTGATGTTCATCGTGTGCTTTTCGGGTGCGGTGGTGGTGTTCAAGCACGAGATCGACCTGTGGGCCAATCCGTCGCTGGCGCAGCTGCCGCGCTCTGAAAAACCTGCGTCACTCGATGCGGTGCTGACGCAGCTGCATGCCCGCTACCCGGGCGTCACGGTAGAGACCATCGCGCTGCCGGATGCCGTCAACCCGAGCTACTTCGCGTTTGTGCGCGAACGCGGAGCCCCGGCCAGCACGCGCACCAAGGTGGCCTTGCGCTCCGACACGGGCACGGTGGTCGGCCCGGTGGACAGCCAGCTGGGCCAGTACCTGCGCATGCTGCATGTGTTTTTGTTCTTCGGGCCGCGCTGGATTGTGGGGTTCCTCGGCGCGGCCATGCTGGTGCTGATTGCCACGGGCATCGTCATCCACCGCAAGATCCTGGCCGAGCTGTTCACCCAGCGCTGGGGGCGCAGCTTTCGGGTGGTGATGTCAGACCTGCACAAGTCTGCGGGCATCTGGGGGCTGGGCTTTCACATCCTGATCGCGGCCACAGGCGCATGGATGGGGCTGGCGCCGCTGTTTGAGCAAGGCTACCAATACATCACCACCCCTGCAGCAATGGCCGCCGCCAAGCCCGCGCGCAAGGCAGAGGCCAGCGAGCCCGTGCCCATGCAGTCGCTGGACGCGCTGTATGCCACCGCGCAGCAGGCCGTGCCGGGGCTGGAGGCGCGTTATGTGTCGCTGCGCCGCTGGGGCAGCAGCACGGCCGAGGTGGGTTTCACCGGCAACCTGCGCGATCACCTGACCAGCACCGCGCGGGTGGACATCCATGCCGCCACGGGCGTGCCGAAGAAGGTGCACGACCCGCGCACGGCGGGCTTCTGGTCGCTGGTCAATGGGCTGATGGAGCCCCTGCACTTTGGCGACTTTGGCGGGCTGGCGCTGAAATGGCTGTATTTCTTTCTGGGCATGACACCCGCGTTCCTGTCCATCTCGGGCACGCTGATCTGGCTGGATGCGCGCCAACAGCGCAGGCGCGAGGCGGAGGCTGCGCAGGCCACAGCGGGCGGCATCGCGGCTGCGGGCTGACACCAACGCAAAGCGTTCCCCTTCATAGCTTCCCAGCTTCGCTCCCCATGCAACGTTTATTTCTGGCCCTGCATGCCACCACGCCCGCCGCGCTGATCGTGGCGGTGTTTGTGCACTTGTGGGGGCCTTCGGGCCTGCCCTCGCTGGCGCAGCGGCCCGTGTGGGCGGTGTGGGCCCTCATCGGCGTGTGGCTGCTGCTGTCGGCCCTGGCCGCATGGGCGCTGCGCACGCTGGCGCTGTGGCGCGTGGCGCTGGGCGGCGCGGGCGGGTTGCTGGCCCTGGCGGGCATCACGGGCCTCGCGCTGGGCAGCGCGCTGGCGCCTGCCATGTTCGCCAGCCTGGTTGCCGTGGGCATGGCCTGCGCAGGCATCGCGGCCTTTATCGGGCCCCAGCGGGTGCAGGCGCCCCGGCGCAAGGTGGTGCGCCATGCAGCGGCCACCGCAGGCACCAAAACACATCCCGCCACGAACCGCCGCCGCTGGCATCCGCGCGGCTGGGGCGTTGGGGTGGTGCTGGCCCACGGGCCGTTCTGGCTGAGCGGTGTGCTGGCGGTGGAATCCTTCCGCCTGGCGCACATCGTCGCGACCGAGCCCGCGCGCTCGTCGGGCATGCTGGGCCTGCTGCTCGCGATGCTGGTGGCCCTGCCTGCCGCCACCCTGCGCCACTGGGCGCCCCGCACCTCGGCCGCGCTGTGGCTGCTGGCCGCGCTGGCCTTTGGCGGCCTGGCGGCCAAGGCGGGTCTGTGGCAGTGGGCCGCAGCTGCGGTGCTGTGCATGGCCGCTGCAGGCGCGCCGCTGCTACGGCGGCAGCACCTGCTGCGTGCCCTGCGGCGGCAACCGGCGCAGCCCCGCAGCCACCACCCTTCGGAGGCCGCATGACCGAGGAACTCATCGGCGCCAGTGCCGCACTGGCATCGCTGATCGGCCTGAGCCATTGGGCGCGGTCCGTGCCCACCCGCGCCTGGGGCGACGGCACCCCAGACCGCACCCGGGCCTGGGCCATCGCGCTGGGCACGATGGTGCTGCAGGGCATGGCGGCGGTCACTGCCGCCGGGCCCACTGCGGGGGTGGCCCTGGTCATCGCCGCCTGGATGGCCCTGGGCTGGCTGCTGGTGTTGGCCATGAACCTGTGGCCGCAGGCCGCGCTGCGCTGGGCGTGGCGCCTGGGGGCATTGGGGGGCGCGGGTTGTGTGGTGGCGCTGGGGTGGCTGCTGGTGCGGGGGTAAGCCGGGGGCGCCTCTCTGCGGGCGCACCCAACCTGAGATATGAGAAAAAACAGGCCTTTGCGCCTGATCAGTATGCCTTTATAGCTATATTTTTTATAGCAATTGCACACACAACGACTCACCCGGCGCCGCCCGCGCTCCACGGCACAATCGCGCCCATGGACCAGTTGCTCGACGCCCCCTGGGTGCACACCCTGCGCTTTCTTCTGGAAGTGGCCGCCACCGTGGCCTTTGCGCTGTCCGGCGTGATCGCCGCCGCGCGCAAGCGGCTCGACGTGGTGGGCGTGTGTGTGGTGGCCTTTGTGGCCGCCTTTGGCGGCGGCACGCTGCGCGACCTGCTGCTGGACCAGCGTCCCTTCTTCTGGGTGCGCCACACGGGTTTTGTCTGGGGCATCCTGGCCCTGTGTGTGGGCGCCATGCTGTTCATGCGCCAGCGCCACTTCAAGCCCACCGAACGCGCCATGCTGCTGCCCGACGCCATCGGCCTGGGCCTGTTTGCCGCCGTGGGCGTGGACATTGCCACCGCCATCGGCATGCCTCCCATCATCAGCGTGATGATGGGCGTGACCACCGGCGTGTTTGGCGGCGTGCTGCGCGACGTGCTGTGCAACGAGGTGCCCCAGGCCTTCAGCGACCACCGGCCCTATGCCCTGTGCGCGTTTGCTGGTGGCTGGGCCGACGTGGCCCTGCGCCAGGTGCAAGCGCCCGACTGGGCACCGCTGGTGGTCTGCGTGCTGCTCACGGCCGGGCTGCGTGGGCTTGCGCTGTGGCGCAACTGGGAGCTGCCTGCGTGGCGGGTGTGATGGGGGCATCGAGCCCCTGCCGCGCCGGGCTGGCGCGCCTGTGACAGCATCGGGGGCACAGAGGCCACACACTGATCTTCGACAGACTGCAGGAGACAACCGCCCATGACCAGCACCCCCACGCCCGCCCACCTGCGTGCCACGGCACTTATCGACAGCGACGCCCCTTCCATCCAGGCCTTTGCTGCCCAACATGCGCACGGCGCCACCGACCGCGAACGCGCCGTGGCCCTGTACCTGGCCGTGCGCGACGGCTTTCGGTATGACCCGTACCGCATCGACCTCTCGCCCCACGGCATGACGGCCAGCACCGTGCTGGCCCAGGGCTACGGCTGGTGCGTGCCCAAGGCCGCGCTGCTCACCGCCGTGTGCCGCGCGGCAGGCATACCGGCGCGCATGGGGTTTGCCGATGTGCGCAACCACCTCAGCACCGAGCGCATGCGCGAGACGATGAAGACCGATCTCTTCATCTGGCATGGCTACACCGACATCTGGCTCGATGGCGCCTGGCGCAAGGCCACACCCGCCTTCAACATCGAGCTGTGCGAGCGCTTCGGCCTGCTGCCGCTGGAGTTCGATGGCGAGAAAGATTCGATCTATCACCCGTTCGACAAATCCGGCGCCCGCCACATGGAATATGTGCACCAGCGCGGCGCGTTTGACGACATGCCGCTGGCGCAGATCGTGGCGGACTTCCGCACGGTGTACAGCGGCTGGCTACCCGAGGACGGCGCCACCCACAGCAGCTTGCAGGACGCCAGCTTTGCGCAGGATGTGGAGAAGGAGGCACGCGCATGAGCAGCCATGCCGAGATCCCGCCGGGCTTTTCGCCGCTGCAGTCCGGCGGCCCGTTCATCCAGCACAACGGCCCGCTCTACTTGCGCCACGAAGGCAGCGTGGTGCAGTTCGGCTTTCGCGTGGAGCGCCGCCATGTGAACCCCATGAACAACCTGCACGGCGGCATGATGGCCAGCTTTTGCGACATGCTGCTGCCGCTGTCGGTGCACCGCAAAAGCGATCAGGTGGCCGACCGTTTTCTGCCCACCATCAGCCTGCAGATCGACTACCTGGCCCCCGCCCCGCTGGGCGCCTGGGTGCAGGGCGAGGCCGAGCCGCTGCGCGTCACGCGCTCGCTGGTGTTTGCGCAAGGGCTGGTCACCGCAGATGGCGTGCCCTGTGCGCGGGTGAGCGGGGTGTTCAAGATCGGGCCTGCGGTGCCAAGCAACGCGGTGGAGTGAGCCCCTGGGCAACAAACCCAAGGTCCCAAGCTGCACGCCCCCGGCGCGCAAGCCTGACATGCACCGCTCAGGCAACGCCCAGCGCCCCCACCACATGCTCCACAAACCGCGCCAGCTTGGGCAGCTGCCGCAGGTCGGGCGCATACACCAGGTGCATCGGGCGCGGCACTGGCAGGCAGTGCTGCATCACCGGCACCAGCGCTCCGCTGGCCAGATCATCGGCCAGTAGCACCTCGGGCTGCATGATGAGCCCCAGGCCGCGCAGCGCCGCCTGGCGCAGGCCGTCGCCCTGGTTGCACACAAAGCGCGCGTTCTCGGGCCAGAAGAACTCCTCCTTGCCGTCGCGCAGCGTCCACTCCACCCGGCGCTGCCACACCGAGTGGCTCAGGCACTGGTGGCGCGCCAGGTCGGCCCCGCGTTCGGGCGTGCCGTAACGCTGCAGATATGCGGGTGCTGCGGCAATCACCATGCGGTAGGGGCGCAGCGGGCGGGCCACCAGGCCCTCGTTCACCACCTGGCCGATGCGCACGGCCACGTCAAAGCCTTCGCCCGCCAGGTCCACCACGCTGTCGGTGAGCTGCAGGTCCACACGCACCTGGTCGTGGCGCTGCAGAAAGTCGGCTACCAGCGGCGCGATGACGTGGTTGCCCAGCGTGAACGGCGCACTCACCCGCAGCAGGCCCTGGGGCACGGCGCGGCTGCGCTCTACGGCCGATTCCGCCCAGCGCACCTGCTCCAGCACGCGTTTGCTGTCTTCGTAGAACGCGGCGCCCACCTCGGTCAGGCTGTTCTGGCGCGTGCTGCGCTGGAACAGGCGCGCGCCCAGGTGGGCTTCGAGCTGCTGGATGTGCTTGCCCACCATCACCGCCGATATCTGCAACTGGCGCGCGGCGGCCGCAAAGCTGCCCGCCTCCACCACGGCCACCATGACTTCCATATTGCGCAGCTTGTCCATGGCAACTCCCTCAATTAATAATCAAAGGTTAGCACAAGCATAACTTGCAGGTACTTTATGTTCCGATTGATTAGCAAAAGAATCGGGTTGTCAGTTCCTCATCAACCCTTTTTGACACCCAAGGAAAACACCATGTCCAAGATTCTTCTCATCGGCGCCAGCGGCACCATCGGCCAGGCCGTGCTGGCCAACCTGGGCGCACGCCACGACGTGATCACCGTGGGCCGCAGCAGCGGCACGCACCGCGCAGACTTTTCGCAGCCGGGCGCGGTCGCAAAGCTTTTCGAGGCGGTGGGCAAAGTCGATGCCATCGTCAGCACCGCAGGCAACCTGCACTTTGGCCCGCTGGCCGAGATGACAGCCGAGCAATTCAGTCTGGGCCTGCAAGACAAACTGCTGGGCCAGGTGCAACTGGCGCTGGTCGGCCAGAAGTATTTGAACGATGGCGGCTCCATCACGCTGACGGCGGGCATCCTGTCGATCGAGCCCATCCGCAACGGCGCCAATGCCACGGCGGTGAACGCGGCCATCGAGGGCTTTGTGACCGCTGCCGCCATTGAGCTGCCGCGCGGCCTGCGCATCAACGCCGTGAGCCCCACCATCCTCACCGAATCTGTGGGCGTGTACGGGCCGTTCTTCCCGGGGTTTGACACGGTGCCTGCCGAGCGTGCCGCGCGCGGCTACCAGCGCAGCGTGGAAGGGGCGCAGACGGGGCGGGTGTACCGGGTACAGTGAGCCACACCACCTGGATTTGAAAGAAAAAAATAGCTGCTGCCGCCCGTCTAACAAGCGGCAGCAGCTATCAATTTGGTAGCTGCGGTGATCAAAGGCGCAGATCAGTCGAGACTTGCGCCCGACTCCTTTACCACTTTGCCCCACTTCACCGACTCGGCCTGGATGAAGGCAGCAAACTGCTCAGGCGTCTCGCTGTAGGTCTCGGCGCCTTGCTCGTTGATCTTCTTCTTCACCTCGGCCTGGTTCAGCACCTTGACCAATGCGCCGTTGAGCTTGGCCAGCACCGGCGCAGGCGTGCCTGCGGGCGCAAACATGCCAAACCACGAGGTGGCTTCATAGCCGGGCACACCGGCTTCGGCAATGGTCGGCACGTTGGGCAGCTCGGGCGAGCGCTTGGCGGTGGTCACCGCAATCGGCACCAGCTTGCCGCTGCGCACATGCTGGATGGCCGAAGGCATGTTGTCGAACATGATGCCGATCTGGTTGCCCAGCAGGTCGGTCACGGCCGGTGCGCTGCCCTTGTAGGGCACGTGCACCATGTCCACCTTGGCCAGGCTCTTGAACAGCTCGCCCGACAGGTGGATGGAGCTGCCGTTGCCCGACGAACCAAAGTTGACCTTGCCGGGGTTGGCCTTGGCATAGGCGATCAGTTCCTTCACCGTCTTGTAGGGCTGCGCCGGGTTGGCCACCAGCAGGTTGGGCACGTTGGCCACGCGAGTCAGCGGCGCGAAGTCCTTGATGGGGTCGAAGGGCATCTTCTTGTACAGGCTGGCGTTGATGGCGTGGGTGCCCACCGTGCCCATGAACAGGGTGTAGCCATCCGCCGGGGCCTTGGCCGCCATGGCGCCGCCGATGTTGCCGCCCGCGCCCGCACGGTTGTCCACGATGACCGACTGGCCCAGCTCGGTGGTCAGTGCCTGGCCGATGATGCGGGCCAGGATGTCGGTGGTGCCGCCTGCGGCGAAGGGCACGACGATGGTGACGGGCTTGCTCGGGTAGGCCTGGGCCAGTGCGGCGCTGCTGCCCAGCAGGCCCGCACCTGCGATAGCGGCAATGCCCGCACAGGCAGCGGCCGACAGCGCAAAACGGCGGGTGGGGTGGATCGAACGGGTCATGGTTTGTCTCCTTCAAGAAGGTGGATGAAAGGGGTCTCACGGACGCGACATCCGGCCGCGCCGTGGCCTCAACCGGGCGCTGAGGCCTCCGGGCGAGAACAGGGGTGCGCCCCTTGCAGGGCGGCAGGGAAAATCAGTTCAGGTTGTCAAACAGGCGCCACTCCCAGCGTGGTACCGCCGCACACGTACAACACCTGCCCGGTCACAAAACCGTTGTCGGGCGAGAGGAAGAACAGCGCCGCGCGTGCCACGTCATCGGGCGTGCCCATGCGGCCCACGGCAATGCTGCTGAGGATGCGCTGTGTCTGCGGCGCACCGTCGGGGTTGCTCTGGCGGAAGAGTTCGGTGGCGATGGGGCCGGGGCCAATCGCGTTGACGGTGATGCCGTCGCGCCCCAGCTCCATGGCCAGCGTGCGTGTCATGCCGATCATTCCGGCCTTGGTGGCGGAGTAGACGATGCGCTCGCCCTTGCCCAGTGCGGCGCGCGACGACATGTTGACGATGCGGCCCTGGCCGCTCGCGCGCAGCGTGGGCAGGAACGCTTGCACCAGCAGCATGGGCGCGCGCAGGTGCAGCCCCACCACGTCATCGAGCTGCGCGGTGGTGGCGGTGTCGATGGTGCCGGGGCGCGTGGCGCCAGCGTTGTTCACCAGCGCCGTGACGTTGTGCTTGGCCGCAATCTCGGTCGCACGTTCGCGGGTCGAGGCTTCATGGGTCAAGTCGCCCTGGTACGAGGTGAGTTGCGGGTGGCTCCAGCTGGGCAGCACGTAGTCCAGGTTGACCACGGCGTGGCCCTGGGTCAGCACGGCTTCGGCAATCGCGCGGCCGATGCCGTTGCTGGCACCCGTGATGACGGTGACCGGTGTCGGGTTGCGCTCAATCACGGTCACACGCGCTCCAGGATCACGGCAATGCCCTGCCCCACGCCGATGCACATGGTGCACAGCGCGTACTGGCCCGCATGTTCGTGCAGGCGGTTGACGGCGGTGGTGACCAGGCGCGCACCGCTGGCGCCCAGCGGGTGGCCCAGTGCAATGGCGCCGCCCCAGGCGTTCACGCGGGCATCGTCGTCCTTGAGGCCCAGAGCGCGCAGCACGGCCAGGCCTTGCGCGGCAAAGGCTTCGTTGAGCTCGATCACGTCCATGTGGTCGATGGTCAGGCCCGTCTGCGCCAGCACCTTTTGCGTGGCGGGCGTGGGGCCAAAGCCCATGATGCGCGGCGCCACACCGGCCACGGCCATGCCCACCACGCGGGCGCGGGGCTTGAGGCCATATTTGGCGACGTTGGCCTCGTCGGCCAGCAGCAGCGCGCAGGCGCCGTCGTTCACGCCGCTGGCGTTGCCCGCAGTCACCGTGCCATCGGGCCGCACCACGCCCTTGAGCTTGGCCAGCGCTTCGATGCTGGTCTCACGCGGGTGTTCGTCCTGGCTCACGATGATGGCGTCGCCCTTCTTTTGCGGGATGTGCACGGGCACGATCTCGCGCGCCAGGTGCCCAGCCTTGATGGCGGCCACCGCATTGAGCTGGCTGCGCAGGGCCATCTGGTCCTGGGCTTCGCGCTCGATCTTGAAGTCGATGGCCACGTTCTCGGCGGTTTCTGGCATGGAGTCCACACCGTACTTTTCCTTCATCAGCTTGTTGATGAAGCGCCAGCCGATCGTCGTGTCATACACCGCGTTGTTGCGGCTGAAGGCCGACTCTGCCTTGGGCATGACAAAGGGGGCGCGGCTCATGCTCTCCACACCGCCCGCGATCATCAGGCCGGCCTCGCCCGCCTTGATGGCGCGCGCTGCGGTGCCCACGGCGTCGAGCCCCGAGCCGCACAGGCGGTTGATGGTGGCGCCGGGCACATCGATGGGCAGGCCGGCCAGCAGGCTGCTCATGTGGGCCACGTTGCGGTTGTCTTCACCGGCCTGGTTGGCGCAGCCGTAGAGCACGTCGGTCACCGCGGCCCAGTCCACACCAGGGTTGCGCTCCATCAGCGCCTTGATGGGTATGGCACCCAGGTCATCGGTGCGCACGCTGGAGAGCGCGCCGCCGTAGCGGCCGAAGGGCGTGCGGATGGCGTCGCAGATGAAGGCTTGGCGTTGTGGGTGGCTCATGGTTTTGTCTCCTCGTTTCTTGGGGGTTGGATTCGGTCAGGCGGCGGGGCGGATGGGCAGGCCCACCAGTTGCTCCAGCTCAGCGTGCGACAGGCCGGGCACGGTGTCGATGAGCTGCAGCCCAGAGGGCGTGCAGGCCAGTGTGCACAGATCGGTGTAGATACGCTTCACGCAGGCGACACCGGTGAGCGGGTAGGTGCATTGCGTGACGATCTTGCTCGCGCCCTGCTTGGTCAGCAGGTCCATCATCACCCAGGTCTGCTTGGCGCCGATGGCCAGGTCCATGGCCCCGCCCACGGCGGGGATGGCGCCGGGCTCGCCCGTGCTCCAGTTGGCCAGGTCGCCCGTGGCGCTGACCTGGAAGGCGCCCAACACGCAGATGTCCAGGTGGCCGCCGCGCATCATCGCGAAGCTGTCGGCGTGGTGGAAGTACGCACCGCCGGGCAACAAGGTCACGGGCTGCTTGCCTGCGTTGATGAGGTCGTAGTCCTCCAGCCCCACAGCGGGCGCCGGGCCCATGCCCAGAATGCCGTTTTCGCTTTGCAGGATGACCTCGCGGCCCTTGGGGATGTGGTTGGCCACCAGGGTCGGCTGGCCGATGCCCAGGTTGACGTACGCGCCGTCGTGGATATCTTGCGCCACGCGTTTCGCCAGTTCGTCTTTACTACGCTTTTGATAGCTACTCACGCTTACTCCTCAGGCGGTAGGTGCCAATTTCATGCTGTTTTTTTGAACCCACCCGCCTGCGTGGCCGTGCGCGCGATCTTCACGACATGGCTCACGTAGATGCCGGGCGTGACAATGGCTTCCGGGTCCAGCGCGCCCAGCTCCACCACCTCGTGCACGGTGGCAATCGTGGTCTTGGCGGCGGTGGCCATCACGGGGCCAAAGTTGCGCGCCGACATGCGGTAAGTGAGGTTGCCCCAGCGGTCGCCCTTCTCGGCCTTGATCAGGGCCACATCGCCGTGGATGGGGTATTCGAGCACGTAGTGCTTGCCGTTGATCTCGCGCGTTTCCTTGCCCGCAGCCAGTTCGGTGCCGTGGGCCGTGGGGCAGAAGAAGGCGCCGATGCCCGCGCCCGCAGCGCGCAGGCGCTCGGCCAAGTTGCCCTGGGGCACCAATTCGAGTTCGAGCTTGCCACTGCGGTACAGCTCGTCGAACACATAGCTATCCACCTGGCGCGGAAAACTGCAGATGATCTTGCGCACCTGCCCGGCCTTGAGCAGCGCGGCCAGGCCCTGGTCCGCATTGCCTGCGTTGTTGTTGACCACGGTGAGGTCACGTGCCCCCTGGGCGATGAGGCCATCGATCAGCTCGCCCGGAATGCCGGCCGTGCCGAACCCGCCAATCAACACCGTGGCACCATCCTTCACCCCCGCAAGGGCCTGGGCCACCGAGTCCGCCAGTTTGTTGATCATTGCAACGCTTTCTTGGTTTCTCTGTTGTCTCTTTGAAATTTGTTCGTATATAGAACAAATGTTCGCTTAAAGAATTATAGTTGGCATACGTATGAATTCCCAAACCCCTGAAGCCAAAGACCCCAAACCGAGCGACAGCTATGTGCAGTCGTTCGCGCGCGGGCTGGAGGTGATCCGCTCATTCAGCGCGGCCACGCCGCAGCAAACCTTGAGTGAAGTCGCCGCGCAGACCGGCCTGACCCGCGCAGGCGCGCGCCGCATCTTGCTCACGCTGCAGACGCTGGGCTATGTGGAGACGGACGGCAAGCTGTTTCGCCTGAGCCCGCGCATCCTGGACCTGGGGTTTGCGTACCTGTCCTCGCTGCCCATCTGGAATCTGGCCGAGCCGGTGATGGAGGACCTGGTGGAAGAGGTGCGCGAGTCGTCATCGGCCGCCGTGCTCGACGGCCTGGACATCGTCTATGTGCTGCGCGTGCCTACGCACAAGATCATGCGCACCACGCTGGGCGTGGGCTCGCGCCTGCCCGCGTGCTGGACATCCATGGGCCGCATGCTGTTGGCCGGGTTGCCGGACGCCGAACTGCAGGCCCGGCTGCAGGGCCACACCATGCAGCGTTTTACCGAACACACCACCACCGATGTCGATGCGCTGCTGGCCCACATCCGCCAGGCGCGGCAGCAGGGCTGGTGCCTGGTGAACCAGGAGTTGGAAGAAGGTTTGATTTCGATTGCTGCGCCGCTGACGAACCGCACGGGGCAGACGGTGGCGGCGCTCAACATCAGCGGCCAAGCCAACCGCACAAGTGCGGCGGTGATGCAGGAGACGCTGCTGCCTGCGCTGCTGAGCGCGGCACGGACCATCTCGCGCATGATGGGTGCGCCACACGGCTGAGATCCGGCGACGGGTGTATCGCGCACTCAGCGCAACGAGCAGCCGGGGCTGAAACCCCGGTGGCCCTTGCCGTGCGTGGGTGCAAGGCGCGGGGCATCAACACCAACCGCTCGCTGCGCTGAATGGGCTGAGGCACAACGGGCCCGCGCCCCAAGACACAGGCCCAGCGAAACGCCTCAGCGCTTGCGAAAGCCCAGCACCAGCACCACGCCGCCGATCACCATGGCGCCCAGGCTCATCCACTGCGGGATGTTGACGGACTCCTTCTCCTTGACGGTCAGCTCCAGCGGGCCCAGCTTGGCCTGGGTGCTCTCCTTGGTGAAACTGAAGCCCCCGGTCAGAAAACCGGCCAGGCCCAGCACCAACAACAGCACACCAACGATTCGCATTGCATTCATGGCATTTCTCCCCATGCCGGGTTTGAAGGACTGCGACAAAGCGGACCCGGCTCCGTGTCTTTGCGCCCAGCCAATGTAGAAGCCGCCCCGCCCAGGGCGCGTAGGACGCGGCCGCAGCACGGCGTAGCGCACAGGCGCGACCCTGCAGCCCCCAAGGCAAAAAGGCGCGTGCTACCCTCACGCCCCATGTTCAGCCCCTCCCAAGCCGATGTGCGCCGCTTTCTGTGCGGTGTGCACGCCAAGACCCAGAGCGGCGCCCCCATGGAGGCCATCGAGACGCTGGCCAGCCTGTGGATCGCCGAGCACCCCGAATACCACGCCGACCTGTCGGATGCCGATGCCGCTGTGGCGCGCAACTACGACGAGACGCCCGGCCAGACCAATCCGTTTTTGCACCTGTCGATGCACCTGTCGATCAGCGAGCAGTGCAGCATCGACCAGCCGCGCGGCATCCGCCAGGCGGTAGAGCTGCTGACGGCGCGGCTCGATTCGCTGCACGATGCCCACCATGCGGCCATGGACTGCCTGGGCGAGATGCTGTGGGAGAGCCAGCGCGCAGGCCGCCCGCCCGATGGCGAGGCCTACATCGCCTGCGTGCAGCGGCGCGCCACGCGGGACTGAGCCCCGCACGGGTCATGGCGGTCACAACAACCTGAACGCCAGCACCGCCACCAGCGTGGGTGGCAACGCGCCCAGCAGCAGGCCCAGCGGGTTGATAACGCCCTGCGAGAACTTCTCCTTCAGGATCGATGCCCCGGCAGGATTCGGCGCGTTGGCAATCACAGTCAGGCCGCCTCCCGTCACGGCGCCCGCCACCAGGGCCACCTTGAACTCGTCGCTGAGGCCCTCGACCAGCGAGCCCAGGTAAGTCAGCGCTGCGTTGTCGGTGAAGGCGGTGAGTGCTGCTGCACCAAAGAACACGGCATTGGCGTCCATCTTCATGAGCACGGGCTGCAGCCACCATTGCTGCAAGCCGCCAAGCACCACCAGCCCGGCCAGGAAGAACGCCACCAGCAGTGCCTCGCGCAGGATCAGCGGACTTTGGTGGCGCTGGTAAGCCGTGGTGAACCCCATGAAAAACAGGAACAGGCCCAGGAACACGGCGGGATGGTGGGCAAACACCACCACCAGCACCAGGAACAAAAGGTGCACCAACGTCACGCTCCATGGCACCGGGGACTCGGAGGCAGGCATCTTGCGGCCCATGTGCCCGACTTGGTTGCGGAAAATCAGCATCGCGATGCCCGCGTTGATCAGCACGGCCACTGCCGCCTTCCAGCCAAAGTGGGACACCATGAACCAGATGTCCCAGTTCCACTTCGCAGCCACCATGAGTACCGGCGGCGCCGCAAAAGGCGTGAGGGTTCCACCGATCGAGATGTTCACAAACAGCACGCCCAGTGTCGAATACTTCAGACGACTGGAGAGAGGCTGCGAGAACAGCGTATCGCGCAGCATCAGCGCCGCCAGCGTCATCGCTGCGGGTTCGGTGATGAACGAGCCAAGCAGGGGCACCACCGCCAGCACCACAAAGTACATGGCCATGCCGCGCTGCACGGGCAGCAGGGCCGCCAGCGCGCGCACCACAGCCCCGGCCAGCTCCAGGATGGGGCGGGTGGCAGCGATCACCATGATCGCAAACACGAACAAGGGCTCCGTGAAATTGCGCGAGTCCAGGTAGGCCGTGGCCTCCTGTTTTCCGCTGATGGAAAACATGAAGAGCATGAGCACCATGGCCCAGAAGCCGAAGACAACCTCCACCTCACCCAGCAAATGCCAGATGCCCGCATGCCGCGGCTGCGTGTGCGCCAGATGCTCGAAGAACTTGGTGGAGAAGGTGTGGAGGATGGCCAGTCCGAACAGGACGGCGCCGATCACTTGGATCAGGGTCGGAGAGGAGTTCATGGGTCGCAGAAAAGCCGCGCGGCGGCCCGACCAGCGCATGAACCTGCCGAACCCCCATGATTGCGACACCCACGCCTATTCTACAAAGGCCCACCAAAACCCCTTGTAGGCACAGGGCGCGTTCAGGCTCGCCCGCGACTTTGGCAAGGACCCGCACACCGGTGAGGGACGCCTGCGCCCGCAGCCGCAGCCCCATGAAAAAAGCCCGCCGAGGCGGGCTTTGGGGTGGCCAAATGGCCGTATCAGCGGAAACGCGACTGGGGCACCACGTGCAGGTCGCCATCAACGCTGCTGATGTAGTTGGCCAGGGCCTTCAGCTCGGCATTGGTGAACTGCTTGGCCACGCCACCCATGATGGCGTTGTTGCGGCCCACATTGGCGTTCTTCTCGACCTTGTAGGACTTGAGGGCTACAAAAAGGTAGTCGGCGTGCTGGCCCGCGATCTTGGGGTAGGAAGGATCGATGGGCTTGGCGAAGTTGTCGCCATGGCAGGAGACACAAGCGCCTTTCTTGAGCAACTCGGCCACTTGCACGCTGGGCTCGCGGCCGGGCTTGGCGGGCAGCTCGGCACCGGTCTTGCCGTGTTGTTCGTAGTAGGCCGACACATCGGCGATGTCCTTCTCGGACAGGGATTCAGCGATGCCGCGCATGGTGGGGTGCTTGCGCTCGCCCTTCTGATAGGCCACCAGGGCGGCGGTGATGAACTTGGCGCTTTGGCCCGAGATCATGGGCACCTTGTGGATCTCGGGAAAGCTGGCCTGGTAGCCAACGATGCCGTGGCAGCCAATGCACATGGCAATCTTTTGCTTGCCAGCTTCCACGTCGCCTTTGGCTTCCTGGGCATGGGAGACGGCGGTCACGGAAGCGACAGCCAGGGCAAATAGCGTGGTCAGCGTTTTGTTCATTTTGCGCGCACAATCTCGTGGAAGTTCAGCTCTGGGCTCTGATCAGCCGTTGATTATAGCCAGCGCCCTGTCAAGCCCATTCATCAACGATCCGGTGTTTTCCCCCATGAAATTCCAAGGCTCCCAGAACTACGTCGCCACCCAAGACCTGATGCTCGCCGTGAACGCTGCCATCACGCTGCAACGGCCGCTGCTGATCAAGGGCGAGCCCGGCACGGGCAAGACGATGCTGGCCGAGGAAGTGGCCCAGGCGCTCGATATGCCGCTGTTGCAGTGGCACATCAAGTCCACCACCAAGGCCCAGCAGGGCCTGTATGAATACGACGCCGTGAGCCGCCTGCGCGACAGCCAGCTCAATGATGGCGACAGCGCGGAGCGCGTGAAGAACATCCGCAACTACATCGTGCAGGGCGTGCTCTGGCAGGCCTTCACCGCCGACCGGCCCGTGGCGCTCTTGATCGACGAAATCGACAAGGCCGACATCGAGTTCCCGAACGACCTGCTGCGCGAGATCGACCGCATGGAGTTCTACTGCTACGAGACGCGCGAACTCATCAAGGCCAAGCACCGCCCGCTGGTGTTCATCACCTCCAACAACGAAAAGGAGCTGCCCGACGCCTTCCTGCGCCGCTGCTTCTTCCACTTCATCAAGTTCCCCGAGGCCGACACCATGCGGCAGATCATCAACGTGCACTTCCCCACACTCAAGAGCGAGCTGCTCAGCGTGGCGATGAAGACGTTCTACGACGTGCGCAACCTGCCCGGCCTGAAAAAGAAGCCCTCGACCAGCGAACTGATCGACTGGCTCAAGCTGTTGGTGGCCGAAGACATCCCGCTCACGGCACTGCAAAGCGCGGACAACAAGGTGGCCGTGCCCCCGCTGGTGGGTGCGCTGCTCAAGAACGAGCAGGACGTGAGCCTGTTTGAAAAGCTGGTGTTCATGAACCAGCGGAACCGCTGATTTTTCGGACAAGCCGCACCATGAGCGCCCCCAATACCCCGTCTCTCGCAGACGGCATCTCTGACGCCGTCGGTTTTGTCGGCGGCGCACTGGCTGGCTTCTGGCTGGGCCAGTGGCTTGGCATGGACATCTTTGCCCCAGGCTATGGCACCCCGGCCCTGCTGGGCATTGCCCTGGTCGGGTTGGGCGGTGGCCTGGGCCTGCATGCTGCCAAACGCTGGCAGGCCAGCCGCCGCAGCAAGCCCACCAAGGACTGAGGCAGCGTCCGGAGCAACAGCCATGGCTTTTGTAGAACCCATCACCCTGCGCGACCGGGGCGTGCGCCTGGAGCCCCTGGCCCTTTCGCACGAGGAAGGCCTGCGACTGGCCGCCGCCGACGGCGAGCTATGGAAGCTGCGCGTGACCTCGGTGCCCGAGCCCCAGGACACCCGCGCCTACATCGAAACCGCCCTGGCCACACGTGACCGCTTTGCATTCGCCGTGGTCGATGAGGCCACCAACGCCGTGCTGGGCAGCACCAGCTACCACGACATCCTGCCCGCCGCGCGCCGGGTGGAGATTGGCTACACCTGGTACCGCCAGAGCGTGCAACGCAGCCATGTCAACACCACCTGCAAGCTATTGATGATGGGCCACGCCTTCGACACCCTGGGCTGCAATGTGGTGGGCTGGCGCACCGACAACTACAACTTCGCATCCCAAAAGGCCATCGAGCGCCTGGGCGCCAAAAAAGACGGTGTGATCCGTGGCCACGCGCTGCGCCGCGACGGCACCATCCGTGACACGGTGATGTACAGCATGCGCGCGGGCGAGTGGCCTGAGGCGCGCGCCCAGTTGCTATACCTTTTGGAGCGCAACACGCCCGCCTGACGCGCGCAAGGAGCCAAAAACATGCTGATCGACTTCTTCTACACCCTGCGCTCGGCCAAGCTGCCCGTGTCGGTCAAGGAATACCTCACCCTGCTCGAAGCCCTGCAGGCGGGTGTGGTGGGCCCCAAGTCGGACGACGCGTGGAGCCTGGACGATTTCTACAACCTCTCGCGCCTCACGCTGGTCAAGGACGAGAAGCACTACGACAAGTTCGACCGGGCCTTCGGCGCCTACTTCAAGGGCGTGGAGATGGTGGCCGATTTCACCAAGGAAATCCCGGCCGATTGGCTGCGCAAGATCCTGGAAAACGAGCTCACGCCCGAGCAAAAGGCCGCCATCGAGAAGATGGGCTGGGACGAGCTGATGGAGACGCTGAAGAAGCGCCTCGAAGAACAAAAGGAGCGCCACGAGGGCGGCAGCAAATGGATCGGCACGGGCGGCACCAGCCCGTTTGGCCACGGCGGCTACAACCCGCAAGGCGTGCGCATTGGCGGCGCGGGCAAGAACAAGAGCGCGGTGAAGGTGTGGGAGCAGCGCGCCTACAAGGACTACGACGACCAGCAGGAGCTGGGCACGCGCAACATCAAGGTGGCGCTGCGCCGCCTGCGCAAGTTTGCGCGCGAGGGGCATGAGCTGGAGCTGGACCTGCCCGACACCATCCGCAGCACGGCCGCCAACGCGGGCTACCTGGACATCAAGATGGTGCCCGAGCGGCACAACAACGTGAAGGTGCTGCTGCTGATGGACGTGGGCGGCACCATGGACGAACATATCCAGCGCGTGGAAGAACTCTTCAGCGCGGTGAAGTCGGAGTTCAAGCACCTGGAGTTCTACTACTTCCACAACTGCGTGTACGACTTCATGTGGAAGAACAACCGCCGCCGCTTTGCCGAGAAGTTCCCCACCTGGGACATCATCCGCAAGTACAACCGCGACTACAAGCTGATCTTTGTGGGCGACGCGACCATGAGCCCGTACGAGATCCTGCAGCCCGGCGGCAGTGTGGAATACAACAACGAGGAAGCGGGCGCCGAGTGGATCCAGCGCCTGACCCACGCGTTTCCCAAACACGCATGGATCAACCCCGAGCCCCAGGGCGTGTGGCAGTACCGCCAGAGCATCAGCATCATCCAGCAGCTGCTGGGCAATCGCATGTACCCGCTGTCACTCAAGGGGCTGGAAGAAACCATGCGGCTGCTGTCGAAGTAAGCACAGCGGTTGACGGCACAAAGAGCACATTGCGCGCCGCTGTCTGACACGGGCGGGGCGCTTTTCAGTGCATAGTGGCGGCGGGCTGGTTTTTAAACAGCGAGCCCCCACCGTCCAACCCCATCCTTTGTAGCCGTGCCCTTTCGCGTCCTGCGCTCCTGCGCCAATCCCCCAACGCCGGCCCCATGGTCGGCGTTGCTGCTTATCGGCGCGCTGTGCCTGAGCGGGTGCAGCCTGCTGCCGCGCAGTGAGAAAGGCGACGACCACCAGGAGGCCGCCACCGCAGCCATTGCCGAGTCCGCCACACCCGCGTTCGACCTGCAGGTGCGCGCACCAGCCACTGTGCAAGACACACTGGAACGCCACCTGGAGCTGCAGCGCTTTCGCCACCTGCCCGACCTGCATGCCAACGAGCTGCAGCGCCTGCTGGGCGCCGCCGACGCCAATGCCCGCGAGCTGCTGGGCACGATGGGCTACTTTGCACCCACCATCACCGTGGAGCTGACCGAAACCCCCGACAGCCCCAACGCCCCTCGCGCCGTGGTCGTCACCGTGGAACCCGGCCCGCAGACCCAGGTGACCAGCGCAGAAGTACTTTTCAGCCCTGACAACACGGCAGCCGCCGAAGCCACCAGCGGCCCTTCCCCGGAAGCCAGCACCCGCCAGCAACAGCGGGTACAGCGCAGCTGGTCGCTGACACCCGGCCAGCCCTTCACCCAGTCTGCCTGGGACGCGGCCAAGAACGATGGCCTGCGCCAGCTGCAGGCGCGCCGCCACCCCACCGCCCGCATTGACAAAAGCCGGGCCGAGATCGACGCCGACAAACACGAAGCCCATCTCAGCGTGACCTACGAACCCGGCCCTGCCTACCGCTTCGGGCCGCTGCGCGTGGAGGGCAGCCAGCGCTACGACCCCGATGGCGCACGGCGCCTGGCCCGCCTGCCCACTGGCGCCGTGTACGACGAGGCCGAAATGCTGGACGCCCAGCTGCGGCTGGCCAGCAGCGGTTACTACGACGCCGTGTTCCTCACGCTCGACACCGAGGGCACCGACCCGCAGGCCGCCCCCGTGGTGGCCCAGGTGCGCGAGGCCAAGGTGCAAAAGCTGGTGTTCGGGCCAGGGTTCTCGACGGACAGCGGCGCGCGCCTGTCGCTGGAGCATATCCACAACCAGATGCCCGGCCTGGGCTGGCGCGCCGTGAGCAAGCTCGCAGTGGACCGCGAGACCCAGCAGGCCAGCAGCGAATGGACAGACCTGCCGGACGACCGGGGCTGGCGCTGGTTTGCGGGCGGCGAGCTGCAGCGCGAATCCACCGGCGACTACGACGTGAACAGCAGCCGCCTGCGCGCAGGCCGCAGCAAAAGCACCCGGCACATCGACCGCAACCACTTTGTGCAATACGACTACGCCAACAGCCAGGGGCTGGCCGCCAACGTGCAGTCGCCGTCTGACACCAGCACGGCCCTCAGCGTGAACTACGGCTGGACAGGCCGCTACTTCAACAGCCTCACCGCCCCCACGCGCGGCCATGGAATCGCCGTGGAGCTGGGCCTGGGCACCACGCTGCGGCCTGAGCGCGACCCGTTTGTGCGTACCCTGGTGCGCTGGCAATCCTTCGTGCCCGCCGGGCGGGTGACCGACGATGCAGGCACAGGCCGCAACGCCCGGCTGGCCCTGCGGGCCGAGGCCGGGGCCGTGCTCGCCCGCGATGGCGCGCAGATCCCTGTGACGCAGCTGTTCATCACCGGCGGTGACACCACGGTGCGCGGCTACGGCTACCGCAGCATTGGTGCGCGCACCGACAACGGCCAGCTCTACGGTGGCCGCTACCTGGCCGTGGGCAGCGTGGAATGGCAACGCCCCATCGTCTACAAGGGCCAGATGACCGACTGGGAGAGCACGCTGTTTGTTGATGCCGGCGCCGTGGCCGACAAGGTGGGCGACCTAAGCCCCCGCGTGGGCGTTGGCGCCGGGGTGCGTTGGCGCAGCCCCGTGGGGCCCCTGCAGGCCGACCTGGCCTATGGCATCAAGACCCAGGAACTGCGGCTGCACCTGCGGCTGGGGTTCAGCTTCTGATGGCGATGAGCAGCACCCCGCCCCATCCGGCACCGCGCGCCCGTGCGTCCGACTTCAGCGCCGGGTCCTCATCGGCCCAGCGCCCTCGCCCACCGCGCCGACCCGGTGCTTACCGCGTGCTGCGGACCCTGGGTTGGCTGCTGGTGGCGCTGGTGGCCCTGCTGCTCACGGCCTGCGCGCTGCTGTGGTGGTGGGCGGGCAGCGGCACGTCGCTGGCTACCACGCTGGCCCGCGCGGCGCAGTACCTGCCCGCCGGGCAGCAGCTGGAAAGCCGCGAAGCCACCGGCTCGCTGCGCGGCGGCGGGCGAATCGGCTGGCTGCGCTGGAGCAGCCCCAGCCTGTCCGTCGAAGTGACCGACCTGCGCCTGGGCTGGCAGCTGGCGCCCTTGCTGCAGCGCAGGCTGGAGCTGGGCGACGTACTGGCCACACGCGTGCAGATCACGCCACTGGGCGGCCCGCAAAGTGCTGAGCCCCCCACGCCCCCCACCGAGCTGGTGCTCCCCTTGCACATCGGCGTGGCGTTTCGCGTGGACCAGTTGCAGTGGGCAGGCGCCCCAGCGGTGGAAGCCCGGGGCTTGGCGGGCGACTACCACTTTGATGGGACTGAGCACCGCCTGAATATCGGCGGCGTGGAGCTGGCCCAGGGCCAATACAACGCGCGGCTGACGTTGCAGGCCCAGGCGCCCCTGGCGCTGAACGCCACCGTGGACGGCACGGTGCGCACCACCGTGCCTGGTGGCACTTCCGCCATCCAGCTGGGCGCACACGCCACGCTGCAGGGCACGCTGGCCACGGCGGCGGCGCAGCTGCAACTGCAGGCGCGCATCCAACCCACTCCCTCGCAAGAGACCCAGGCCACACCGCCACCGCCCGCCACCGCCGCCCCCATGCAGGCCGAGGTGCAGGCCACGCTGGCCCCATGGGCCACACAGCCCCTGCAATCGGCCCAGGCCACGCTGCGCGCCGTCAACCTCGCAGCCCTCTGGCCCCAGGCCCCGGCCACGCAGCTGCATGGCACCGTGCAGGCGGGCCCCACCCCAGGCGCGGCCACCGGCAGCACCGGCTGGGCCCTGCAGGCGCAACTGCGCAACGCACTGGCAGGCCCGTGGGACCACACCCGCCTGCCCATCACCACGCTGCAGGCCGACGCGAAGTACGACGGCACCCGCTGGACGGTGCCCGGCGCCACGGTGAATGCGGGCACCGGCGCAGTCACCCTGCACGGCAGCTACACCCCCGCCACCGGCGCGCTGGAGGGCCAGGCCGAACTGCGCAACCTGCGCCCCGACGCCCTGCACACCGCCTGGGCGGCCGCCCCGCTGGCAGGCCGTGTGGCGGCGCAGATGCAGGGCGAGGTGGTGCGTTTTACGGCAGACATCCGGGCCACCGGCTCTGGCGTTGTGGCATCGGCCAAATCAACCACCCAGCGCGCCCCGCTGCTGCGCATCAACACGCTCGCCGCCCAGGGCAGCTGGCACCCAGCTTCGCCCAACCAGCCCGTTGGCAGCTTGCAGCTGGAGCGCCTGCTGCTGGACGCGTTGCAAGCCCGCGTCGAAGCCACCCAGCTGCGCGTGTCCCCCGGCGATCTGTCGGGCCAGGGCCAGGTCACGTTGGCCGTGCCGGGCGCCACAGCACGCGCACAAGGCAGCGTCGCCCCACAGACCGGTGCGGGAGACCTGCACATGCAATGGACCGATGTGGGCCAGACCCAGCGCTGGCTGGCCAGCCTGCCGCTGGTGGGCAATCCACTGCAACAGGCACTGCAAGGCGCCACCGCCCAGGGCGCCGCACAACTGACCGCCCGTTGGAAAGGCGGCTGGCAAACGCTGGCCCGGCAGCTGGAATCCGCCAGCGGCACCAGCACGGGCAACAAACCACCATCGGACAAGACCCCCTTCGAGCTGCAAGCCGCGCTCGTCACCCCGCAGCTGGACCTGTCCCTGCCTCCGGGCCAGGGCACAGGCGGCGCCACCGCCGTGCAGCTGCGCGCTGTCAAGGCCGACCTCTCTGGCACCCTGGCGCAGGCCACGCTGGTGCTGGAGGGCGAAGCGCGCCTGAACGCATCCCAGCCCCGGCAGATGCAGCGGCTGGTCCTGCACACCCGCGCCACCGGTGGGCTGGGCACACCCGCGCAAGGCGCACCAAGCGCGCAGGTGCAGATCAGCGCACTGCGGCTGGTGGCGCAAGATGCCGCCCGCCCCGGCCCCTGGACGCTGCAACTGGCCGAGCCCCTGTCCCTCACCACGCGCGCCCCTTCTAGCCCCAGTGCGTCGTCGCCAGCGGCGGGCTACACCGTGCAGGCCTCGGCAGGCCAGGCCCGCCTGACTGGCCCCCTGCCCGGCACCGCCACGCTGCGGTGGCAACCCCTGCGCATGGCCACCGGTGCCAACCCGCTGCAACTGCAAACCCAAGGCACGCTGCAGAGTCTGCCCATGGCCTGGGTCGATGCCCTGGGCCTCGGCGACAACCCCTCTGCCGCAGGCCGCCCGACACAGCCGCTGCTGGCCCGCATGGGCCTGGCCACCAGCATCGTGCTGGACGGGCAATGGAATGTGGACACCACCCAGGGCCCGCTGCGCGCCAGTGCCAGCCTGCGCCGCGCCAGTGGCGACCTGCGCATCCTGGCGGGTGATGCCACCGCCATCACCGCCGTGCAAAGCAGCGGACAGGGCACGGGCGCTGGCACCACCACCGTGATCGCCACGGAGGCTTCGGCCAGCCCTGCAGGATCAGCCAATGCACCAGGCACCGCCGCCGGTGTGCGCCAGGCCGAGGTCACCATGGAGATCGACGGCGAAGCCCTGCGCGCCCAACTGGCCTGGGCCAGCGAGCGGGCTGGCGAGGTGCAGGCCAGCGTCAGCACCCGCCTCACGCCCAGTGCTCCACCAGGGTCCGCCCCTGCCTGGGCGCCCGATGCGCCCCTGGCTGGCACGCTGCGCGCGCGCCTGCCCGACGTGGGGGTGTGGTCGGCCCTGGCGCCACCCGGCTGGCGCGTACGCGGCACGCTGGACGCCAGCGCCACCCTGTCGGGCACGCGCAATGCGCCGCGTTGGGCCGGCACGCTGGGCGCCGACGACATGGCCGTGCGCTCGGTGGTCGATGGCGTGGACCTCCAAGCTGGCCGCCTGCGCGCCACGCTGCAAGGCAACCAGTTGCAGATCACCGAGTTCCGCCTGCAGGGCGGGCGCGGCAGCGGCGCGCGCATTGCAGGCTTCAGCGGCAACCGCACCGCTGCGCCACAAGACGGCGGCACGCTCACCGCCACCGGCAGCGTGGGCTGGGGCGACAGCGCTGCGGCAACCACCGGCCTGTCGGGCATCACCATGGCCCTGCAGGCCGAGGCCGAGGCCCTGCAGGTGCTGGTGCGCGCCGACCGGCAGGTCAGCGTGTCGGGCCAGCTGCAGGCGCAGTTGCAGCAGGGCCAGATCAGCCTGCGCGGCAAGCTCACCACCGACCGCGCCACCATCATCCTGCCCGACGAAACCGCGCCCACGCTGGGCGCCGACGTGGTCGTGCGCTCGGCCGCCAAGGACCGCGAAGACCAGGCCCGGGCCCAGGCCGCCGCCAAGGCCAGCCAGGCGGCGGCGCAGGCCGAAACCGCCAAACCACCCGACATCGCCATCACGCTCAACCTGGGGCGCGACTTTGCGCTCAGCGGCCATGGCATCACCACCCGGCTGACGGGCGAGGTGGACATCCGCAGCAGCGCCGTGCCCGGCGCCCCGCCGCGCGTGACCGGCGAAGTGCGCACCGACGAAGGCCGCTACCGCGCCTGGGGCCAGATGCTGGACGTGGAGACGGGCCTGATCCGCTTCAACGGCCCCTACAACAACCCCTCGCTCGACATCCTGGCGCTGCGCCCCAACATCAGCGTGCGCGCGGGCGTGCAGGTCACGGGCAGCGCTCGGGCGCCCCGCGTCAAGCTCTATTCCGACCCCGACCTGCCCGACGCCGAAAAACTCTCGTGGGTGGTGCTGGGCCGCAACGCCACCGCAGGCGGTGCCGAAGCCGCCGTGCTGCAACAGGCGGCCCTGGCCCTGCTCGGCCGCAAGGGCGGCAACACTGGCACCGCCAACATCGCCAGCCGCGTGGGCCTGGACGAAATCGGTTTTCGCGGCGCCACCCCGGGCGACGACGCCAGCACCGCCGCCCTCACCTTCGGCAAGCGGCTGTCCAAGGACTTGTACGTGACCTACGAGCGCAGCCTGTCCGGCACGCTAGGCACGCTCTACATCTTCTACGACCTCTCCCGCCGCCTCACGCTGCGCGGGCAGACAGGCGAGAAAAGCGCGGTGGACATCATCTATACGGTGAAGTACGACTGAGGGCCGGGCGGGCAAAGGGAACCGCGCACGCCACTACAATGCGCGGCTGTCTTGCTCCTCGTAGTTCAATGGATAGAACGAGTGCCTCCTAAGCGCTAGATACAGGTTCGATTCCTGTCGAGGGGACCAAAGTCTTGATAAAAAACGGCCCTGTCGCGCGACCATAAAGCGCTTATAGCTATTAAATTTATAGCAAACCACGCACCCATATCCTGCGGTACGTGCTGATGGCCATCCCTGGCGCCCCGTTTCGCCGCACTTGCATTTGGTCACAAATGATGATGTTGACATGATATGTCTGCATCCCTATTCTCCTGATCCATGCAGGCACACGGACCTTCCTCCGGCCGCCTGCCCCACCCGCAGGATGAAGGAGACGCCGTGGCCACTTTGCTGGAACAACTCAACAACCTGGACGTTCTGACCTCGGCGCTCATGGGCGGTGTGGCGGTGCAGTTGCAGCCCATTGCGGGTGATGTGCCCGTGGTGCAGGTGAGCATCGAAGGGCGCGACGAGCTGCCCATCTTCGTGACCTGCTCGGACATGCAGATGATCTGCCTGTGCTACCTGTGGACCGATGCCGACGTGCGCCCCGAGCGGCGTGCCGAGCTGATGGAAGCGCTGCTCGATTTGAACCCCTCCGTGCCCTTGTCGGCCTTCGGCCGCGTGGATGGCCGCTTCGTGCTGGTGGGCGCCCTCAGCCGCGCGGCCCGCGCCGAAGACGTGGCGCACGAAGTGGCGGTGCTCAGCGACAACGCGTTGGATGCGCTCGATGCGCTGGCGGAATTCCTGCGCTGAGCAGCCCGCTCATTCCGCCGCCCCACCTTTCTTCCCCAAAGCTCTTTCGACATTGACAGGAGAACACCATGTCGGTCATCAAGAAACTCGTCACCCTGCTGCGCGGCAGCGCCCGTGAACTGGGCCAGAGCGTGGTCGATGGCAACGCCACGCGCATCTATGAGCAAGAAATCATCGACGCCAAAAACAGCATCACCGAGGCCAAGACCGAGCTGACCGGCGTGATGGCCAAGCAGATGCAGACGGCGCGCGACATCGAGCGCATCAAGGCCGATCTGCTGCGCCATGAAGACCTGGCTGTGCAGGCGCTGAACAAGGCCGAGGAAGGCCTGGCGCTGGAAGTGGCCGAACGGGTGGCGGGGCTCGAAACCGAACTGAACGCGCAGACCCAGGCCCATGCCAGCTACGCCATGCAGGTATCGCGCCTCAAGGACTTGATCCGCGCGGCCGAGACCCGTGTGCGCGAGCACGAGCGCGAGATCGGCATCGCCAAGACCACCGAGAGCGTGTACCGTGCCACGCAGAGCATCTCTGAAAGCATCGGCGCCACCGGCTCGCAGCTGACCAGCGCCCGCGACTCGCTGGAGCGCATCAAGAAGCGCCACGAAGACCTGGCCGACCGCATGGCCGCCGCCGAGCAGCTGGACCAGGAGTTTGGCCACCGCGCGCTGGAGCGCAAACTGGCCGACGCAGGCATTGGCGACAGCGACAAGGTGCGCGCTGCGCAGGTGATGGAGCGATTGAAGGCGCGGCAGGCGGCAGCGGCCGCTGCCACCGGAACAACCACCACCACGCCCCCCCCCGCACCATGAGCCCCGCAGCACCGCGCAAGCCGGTGCGTTGGCAGGGCTCCGAGCCCGCCCTGCGCGCCGTGCAGGTCGCCTTTGATGTGGAAGAGGCGGTGATGGAAGCCATCCGGGTCGCGGCCTTCCACGCCAATGTGTCCACCTCCACCCAGATCCGCAGTGTGCTGAAACTGCCCGTGGCCGCGCGCCCCAAGCGCCCGCGCCTGACCGTGACGCTGGACACGGGTGACTACACGCTGCTCGCCGGGCGCTATGGCCTGGCACCCGACGACCGCCTGGGCATCAAAGAGGCCGCCACGCGCGAGCTGATCGCTTTTGTGGAGCAGGTGCCCGCCGCCCCCTCGCAGGCAGCGCGGCCCGGCAAGCCCGCCAAGGGGAGCGACATCAAAACCGCGGAACAGCCCCCCCAGCCACGCAAGGGCAAAGGAAAAAGCGGGCCCTGAACCGGGCGCGGCTTTCATCAAACAGTCCTCGACACAGACACAACATACGAGGAACAGGAGGGAATTTCATGTTTGCCAATCTCATCGCGGCGGCCACCAGTTTTCCGACCGCCATCTACACCGTGCTGCTGGGCGTGGTGCTGGTGTATTGGCTGCTGGCCATCGTGGGCATGGTGGATTTCGAATCCAGCGGCATTGACCTGGACATCGAAGCCCACGCCGACGCCAGCGCCGACGACCTGGGCGCCATCGCCAGCTACGTGGTGGCCTTCGGCCTGAGCGGCGTTCCGTTCTCCATCGTGGTGAGCCTGCTGGTGCTGGTGGGCTGGACGCTGTCGTGCCTTGCCGCCGTCACGCTGCAGGCGTGGATCCCTACCGACATCCTGCGCTGGGTGGCGGGTCTGGCCATCCTCGCCGTGTCTGCCGCGCTGTCGCTGGTGATCACGGCGCGCATCGTGCGGCCGCTGCGGGGCCTGTTTGTGCACCACACGGCGCAAAGCAATGCCTCGCTGGTGGGCCAGACCTGCAAGGTGCTGACCGGCGTGGTGGACGAGCGCCAAGGCCGGGCCGAAGTGGCCCAGCGCGGCGCCAGCATCAATGTCCGCGTGTGGTCACCCAGCCCCAACACACTCAAGCGCGGCGACACCGCCCTGATCACCGAATACGACGCGGGCGCCCACCGGTACCTGGTGATGCCCCTCCCACCCGAGTGACCGAGCCCATTCCTGGCACCTGGGCAGCGCAAGACGCCGGTTGCCCTGTTTTCCGTTTTTCACTGTTCTCTTCAGTTCCACCCTTTCAGCAGAAAGTGTTCTCATGCAGCAATCCTTCATGGTCATCCTGATTGCCGTTGGCGTTCTTGTCTTCCTGATCCTGGCGATGTTCGCCATGTTCGCGAAGTTCTACCGCAAGGTGGAGCAAGGCCACGCGCTCATCATCAACACCCTGCGCTCCGAACCCGAAGTCACCTTCACCGGCCGCATGGTCTACCCCATCATTCACAAAGCCGAGCTGATGGACATCTCGGTCAAGACCATCGAGATCGACCGCTCGGGGGACCAGGGGCTGATCTGCGCGGACAACATCCGCGCCGACATCAAGGTGAAGTTCTTCGTGCGCGTGAACAAGACGGCCGAAGACGTGCTGCGCGTGGCCCAGGGCATTGGCTGCGCACGCGCCTCCAACCATGAGATTCTGGAAGACCTGTTCTCGGCCAAGTTCTCCGAGGCGCTCAAGACGGTGGGCAAGTCGCTGGACTTTGTGGATCTGTACCAGGCGCGCGACCGCTTCCGCGACAAGATCATCGAGCAGATTGGCGATGACCTGTCGGGCTATGTGCTGGAAGACGCTGCCATCGACTACCTGGAACAAACCCCGCTGTCCAAGCTCGATGCCAACAACATCCTCGACGCGCAAGGTATCAAGAAGATCACCCAGCTCACGGCCGTAGAACACGTGGTGACCAACGAGCTGCGCCGCAACGAGGAAATGCAGATCAAGAAGAAAAATGTGGAGACACAGGAAGCCCTGCTGGAGCTGGAACGCCAGCAGGCCGACGCCACCGCGCGCCAGGCCCGAGAAGTGGCCACCGTGAAGGCCCGCGAAGAAGCCGAAACCTCCAAGATCCAGGCCGAGGAGCGCACCCGCTCCGAAATGGCGCGCCTGCAGTCTGAGCAGCAACTGGCCGTGCAGCAGGAAAACGTGCTGCGCGAAAAGGAAGTGGCCGAGAACAACCGCAAACGCGCCGTGGTGATCGAACAGGAACGCGTAACCCGTGCGCAAGAGCTGGAAGTGGTGGCGCGCGAGAAGGAAGTGACGCTGCAGCGCATTGAAAAAGACAAGGCCGTGGAAGTGCAAAAGAAGGCCATCGCCGACGTGGTGCGCGAGCGCATCGTGGTCGAACGCACGGTGGCCGAGCAGGAAGAAGCCATCAAGGAAGTGCGGGAAGTGGCAGAGGCCGACCGCACGCGCAAGTCCATCGTGATTGGCGCCGAGGCCGCTGCAGAAGAAAAAGTCATCATGGAAGTGAAGACCGCCGAGGCGCAGGAACGCAAGGCCCGCCACAAGGCCGCCGAAGACCTGGTGCTGGCCGATGCCCGCCTGAAGGTTGCCGAACGCGATGCCGAAGCCAAAAAGCGCGATGCCGAAGGCATTGAAGCCCTGACCGCAGCGCCCGGCTTGGCCGAAGCCAAGGTGCAGATGGCCAGCGCCAGCGCCAAGCTGGCCACCATGGAGGCCGAAGCCAGCGGCAAGGAAAAAGTGGGCCGTGCCGAGGCCCAGGTGATCGAGGCCCAGGCCCAGGCCGAAGCCGTGGGCCTGCGCGCCCGCATGGAGGCCGAAGCTGCCGGTAAGGAAAAAGTTGGCCAGGCCGAAGCCCTGGTGCGCACCGTGGACGCCGAAGCCCTGGCCAAGATGGGCGATGCCGAGGCGCACAACATCGACGTGAAGTTCAACGCCGAAGCGCGCGGCCTGAAGGAAAAGTTTGAGGCCATGAAGGCCATGAGCCCCGAAACCCGCGAGCACGAGGAATACCGCATGCGCCTGGAACGCGCGCACCTCGAAACGCTCAAGCAGATCGAGGCGCAGCAGCACATCGCCAAGGAACAGGCCGAGGTGCTGGGCGTGGCACTGAAGAACGCCCGAATCGACATCGTGGGCGGCCAGGGCGACTACTTCGACAGCTTTGTGCGCGCACTGTCGGTCGGCAAGGGCATCGACGCCGCTGTGAACAAGAGCGACACGCTGCAGGTGGCGTTCAAGAACCAGCTCAGCGGCGAGCGCGACGTGGTGGAAGACGTCAAGCAGATCCTGGGGGCTGCGGGCGGCTCGGCCAGCGAGTTGCAGAACCTGAGCGTCTCGGCGCTGATCGCACGGGTGATGCAGACCGGCACCGACAGCCAGAAGCAGGCGCTGCAGCAGCTGGCGCAGAGCTTTCGCAAGTAACTCAAAACCATAGCAGCTGGTGCTTTGTGCACAAGGGTTTCAGGCCATTTACACCTACAACCCAATGAAATCAAGCGCCAGCAGCTCACTTTTAAGTAGCACCACACACACCATGAGCACTCGTCTGCACTGCAGCTGCGCCCATCGGCCCCTGCTAAAAAACGTGGCGCTGGAAGACGGCCTGCCCGCAGCCGCCTGCCCCGACTGTGGCGCAGTGCTGCTGAACATGGATGACTGGCGCCGCTGGCGCAGCCGCGCTCCCGAGCTGAGCGCTGCGCATGTCTCCACAGTCACCGACACCGCCGCAGACCATGGCCGCGCCCGTGCCTGCCCCGCGTGTACCCGCCTCATGGAACGCCTGCCCGTGGACGCCGCCGAAGCCTTCCGCGTGGACCGCTGCGGCCCCTGCCAACTGGTGTGGCTGGACCCCGGCGAATGGCAGGCCCTGGTGCAGGGCGACAAGTTCGACCGCACCCGCGCTCAGCTGCTGCTGGAGGACAAGACCCGCGCCATCGCACTGCACAGCCCCGAGGTGGTGAGCGCGCTGGCCGACTTCTACGACAGCCTGCGTCCCGAGCAGCAGAAGACCGTGCGCGAGATGAGCGAGCGCCGCGGCTGGTTCCGCCGGGGCTGAGCCATGCCGGCGCTGGCACGCCCCCTGTACGAGCGCCTGCGCGCCCATGCGCCGGCCTTTCTGGCCGATGTGGCCGACCCGCACGACGAACTGCTGGCCCTGGTGTGGGGGCCACGTTTTGACCGCGAGCACGCGCTGGGCCTGATGGCCCGCCAGCGCGGGCTGGCCCCGCAGGCCCTGCACGGCTTGCTGGACGTGGCCGAACGCTACGACGGCCTGGGCGCCGCCGCCCAGCAGCGCCTGCGCCGGCTCATCCAGCGCCACCGCGCGACCAG
>OGCL01000586.1_pt1 | contig 38016 bp, 43 predicted proteins | sample 1570041 | NCBI WGS metagenome assembly OGCL01 (sample SAMN06266162, study PRJEB24511) | hot springs metagenome | isolation source: Hot spring water | place: South Africa: Limpopo | collected 2015-06-22 | reverse complement strand
AAGTTCATAGTAAACCCTCGTAAATACATCCTACCAAATTTCTATAAATATAACTATCTTATTAATTTTTTAATTAAACTCGATTTCCTTAAATAATTTAAATGTTAAGAATCCTGAAAAAATTGCTAATATGACAAAAACACCTACTTTAACAATTAAAACTGGTATTGGAATAATAATATTTGCCATAAGTTGAAATGCTGTTTGTATTGGCAACATGACTCCTATAATTGTACAAAGAACGAGCATACAAGATAATAAAACGAAACCTAAACCATCTTTCCTTTTAATTAATAAATAACTTAGAAACATGATTGGACTGATAAATGCCATATCATATACATACGTCACTTCTGTTGTATATGTTTCAATTAAAAGTAACGACTGATTTAGTAATAAAGTTGGTATTATATCCATCAACCAGATAGAAAATAACGCAAGTCCAGATATAATTAAAAACACATTGAACATCCGTATTGAACCTTTGGTTCTGATTTGATTTATATCCAGTTCTCTAATTAATTTATACAGAATTATCCAAGAGAACATAACAGACACTATATAAAGAAGAAATAAATAATTATATGTAACGCCAGTGGATATACTCATTGAATAATAGAATACTACTCCAAACAATGAAATAAGTGCGAGAAGACTTTTATTGCTTTGTTTTAAGTTATACCAAACTAAACAAATTACAATTAATGGAATAACTAGTAACAATACTGTCAAATCGGTCCCAATGAATATGGGTGCTTTAAAATACGAATCATAATAATAAACCCCACTACCAAATAATTGAATCGTTTGACCATAGATATTCGTTACAGAAAAAGAATTTTCGATGTTAAATGATAAGATACCTACAACACTGATAACGAATAAGGTTACTAATTCTAATACAACTAAAATATTAATTATCTGATTTCTTTTCACCATTTATTAAACCCTCTAATTCGTATTTTACACTAAATAAAAAACTTTTCATTCCTTTTGTGAAATAAATAAGTTTTTTAGTAATATATAATTCTGTTAGATAATATTATGATGAAAATTAGTTATTTCTATTCTTAAAATCCTCATCTATTTCATTCTTCCAATCATCATCAATCGATTTACTCATACGTAAGTTACTCACAACTTTACTCATAGACTCATAATTGAGTTGAGTTCCTTTTTTATCTGAATGATAATTAACTGCTCGATTTGAATCGATTCCAAACTTACTTGCCATTCCAATCGCATCCATATTCGCACCCATAAAGATAAACTCCCATTGAAATTTACGTTTCTGGTTCTCTATCATATGTCTGATTTTGGCATAATTATATTTACGGCTTGAATTCTCCATTCCATCCGTTGTAATCACAAACAACACTTTATCTGCTCGATCCTCGATTCTTGTCATCTTCTGAACATTCCCAATTTTATCAATGGTTAATCCAATCGCATCCAATAGAGCCGTAGAACCTCTCACATAATATTCTTTATCTGAGATGTTTTGAATTGATTTTACATTAATTCGATCATGTAATAATTCATATTCATGATCAAACAACACTGTCGTAATCAAAGCTTCTCCATCTTCATCTCTTTGTTTATTCAATAATCCATTAAATCCAGCAATTGTATCACTTTCTAATCCTGCCATTGATCCACTTCGATCAAGTATAAACACACATTCTATTTTACTCATATTATTTCCTCTTCTTTCTACTCATAGGATAGATTAAAGAGAATACCAAATGGTCAACTGCTAGGATACTTTATAAACTATTACTTCCTAGGAGTAGTTGATCATATTCAAATAAAACTTCATTAATTTCAAAAATATCAAATCGTTTATTTTCAATAAAAAACTTTACAATTAAGTCACCTATTGAACTATTTGATAAACTAAATCCAGCTTTTTCAAGCAATGTATTCGATTCTTTTAAATTAAGTTTTAACGCTACACAAAACGCTAATACAGTATTCTTTGTTGGTCGATAATCCTTATGTGTACGAATCTTTGAGAAATGAGCTTTTGTGATATTTGCACGTTTATAGGTCTCTACATCCGTCATCCCTTTCTGATCAATTAGTTTTAATAAAGATTGTGAGAAAGATTCATCCAATTCTAACAATACATCATCAAGCGTTTTACTTGATTCGAGTCTTGCATAAGATATCTTTGGACTGATTTCTTGATTCTCGTATTCTTCTCTTCTGTTCTGAGAATACAATGTTCTAGTTTCAACATAATGATCATCAATATATTGGTTAACCGATTGAAATAATTGAGTACTGAGTTGATAAGCCTGTTTATCAAATACAACAAGATAAACCAACATTTCATGTTTTAGTAGAAATGATTGAATGGTAGTAATCGCAATTTGTAAGGCTTTATCTTTTGGATATCCATAGTTCCCTGCAGAGATAAGTGGAAATGCGATAGATTTTAAATTATGTTTAAGTGCACAATCAAGCGCACCTCTATAACAACTCTCCAATTGACTCGATTCATTATGACTTCCACCCATCCACTTTGGACCTACAGTATGAATAATATAGTTTGAGTTTAACTTGTATCCTGGTGTTAGTACGACATCACCTGGTGCACAATACCCTATTTGATTCAGTTTTGCTTCAAGTTCATCTCCAGCTAGTCTAAAAATAGCTTCGCTTGAACCTGTCCCTTTTCTAAGCCGAGTGTTTGTGGAGTGAACAATCGCATCAGTATGTAAACGTGATATGTCTTCTCGTATAATTTCTAATGGCATAATTATTGACCTTTTATTCGTTTTAATTCAATGACTTTTCTCCATAATAATCTAAAGAATAAAATAATTAGTAATACACATATTAATATTGCCCAAATGATTGCAGTATTATTTTTATAAATAAAGCCTAATCCTAATAATATACACATGACGATAACCAATAAAGTAAACACAAATATTCTAAATCCTTTTGAATCTTTCTTTGTTTGTTCGATTCCTATTACAGTATCTGTAAATAAATAGACAAAAAACTCAAGAATGTCTTCCATTATCTTTCCCCCTATTTCTAAAACTCATTATTTAAATTCTAACATAAGAATGAACCAATAAAAAATGGACTATGTTGTCCATTATGTTGTAATCTATTCGATGTTTATTCTTAGCAAACATGCTAGATTTGTATTTTGTATCCAATCATCTAATTTAATTTTTGTTTTAACACCATCATTTATGATAAGTAACTCTTTTTTCAAAGTATCTACACCATATACAAGATAGGATTCTGAATGATTTATTAAAATTAATGGATTCTTATCTAAAATTGTTTTTTCCGAGAATTCAATCCAATCTGTAAGAACAATATTCTCTTTATCCCTTAAGCTTTTGTATTGAGTATTAATATTCAGACCAACTTTACTCATATAGTTATGCAAGGTATCAGTAAAGTTCAATCCAATGTCTTGCATATTAAATTTCATAGAATCAACTAAACTGTTTAATAAACCCATATAATGTGATTTATTAAATCGGTCTATCTTAAGTTGTCTTAAAATTGATTTACCAAATACTACTAACAACCAATTCGTAACACTTGAACTAGTGACTGATTCGAGTTGAAATCTTGGGTTATCAAATAATGAATTTGTGACACCATATGTCTCGCTATCATTGGTTAATAAAATATGATTAATATCTAAACATAACTCCTTATTATTAGTGACTAGATTTAGTGGAACGAGTTCAAGTGATTTATAATCCACATTCAATATTCGTTCTCTATCAATCATTTCATTAACATTCTTTAAGATTGAGTCACGTAATTCTCTTGCTTGTGCTAATCTCTGTTCACGATCACCTTTAAACTCTGCAGGATCTTCATGATTCCAATCTAAAACTTTTATTGTGGATGGGAAAATAGGACATTTTTGACCATTAATTTGATCACATACTTTTACCACATAATGATACCTTTTTCCTTCTCGATAAAACTCAAATACTGATTTTGTTTTATTTTGACTAATATCATAACCAACTTCATGCATCACTTCCACAACATCCGGATTTAATACTCCAGGCTCGAGTCCTGCACTTTCACTAATAAACAATCCTTGGCCAAGTTTATTTAGGAATGCTTCAGCCATTTGGCTTCTTGCGGCATTGTGTACACAAACGAATAAGACTTTTTTCATATTGATCTCCATTTGTTCTTTATAAATAAAAACGATATAAATTAATTAAAATCAATTTAAATTAACTTAGTAAGTTCATCAATTCCTAGTATTTCTATTAACTCATCTTTTGTAGGATATCTTCTTGAATAAACAATCTTATCATCAACAACTGTTATCGGTAATTGATTAATACCCCCTTCAACCAGTAAGTTGTGAATAGCTTCATTATTCACAAATTCCATAGGTGAAGTGGATAGATTGTATCGTTCTATATGGATTTTGAATATCTCAAGTTTCTCAATTACATTGTTGATTCTATCTAAATCACTTTTACTTATACCATTTTTAGCACAACATGTTGCTTGCTCATAAATTTTGATTCTTTTGTTTGATGAGAAAATAAAATTTAAACCTAATGCATGCATAAACTTATTATCTAAACCAATGTTTAGTAATATTTGCGAATTTCACAAGCATTAACATCACAGGTACTTCAGTTAATACACCAACAACTGTAGCCAGAACTGCAGGAGAAGTTGTACCGAATAATGCGATCGCAACCGCAACAGATAATTCAAAGAAATTTGATGCGCCAATCATACCTGCTGGAGCCGCTATATCATGAGGTAAATTAAGCTTTTTACTAGCGAAGTATGCGATAAAGAAAATGAAAAACGTTTGTATAGTCAATGGAACTGCGATTAAGAAGATATGGAAAGGATTATTAATAATCACATCCCCTTGGAATGAGAACAATAATACTAACGTTAATAAAAGACCTACAATTGTCGCATTATCAAATTTATTAACAAATTGATTCTCGAAAAATTCAAGCCCTTTATTCTTAATCACAAAATAGCGTGTAGCGATTCCAGCAGATAATGGAATTACCACAAACAATACCACTGAAAGTATTAGTGTATCCCATGGGACAAATACATTACTCACACCAAGTAAGAATTTCACAATAGGCACAAACGCAACTAGAATTATAAGATCGTTTGTCGCAACTTGTACGACTGTATACGCAGGATTTCCCTTTGTAAGTGTACTCCATACGAATACCATGGCAGTACATGGGGCTGCACCTAACAAAATAGCTCCCGCAAGATATTGAGTAGCCAAATCTGGTGTAATAAATCCTTTAAAGATGATAAAGAAGAAGATAGACGCAATCGCATACATGGTGAAAGGTTTAATGATCCAGTTCGTCACCCAAGTAACATATAACCCTTTAGGATTTTTCCCTACATTTTTAATGCTTTGAAAATCAACCTTCATCATCATTGGATAAATCATAACCCAAATAAGTATAGCGACTGGGATTGATACCTTTGCATACTCAAATTGACCAAAAAACGATGGAACACTTGGAACATAACGGCCCAATAAGACACCTAATCCCATACACAACGCAACCCAAACTGTTAAATATTTTTGGAAAAATCCAATTCCTTGATTTGTATTTTCTTTCATGTTCCCTTTATCTCTTTCTACTTCCACTATAAAATTTATGACCACCCGATAAATTAAACACAGATTTAAAACCACGATTAATTAAAATATTCTGAGTCGCATTTCCTGTTGTCCCTTTATTACAATAAGTCACAACTGGTCTATTAATGTCTAACTCATTAAGTCGATTTCTTAATTTAGAATGTGGAATATTAATTGCATTTTCCACATGCCCTTTTGATTGGTAATCCTTTTCAGATCGTGTATCAATTATTTGTAGATCTTCCCCAAAATCCTCAATTTTATTAGGATTCAAAATGGGTCTTCCATTCGAAATCGCATTTTCAAGAATCATACCCGTGTAATGAACTGGATCCTTGGTTGTAGAAAATGGTGGCGCATACGATAAATCCAAATGAAACAATTCATCCACAGTCGCTTTGTAGGTTAGGAGTGTCGCAAACACATCGATACGCTTATCAACACCTTCGTAACCTATAATTTGAACTCCTAATAGACGTTTTGATGAACGATCCGCAATAGCTTTAATAACCATTTCTTGCCCATTCATATAACTTGGTTTATTCGGTTTTATATTGTGAACGACCTCAACATCATACCCCTCACTCAACGCCTCTTTCTCAGATAAACCTGTGGATCCAATACTTAAATCAAATAGCTTAAATATGCCTGTACTTAAATTCCCTCGATATGTTAAGCTTCCACCACTCAGAACATCACCCGCAATTCTTCCAGTTTTGTTTGCGGTAGTTCCTAATGGACGATAAACTGGTTTACCCGTAATCGCATTAAATGTTTCAATACAATCTCCAGCCGCATAGATATCCTTGATATTGGTCTCCATTCGATTATTAACTTCAATTGCGCCAGTTACTCCTAGTTTTACCCCAATGTTTTTTGCTAAGGCTACATTAGGTCTTACACCTGTAGCCATAATAACTAAATCCGCATCAAGTATACTTTCATTCGATAAAATAATTTGCTTATCTAGAATTTGATTAATGCTAGTAGACTTAAGTATTTTAACTCCCTTTTTAGCTAAAGTACTTTCTAAGAAACTTGCCATATCATTATCTAAATTAGGTGTTATTTTATCCGCAACTTCAACGATTGTGACATCCATTGAATAGTTAACTAAACTTTCAAGTACTTCAAATCCAATAAATCCTGTTCCAGCAATAACTGCTTTAGTAGGTTTATATTCTTCAATAAACGCCTTTATATTTCGTGCATTCTCAACATTTCTTAAGAAGAATACATGCTTCTTATCAATACCCTCAATTCTAGGTATAAATGGTGATGCGCCTGTCGCAAGCACTAATTTATCGTAAAAATCTTCAAAGGTTTCATTTGTTAAACAATTTTTAACTACAAGTGTTTTCTTAACTGGATCGATTGAGATAACTTCATGTTGAATTCTTACATCTATGTCATACTTGTCTTTGAAAAATTTCACATCTCTTGGGGTTAGTTCATTAATATTTTCTACATCACCTCCAATGTAATACGGTAATCCACAACCTGAGTATGAGATATCTTTATCCTTCTCATAAATAATTATTTCCGCAAAATCATCATTTCTTCGTGCTTTAGCCGCTGCACTTGTACCAGCCGCAACTGCTCCAATAATAACTATTCTCATGCCTTATCCTCCGTATCACAGTTACACTCATTTAATACTTCATATTTCTTCTTAACAATTTCATTCAATAAATCGATTGAATTCTTACATCCTTCATCATTAAGCGAATAGTAAACCCATTTACCATTTTTCCTTTGACTAACAATTCCACTTTCCACCAGTATTTTCATATGATGCGATAAAGTTGATTGTCCTATCGGAAGTTGATCAAGTAAATCACATGCACAATGTTCCCCTAACGTTAGTCGATCGATAATTCTAAGCCGATTCTCATCACAATATGCTTTGTATATTAATGCTCTAGATGTGAATTGTTCCATTTCTTACCTCATATCTATATTCATCGATATGATTATATCATTACATATCGATATTTATCAATCTATAGAATTGTTAAGATTGATTCATAAAAAAAGAATTCACAAATTTAATTAATGAATTCTATTTAACAAGTAAAGGTTTGATTTGTTCTACAGTTAATACTCTTCCATACGAAACAACTTTTTCATCCACAACTAATCCAGGCGTACGCAAGATTCCATACGACGCAATACCTTCCATGTCTTTAACTTTCACAAACTCAGCTTCAATGCCTAATTCTTTAGCAGCTAAACGAGCATTCTGTTCCAAATTAACACAATTCGCACATCCTGATCCTAATACTTTAATAATCATATTTTTTCTCCTTTATTTTAAAGTAAATACATCCCAAATGAATTAAACAATACTCCAATAATCATAATTCCAACCACGACGATAGATACAAATACAATTAATAATTTATTTTTAATAACCTTTTTTAACATAACAATACTTGGAAGAGATAATGCAGTTACTGCCATCATGAATGCTAGAGCTGTCCCAATCCCCACACCTTTTGAAACAAGTGCTTCCGCAATCGGTAGTGTTCCAAATATATCCGCATACATTGGCACTCCAACTAAGGTAGCCAATGGTACAGAATACCATTTATCATTCCCTAATAATGCGGTGATAAAACTTTCTGGAATAACATTATGAATTAAAGCCCCTATTCCTACACCAATCAAGACATATAACCATACTTTATAAATTATTTCTTTAACAGATTCAGTTGAAATACGAATTCGATCTTTTATCGATAAGACTTCCAACTCCATTTCAGGCATACTCGATTTACGAAACACAAAATCCGCAACCTGATCCTCCATTTTAAATTTAGAAATAATCGTTCCACTCACAACAGCTAAGATAACCCCCACCGCAACATACGCAAACGCAATCTTCCAATTAAAGATACTTGCAAGTAAGATCACAGAAGCTAAATCGACTAAAGGAGATGAAATTAGAAAAGAAAATGTAACACCAATGGGTAAACCAGCTGATGTAAAACCTATGAATAAAGGAATTGAAGAACATGAACAGAAAGGTGTAATTGTCCCAAGTAATGCGCCTAATATATTTGCGCTAATTCCTTTGTATCTACCTAATATCTTACGTGTTCTTTCAGGTGGGAAAAAACTTTGAATGTAGGAAACCCCAAATATTAAAACGGAAAGTAAGATAAATATCTTAACTGTGTCATATAGAAAGAAATGTAAACTAGCTCCAAGTTGACTCTGAATATCCAAGCCTATCCCACTAACAACCCATCTCATTAAATCACTTAACCACGTCATTTTTAAGAATACATCATTTAAGAAACTAAATACTTGCATAATACCTCCAAATATAGATAAATATCAATATAATGATTATAGTCCCGTAAAATACCCCTGTCAATTGATATATTGATAATTATCTATATATTTATAGAACAACATTTTTTATCAGAATTTGTGGAATCCATATCCTCTAACTTTAAGCCAGATAAATCATTGATTAATAAATTATAAAAATTAGAATTCACTTTATAACGTACCCAAGTACCATCCTTACGCGATACAACTAAACCACATTGTGTTAACTTCTTCATGTGAAATGATAGGGTTGGTTGTGTAATTTTGTAATCATCTAAAATGTCACACGCACATAACTCGTCTTTAGAATATAACTTCTTAATGATAGACAAACGGATTGGATCTGCAATTGCCTTTAATATTTCTACTGTGTTGTATTCCATAAAGCCTCCAGTGTATAATTCTATATATAGATTAATATCTATATTATGCTTTAGGAATGAGATTAAAGTCAAGTTAAGGAGCATATTATGAAAATAATCCCAAAAATCAGATGTTGCGATGAAAAAAGTGATTGTTGTAAGGAAAAAAAGAGTATAGATATCCAATTCTTATATCTTGACTTAAATGTATGTGAAAGATGCCAAGGATCTGATAAGAATCTTGATATCTCTATACAGTTATTACAACCTGTACTAAATGAACTTGGATATTTTTTGAATGTTAATAAACTGAATATCAATACAGAAGAACTTGCGATAAAACATCATTTTGTCAGTTCACCCACACTAAGAATTAATGGCATTGATATACAAGAAGATGTACAAGAAGATAATTGTAAGAGTTGTGGGGACTTGTGTGGCGATTCAATGGATTGTCGTGTTTTTACTTACCAAAATAAACAATATCATGAACCACCGATTGGAATGATTATAGATCATATCCTTCAATCAATTTATGTACCACAAATTAAAAAGGAACCACGACTTTATCAGGTTCCAGAGAATTTATTAAAGTTTTATCGTGCCAAATAAACCCTGTTTCTTTAACAAGCCAATTAAATTGCTTAAGAATACGAAACTTTGTGTCATTTTATCGCTTGTCCCAAAATTTAATATATAATGTAAATCATTTTCTTGGTCATAGAAACAATGTGTGGAAAGAATTCCGATATGGCCCATTAATCTCGGAAAATTCCGCATTAAGAAAAAGAATTCTTCAAATCGTATCTGCATCATACCCATCCCATAATGTATTCCAGGTCTAAAGACTCCTTGCCACTGTTTCATAAGTTCTATTGATTTATTTGAAATAATCTTGCCTGAATATAATGCTTTTTGAAATAAGACTAAATCGTATGGAGTTGACACTATCCCACCATCTGCTTGGTCACAATTCAAACTCTTAAAATCTTTAATATCAACTTTCCCAAAATAAATATGTTCTGGACATAATCGTTTTTCGCTTGGATAGTTATAAATCATGGATTGCGTATTCATCATATTTAATGGTTTAAATATTTCTTCATCCAACAAAACATGAAACTCTTTGTGTTTGATTTTCTCAACACACATAAGAACTAACATAAATGCAGTATCACCATACGAAAACTTCTCCCCTTTTCTGCCCACAGGTCGAAGGTTCTCTTTACTATACTTTAAGATTGAATTTCTATCCCATAATTGATTAGGATACTTCAAAACTAAATCCGTAAATTTATTCCCTTGTTTATCCTTTCCTTCAAAGAAATCCTTTGCGCCACTTCGATGTGTTAAACAATCTTTGATTGTAATCTCATTGGGATTAGATATAAACAATCCATCTAATAAATGAGTATCTAAATATTTTGTGATAGGATCATCTAAACTTAATAAGCCTTCTTCCATCAGTTTTAAAACATAGGTAGTGGAAATGAGTTTTCCTACACTCGCAATATGAAATAACTTATCTTTACTCCCTTGTGGATATTCGATGTTAATATTCTTAGTATCAGAATAGACATACACTTGAAAAGGATAGATCCCTTGTTTGGCTTCTGTTTTATTCAGTAATTTTTGAATTTCTTGGTTCATATTATCCTCTTTGTTTAATTTTTAAACTCAATACATTCTTAGGACAAACTTGTTCACATTCTGAACAATTAATACAATCTAAAGATTGAATGGAACCCTTCTTTAACTCAGTCATCACATCAATACTCATAGGACATGCTTTATTGCACTTTGAACATGAAATACACTTTTCAGGTTCTGATACTATTTTTAATTGTGGTAGATTAAACTTATCTCCAATCATTGTCCCAGCTACTAGAAATGGTGACATCCAGCATATACTATGACAAGCACCACGTTTACCAATAAATAGAGTTAAACCAATGAGAGATAATAAGACAGCATAGTATGTTATATACTTCATTGGTTCATCCACTGAAATAATATTTTCTGTTAAATAAAACAAATTAAATGTAGGATATCTCTTGGATAGAATAAATCCCAGAATTAATACACTAAACCAAAGTGTAAAGATACTATATCGTATAATTCTTAACATCTTAACATTCACATTCCTTGAATTTATTTTCTCAGAATAATCTGCTATAGCAGAAACAGGACAGATATAAGAACACCAAGTACGTCTAAAGAAAATCGCAGTTAAAAGTAAACAAACAAATAATATTACACTCGCACTGAAGAATCCTTCAAACGCACCAGACACACTGACATAGGGTGAGAAATAATTCAATGTGATTGGAAATAGTATTAAACTAAATAATGCGAGTATTCTACGTATTTTGATTCTTTTCATGGAGTTTTGCCTCTAATTGATTAATTGTTTCAGATGCCCATTCACAATAGGCATTATTTGTTTTTATTCCTAAATCTATGACAGATAAAACATTGGAATGATTGTCATAAGGATCATCGATTGTCTCTAATTCATGTTTAAACATATGCAATATTTGAAGTTCTTGTTGGTGTTGAATTCGGAACTCTTTGATGTGATTAATCATAATACTTGGATGGACCAAACCTCCAAAATATCGTTTTAATAGGATTTCTAATCGCATCGTTTCTGTATCAGGTTTGATTTCTAACCATTTTTTAAGATGTTCAAATCCTAATTCAGTAATTTGATAGAGTTGTTTACCACGATCTGTTTCGTTTGAAAGTGTTTGAATATATTTTTTTTCGATTAATTGTTTAAGTTCTGGATAGATTTGTCCATAAGATTCATTCCAGAAAAATTTGAATCGTATATCAATGATCTTCTTAATGTCATATCCACTAAGAGGTTGTTCTGTGAGTAAACCAAGTATGACGTATTGAGTTTTTCGTGCCATATTATAAGATTGATTTAACCCAATCAATCGCTTTTTTCTTTGACTCTTCAGGATATTTATTCACTTCCATTAAACCAAGTGTACTCACAAGTGTGTTGTGTTTATTTATAACTTGTTTAGCTCTCTCTTCGGCTAGATCCGCACCGCCTAAATGGGTATAGAAATACGCTATTTTCTTATTAACCATTCTCTTATCTTCTAAAAAAGAACGAATAGGTGGTGCATAGGTTCCAGCCCAAATCGGTGAACCTATGATAAAAAAGTCATAGTCATTTAAATCGGTTTGAATGGGTTCAATTTTAGGTACAATCTTCATAACAACTTGACCCCCACCCCAAACATATTTCGCAAATCCTTTTGATTTCATTTCGTTGACTGGTTTAATACTAAGCACATCAAAATGATATGTATCTCCTATTGTTTTCGCAATCAATTCGGTATTCCCTTCATATGAATAATACACTACAAGTGTTTTCATATTATCTCCTTAATATATCTATTAGATATATAATATCATTCATATCATTATTGTCAAATAAAAAAGCACTATGTGCTTTTTTGTCCTATATCTTTACGATAGAAACATTGATTAGCGTCTATTTTACTTATTTCTTTATACACTTCTTCTCGTGCCTTATCTAATGTATCCGCAAGATGTGTGACACAACATACACGACCACCTGTATTGATAAATTGATTGTTTAGAAGACTTGTGCCCATATGATAAATCGTAGAATTGACTTTATCTAGATTATAAATAGGTTCAGGTTGAGTTAATTGGCCTGGGTATCCATTACTAGCGAGAACGACAGTTAATGCGTATCTTGGATCGACTTCTATCTCGATTGGTTCATCATTTAATACAGAGAATACGATTTGATCCAGTGGAGTTTTGATTCGAGGTAAAATAACTTCTGTTTCAGGATCACCGAATCGACAATTAAATTCAATTGTCTTAACTCCAGTCGAAGTAGACATAAAACCACCATAAAGTATTCCTGTAAATGGAGTATTCTCGATAACCATTGCGTTTGCGATGGGTTTCATCACTTTTTCCATGGCTTCTTGGATAATTTCGTTAGAAATTGAATCAACTGGAGAATACGCTCCCATACCACCGGTATTAGGTCCTTTATCATTATCATAAGCACGTTTATGGTCTTTTGCGATGGGTAATGGAATGACACGTTCTCCTTTCACAAAAGCCATTAAACTAAATTCTTCTCCTTCTAAATATTCTTCTATAACTGTTGCGCAATGATCAGTTCTATTCGAATAAATTGATTCGATTGCGTGTAAAGCATCTTCATTATTCATTGCGACAGTTACACCTTTACCAGCCATAAGACCATCTGCTTTTATCACGATTGGAGCGGGATGAGAACTTAAATAATCCAATGCCTCTTGATAGGTAAACACTGTTTTATGACGAGCAGTTGGAATATCATACTTGTTCATGATATTTTTCGCAAAGGATTTACTGGATTCAAGTTGAGCCGCTTTTTGAGTTGGTCCAAAGATACAAACTCCTTTAGCTTGCATAACATCCACAATTCCTTGTGATAAAGGTGTTTCAGGTCCCACAAAGACACAATCGATTTGATTCTCTAATACGAAATCTGATAATAAATCAAATTGGTTCATTTTAATATCAATAATCGTAGCGCAATTTAACATTCCAGGATTTCCTGGCGCAACATATACCTTTTCAACCGTAGGACTTTGACTAAACGCATGTGCTATCGCGTGTTCTCGTCCACCAGAACCTATGACTAATATTTTGCGTTTCATTAGTGTTTAAAATGCCTTTCACCCGTAAAGATCATCGAAATACCACATTGATTACATGCGTCAATCGACTCTTGGTCCTTAATTGATCCACCGGGTTGAATAATACAGGTAATTCCATACTTCGCTGCTAGTTTTACCGTATCATCCATCGGGAAGAACGCATCACTCGCAAGAACTGCACCTTTTGCCTTATCTCCTGCTTGTTTAAGCGCTATTTCAGCAGATCCGATTCGATTCATTTGACCTGCCCCAATCCCTAATGTTTGCCCATCTTTTACAATCACGATCGCATTCGATTTAACATGCTTAACAACCTTCTCACCAAATAAGGCATCTTGAGTTTGTGATGAGTTCACTGTATGGGTTGTGACTATCTTCCAATTCTCAACTTTAGATGTGATTGAATCTACATCTTGAACAAGTAATCCTCCGCTAATACGTTTAAACGTTTCTTTATATGGCTTCACTTCTTTTTCTACAAGCTTCAATAGACGAATATTTTTCTTCTTCGATAAATGATCTAATGCATCTTGTGTAAAGGAAGGCGCAATTATAATTTCTAAGAAAATATCCGATAATTCTTTCGCAATCGTTAGATCGAGTTCTCGATTAAAGGCGACGATACCACCAAAAATACTCGTCTTATCTGATTCATACGCTTTTACCCAAGCATCATAAAGATTATTTGCACAACCAACTCCACACGGATTCATATGTTTTAACGCAACACAACACGGTTCTTCAAATTCAGATAGAATCTCAAGTGCAGCTGCCCCATCTTGAATATTGTTATAGGTTAGTTCTTTCCCATGAAGTTGAACACATGACGCAATGGAATTTTCTTCAAAGAATGCGCTTGAATAGAAACGTGCTTTTTGATGAGGATTTTCACCATAACGTAATTCTTGTTTTAATTCAAACGTTTCAGTTAATCGTTCTGGACATTCTTCTTGCACAAAATGTGTAAGATATTGCGCAATTAACGCATCATACGCTGCAGTTAAACGAAATACTTTAGCCGCCATTTTTTGTCGATACTCTAGAGTTGTCTCATTGGATTCATTTAAACAATTTATTAAACTTGGATAATCAGAAGGATCACATATAACCGTCACATCTTGATGATTCTTGGCTGCACTTCTTAACATAGAAGGTCCACCAATATCAATATTCTCAATCGCTTCTTCAAAACTACAATCTTCTTTCATGATGGTTTGTTTAAAGGGATATAGGTTCACAATCACGAAATCAATAGATTGTATATCCGCTTTCTCAACCTGATGAACATGTTCTGGATTATTTCTTTGATATAATAATCCCCCATGAATTTTAGGATGAAGTGTCTTAACCCTTCCATCTAACATTTCTTCAAACCCAGTTACTTCTTCAATCCCAATCACAGGTAACCCTGATTTCTGTAAACTTAGTTTTGTGCCACCTGTAGAAATAAGCTCTATATTATGTTGGACTAAACAGTGTGCGAGTTCAACCAATCCTGTTTTATCACTAACGCTAAGTAATGCTCGTCTTTTCATTTTGAATCCTCCAATAGTTCTTTTAATACAGCTGGATAGAAATGATGTTCAAGTTTATGTAGTTTAATTTCAATTTCATCTCGAGATTCATTCTCTCCGATCACAAATTCCATTTGTTTGATAATTTGTCCAGTATCCATTCCTTCATCCACATAATGAACTGTAATCCCTAATCTTCGATCTTTATTCGCAAGCGCTTGACCTAATGCGTCTTTCCCTCGATATTTGGGTAATAAAGAAGGATGAATATTTATTATTCGATTCTTATAATTAGATAATAAAGTTTCTCCAATAATTCGCATATACCCTGCACAGACAATCACATCACATTTCCAATTATTTAATTGATTAAGCATTGATTCTTCCATTTCAACTTTTGAATTGAAGTCTTTTCTTAAACAAAGATAGACTGGAATATGATGATTCTTAGCTCTTTCAATCACATAAGCATTTTCTTTATCCACAATACAACCCACACAATTCACATTCAGTTTTTTGGATTCAATGGATTGAATGATCGCCTCAAAATTAGAACCATTCCCTGACGCAAATACGACAATATTTTTTATTCCCATTGAAGTACACCTGTGTTAGTGACTTCCCCTATGACACTCGCTTTTTCACCACATTCTTTAAGAATTTCAAGTGCTTGACTAACATCATCAGGACGCACAATAAGAATCATACCGATTCCCATATTAAAGACATGATACATTTCATCTTCTTCAATATTACCTAAATCACTAAGATATTTGAAAATACTTGGGACTTCCCATGAACCTTTTTTGAGTTTTAAACCTTGATTTGATTGTATACAACGGGGCATATTTTCATAGAAACCACCCCCTGTAATATGTGCGATTCCAGATACTTGAATTTGATCCAATACTTTTAGAACACTCTTAACATAGATTCGAGTTGGTTCTAACAAGACATCCCCTAATGTTTTATCTTCAAAGGTTTGTCTCAAGGAAATATCATGATCCTTAAATAAAATCTTACGCACTAAACTAAATCCATTGGAATGAATTCCACTACTTGCTAAACCAATTACCACATCCTTCTCTTGAACATGACTGGTTTGAATCATCTTAGATTTCTCAACAACCCCTACTGTAAATCCTGCAATATCATATTCACCCACATGATACATATCTGGCATTTCAGCTGTTTCTCCACCAACAAGTGCACAACCAGCGAGTTCACAACCATCCGCAACCCCTTTTACGATGTCTTCAATCACTGCAGGTTCATTCTTACCTACCGCAAGATAATCAAGAAAGAATAAAGGTTGGGCGCCTTGTGCTAACACATCATTAACACACATGGCTACCACATCTATCCCAATCGTATCGTGCTTATTCATTTCAAAGGCTAGTTTAAGTTTCGTCCCAACTCCATCTGTCCCACTCACAAGAACAGGTTCTTTCATAGAATAGGATGACAAATCAAAACACCCTCCAAATGAACCAATATTGGACATCATCCCAAGATTTCGTGTACGTTCTGTATGTTTCTTAATTCTCTCAACCGATTCATAGCCTGATTCTAAACTAACGCCTGCATTTTTATAGTGTTGACTCATGATTTCTCCTAGAATTTACCATCTTTATTGGCATTGGTTATTTCACCATAAAGGTGTGTTGGATATTTATTACTAAAACAAGCTAAACATAAATCTCTTTGATTTAACGCTTTCTTTAGTCCTTCAATGGATAAGAATGCGAGTGAATCAGCCCCAATAATTTGACGAACTTGTTCAGTATTATTAAATGCACTTATGAGTTCTTCATAGGTAGATGTATCGACCCCGTAGAAACATGGCGCGATTATTTGTGGAGACGCAATACGCATATGAACTTCTTTCGCTCCCATATCCTTTAACATCGCCACAATCTGTTTGGATGTCGTACCACGTACAATGGAATCATCGATTAAAATAACACGTTTGCCAGATACGATGGAGCGTACAGGAGATAACTTCATCTTAACGCCTTTTTCTCGAAGAACCTGTGAAGGTTCTATAAACGTTCTTCCTGAATATCGATTCTTTATCAATCCCATTTCATACGGAATATGACTCTCTTCCGCGTATCCACTTGCGGCAGATAAGGATGAATCTGGAACCCCTATAACGATATCCGCTTCTATAGGTGCTTCTTGAGCTAAGATTCTTCCACATTCTTTACGGGATCGATGAACATTTAATCCCAATAAGTCACTATCCGGACGTGAGAAATAGATATACTCCATTGCACATATTTTTTCTTCTGTATCCAGTGAATAGAAGGTACTTTCCATCCCTTTCTCAGAAAATGTCACAATCTCACCAGGTAATATATCACGATAAAATTCTGCCCCAATCGCATCAAATGCACAGGTTTCTGAACTGATCACATACCCTTGATCCAACTTTCCTATGGATAATGGTCTTAGTCCATGTTTATCCCGCATTGCGTATAACTTATCTTTTGTGAGAATCAGAAACGCAAAGGCACCTTCTAAATAGATGAGTGATTCTTTAATCGCATCAATACGATTGAGTCTTCCATTCTTCTTAAGCAAATGTGCCAAAATTTCACTATCCGATGAACTTTGGAAGATACTTCCACTATTCTCTAAATTACGTTTTAATTGTTCAGAATTCACAATATTACCGTTATGACATAAGGCAAAATCACCTGCACCATGACGAAATAAGAATGGTTGAACATTTAATATCCCACCACCACCCGTTGTGGAATAACGCACATGTCCTATTGCGTGTTGACCTAATAGTTTCTTAAGTAAATTTTCACTAAATACACTTCGTACACTTCCTTCATTCTTGAGTCCGATTAAATGATTTGAATCCGATGTGACAATACCACATCCTTCTTGACCTCTGTGTTGAAGCGCATGAAGACCATAGTAACTAAGGTTTGCGGCATTCTCAACGTTATAAACCCCAAATACCCCACATTCTTCATGTAACTCACGATCATAGATTAGACTAATTTCTTGCATAAGATCCCTCATTTCGATAGACGTGCTAATATCTCCTGATATGCATCTTCCACGTTTCCTAAATCACGTCTGAATCGATCCTTATCCAATTTCTTCTGAGTTAATGTATCCCATAAACGACAGGTATCCGGACTGATTTCATCAGCTAACACAATAGTTCCATCCAGTTTACGTCCAAATTCGATTTTGAAGTCAACTAAGGTAATATCTATATTTTTGAATAAATCGATTAATAATGTATTTATTTTTAATGTTAAATCTTTGATTTCTTTCAAATCAGATTCACTCACTACATTTAGTGCTAACGCATGATCCTCATTGATTAATGGATCACCTAATTCATCATTTTTAAAACATAATTCATAGATAGGTTTTGGCGCAACAGTACCTTCTTTAATATCTAAACGTTTTGCCATAGAACCCGCAATGATATTACGTACGATGACTTCTAATGGAATAATACTTACTTTATGACAGAGTTGATCACGATCATTGAGTGTTTCAATATAATGTGTTGGAATATTATTTTTAAGGAGATGATTAAAGATAATGGTAGAAATCGCATTATTGAGTTCACCTTTATGATTAATTTGCGCTTTCTTTACCCCATTAAAGGCAGTCGCATCATCTTTATAATGAATGATAATCTTATCATTCTCTTCACATGTATAAAGTTGTTTAGCCTTACCCTCATAAATCATATTTAGTTTGTTCATTTTGACCCTCTTCTGAAGTAATTTACTCCATTTTCAAACAATTTCATTTCAACCATATCCGGTATATTCTTATAACAACCATCCACAATTCTTTCTGTATGACCCATCTTACCTAAGATTCTTCCACATGGAGAGATAAGCCCTTCAATCGCATAACTTGAACCATTCACGTTTACCAATGGATCCATACTCGCTATTCCATCTTCATTCACATATTGAAACGCAATTTGACCTTTTTCAACACAAGATTGATATAAATCATGACTCATGACTAATCGTCCTTCTCCATGACTGAGTGGAACTTGACTTACTTGTCCTAAGCCATCTTTTAGCCAAGGAGATCCGTCTGTACTTTGTCTAACTCTTGCCATAGTAGAAATATGACGATGAATTGTATTATGGGCTAATGTCGCATCTGATTCATTTAATTCTCTAATCTCCCCATAAGGTAGATAGCCTGTTTTTATAAGAGCCTGAAATCCATTGCATATCCCAATAATTAAGCCATCACGCTCTAATAATCGTTTTACTGCATTCTTAACATCTTCATTATTTAGAATATTGACAATAAACTTAGCACTTCCATCCGGTTCATCTCCTCCAGAGAATCCACCTGGAAGAGCTAAGATATGAGATTGATCTAATCGATGGCAGAAATCATGAATCGATTCTTTCAATGCGTTCGCATCTAAATTACGAATTAAACTAATGTGAGGTTGTGCACCCGCTTTTTCAAATGCACGAGCTGTATCAACTTCACAATTCGTACCTGGGAATACTGGAATCACAACGTGTACTTCTTTAACACTTGGATGTGCGTAAGGAATATGTCCAATGGATGTTGTTATGGTATCTATAGATAGTGATTGATTATGACCTTTAATTGGATATAAGAACTCGAGTCCACTGATATAAGCTGTTTTCGCATGGCCATATTCAATTGATATACCATTAAACATAAATCCTTGATGTGTTACATCCCCTAAATAGTCAAACTCATTTAAGTTTGTATCTGGAGAAACTTCTAACAATATAGAGCCACACATATCTTCCATAAGATTATGATTAGTTTGGATATTTAAGCCTAAATTATTACCAAAAGACATTTCACAAAGTGTTGAAACAAGAGAATTCTTAACCACATTTGCGCTTATAATTTTCTTATTTTGGATGAGTTTTTCTACTTTATAATAATTCGATTTAATCGATTCTAAATCGAATAATCCATTATCACTTCTTTTTGCATATACAAGATAAATCTTATTTCCAACACTCTTCGTCTCATTCGATAAAACTTTATCTACTTCAGAATATGAACACGCAAAACTAATAAATGTATCTAATACATCTTTTTCATTAAAGGATCCACTCATACTATCCTTACCACCAATAGCAGGTCGATTGAAACAAGATTGTACAGACTGTGCTCCAAGTAATGTTTGAATGACATTTCCCCACTTCTTAGGATCTTGGTATAATTTCGCAAAATATTCTTGGAAAGAAAAGTAAATATTTTCGATTTGTCCACCAACACAAATCGTCTTCGCAATACTTTCAAGGACAGATGCTTGTGCACTTAAGAATGGATTAATCTCACTAAGTGTTGGATTAAATCCATAACTCAAGATACTAACTGTTGATGTATTTCCTTTTTCCATCGCAATTTTTTGAACACTTGCGATCGATGGAGTCAACTGGTATTTACCTCCTAAAGGATATAGAACAGTCGTTGCCCCAATACTCCCATCAAATTGTTCAATCAATCCTTTTTGACTTGTTACATTCAAACTATTTAAATGTTGAAGAAGGGATAATTCGTTAAATTCTATCGACTTATTTTTTAGTATTGGTTTTTGAACAAGTATTGATTTAACTTTTTGTCTAACTCCGTTTGTATTAATCAAATTACGATCAAGATCTACAACAACTTGGTCATTATACTTCATGCATAAGCGATTGTTATCTGTAATACGAGCCACAATACTTGCCTCAATATTTTCAGATTTTGCGTACTCCATGAATAATTCGCAATCCTTTGGATCAACGACAACCGCCATTTTTTCTTGACTTTCACTAATCGCGATTTCTGTTGGATTTAAGCCCTCATATTTAAGTGGTACTTTATCTAACCAGATCTCACATCCATCTGCTAATTCACCAATCGCAACACATACTCCACCCGCCCCAAAGTCATTAGACTTTTTGATTAGTTTTGTGACATTCGGATTTCTAAATAATCGTTGAAGTTTTCGTTCTTCTGGCGCATTTCCCTTTTGAACTTCACTTCCACTTTGTTTAAGACTTGAGTTGGAATGTATCTTAGATGAACCGGTTGCGCCACCTATCCCATCTCTTCCAGTTCTTCCACCTAATAGAATGACAGTATCATTTACTTCAGGTTTTAAACGTTTAACATATTCTTTTTTAACTGCACCAACTACAGCCCCACACTCAAGGTGCTTTGCAACATACGAAGGATGATAAATCTCTTTTACATAACTGGTACATACACCAATTTGATTCCCATATGACGCATTCCCTTGTGTTGCCTTTGAAGCGATTATTCGTTGCGGGAGCTTATTCTCAAGGGTTGAATCAAAGGATTCTTTCACATTCCCACAACCACTGATACGCATGGCTTGATAGACATAACTTCTTCCACTAAGTGGATCTCGTATAGCACCTCCAATACAGGTTGATGCCCCTCCAAAAGGTTCGATTTCAGTAGGATGATTGTGTGTCTCATTTTTAAACATGAGTAACCATTCTTCTTTGCCTTGATCTGTATTCACATCAATCACTACACTGCACGCATTGATTTCATCACTGATTTCCACTCTAGGATCTTTACGATAACGTCCGAACATCGTCGCTAATTCCATTAATGTGATTGCTTTGTGTTCACGATTCAGTTGTTTACGCATTTCATAAAATTGGTTTAATGTCTCTTTTATGACATAGGAATATGGACTTTCTTCTATCTCAATATCAGTAATCTCTGTTTCAAATGTTGTATGTCGACAATGATCACTCCAATACGTATCCAACACCTTAAACTCGGTATAACTTAGATCTCTTTTCTCATGTATCTTGAAGTAGTCCTGAATGAGTTTTAAGTCATCCATGGTCATTGCGGCACTTTCCTTTTTTAGAAATGCTTGAAGATCATAATCAGTCCATCCACAGAAATCATTTATCTTGGGTTCTTTTTGTATGTCTATTAGATTTATTTCTTTATCTAATTCTTTAACTCTCATTTCAACCGGATTAATCCAAAATTTAATAAATCGACTTTCTTCATCTTTACTTAAAACTCGATTAAATAAAACGACTTGGAACGATTTAACACTTGGATTTGATTCAAAATTCAAACATTTCAAACATTGTACAGCACTATCCGATCGTTGATCATACTGTCCAGGAAGTGGTTCACGCGCAATAATTGTCCCATTCACTTTTGGGAGTGTTTCAAATACGTTATCAACCATAGGTTCACTGAAAACATACTTAATCGCCTTATCGATATCATTACTACTAATATCACTTACGGTATATCCATTAAGAACACGAATATCACAATCAATTTGTAAAAGATTGTGACATTGTGCTTTAAGATCAATCGAGTCTTGCGCAAACCCATTCCGTTTTTCGGTATAGACTATTAAGTTCATCGTTTAATTCTCCATTCTTGTGCAATTTCATTGACCTGTTCAATTGTGTTACTTGTAAATGTGATATGTCCTATTTTTCGATTATCACGATATTCTTTTTTACCATATAAATGGACATGAACTGATTGATTTGAATTCATTTTTAACTTGCTCATTACTTGATTAAAGTCTTGACCTAATATGTTTTGCATAAGACTTACTTGGTATGTTTTTGGCTCTACCTTTGAGCATCCTGTAATGGCATAAATATGACTATCAAATTGACTAATATCACATGAATCAATCGTTCCATGACCTGAATTATGAGGTCGAGGTGCTAGTTCATTAAAATAAAGTTGATTGTCTTTCACAAAAAACTCAACGGCTAAAATACCTTTATAGTTAAAGGTTTCAATTATCTTCTTTGTATATTCTATTGCGGTTTCTTTTAAATCCTTTGAAATTTGAGCAGGATAAAGACTAGTGTGTAGAACCCCATTAATATGCTTATTTTCAAATGGTTCATATGCAACTATTCCATCTTTATATCCACATGCGATAACACTTAATTCTGTATCGAATAAACATAATTCTTCCGCAATATACTCGTGTGGAAAATCTAAATCAATAAATATAAGATCTTCTTTTCGTTTTACACTGATTTGACCTTTACCATCATAACCAAAGCGACGAGTCTTTATAATGATGGGATAGTTCAAAGATAGATTATTTAATTCATCCAGTGTTGAAAAAGGTTCAAACTTAATCGTAGGAATGCCTAAATATTGAATTGTACTTTTTTCTAATAAACGATCTTGAGAAACTCTAAGGCAATCATAGCCTTGTGGAACTTGGCCTAATTGACTGACTTTCATAAGTTGATCGACATCGATATTCTCAAATTCATAGGTTATCACATCTGATTGCTGAGCTAAATCTGTTAATGCGATCTCATCTGAATACGATGCACAGATAAAGTGGTGAGCTAAATGAGCACAGGGACAATCCATATCTGGATCAAGTACTGCGACTTTATAGCCTTGTCTAATCAGGGAGTAAGCCATCATTTTACCGAGTTGGCCTCCACCGATAATTCCAATGGTAGCGGGAGGGGTTATTCTTAACATGGAAACTCACTTTCACGAACTTGTTTAGCGAGTTTTCCTGCATAATCATCAAGTTTTTTTGCGATGAATTCATCATGGATGCTTAGGATTCTTAATGCCCCTAATACCGCATTCTTTGCGCCAGGAACACCAATTGCGGTAGTAAGAACGGGAATACCAGCTGGCATTTGGACTATGGATAATAAACTATCCATTCCATTTAATGATTGGCTCTTAACAGGCACACCTATAACAGGGAGTGTTGTGAGAGAGGCAATCATACCTGGAAGATGAGCTGCACCTCCAGCTGCCGCAATTATGACTTGAACACCTCTGTCCCTTGCGTTCTTAGCGTACTCATACATATCTTCTGGCGTTCGGTGTGCACTCACAACTTTTTTCTCATAACAAATCTCAAATTCATCTAAAATCAATAAAGCATCTTTTAATGTCTCATAGTCTGAGATTGATCCCATCACCACTGAGACTTGAATAGGTGTATCCATGTTTTTCTCCTTAAATAAATAAAAGACACTGGTAACAGTGTCTCTAGAAAAAACAAAAATAGCTAAAAAGCCTATTGTTGTTTTGTAGTCCTGTTAAAGGTAACAGGGTAGAGACTTGCGAACCATCTTATCGCGATTATACAAAACGATTGAGTTGTGTTTGAATGATAAATCATTCTTATAAAGTGGATTTTTTTAACCATCCTCTTTATATCTGTCTATTCTACACTAAGCTCTATTAATTTAAAAGCAATGAAAGGAATGTAAATAATGAAAGTTTATGAAATAAAAAAGAGTCACATAAACTACTTGTGACCCTCTGTTGGAACGATACAAATAAACTTTAATATAGTATTAGATTTGTTTTGGAATTGATGTAACTCATTGGATGGAACATACGCATACGATCCAGCTTTAATTTCATTCTCAACTCCATTCAAGAATAGAGTTCCTTCTCCTTCGATAATATAATTTATATGAGGCCAAGGATGTTGGTGACGTGGAGTAAAACCATTTGGTTCTAACTCAAATACACGCATAACGTGATTATCCCAACCTTCTTTTTCTCCAACTAATACTCTCATTTTTGCCTTATCCGCAAGTGGATTATTTACAACTTTATTTTCTAATTCTTCTACATGTCCGAGTGGCATAGGTTTACCTCTTTTTTAATAGTCAAATAGTATCATATTCTAATCTAATTTGAGTAATAAATACTCATAAATCAAATTTTATCTATTAATCAAACTTTTAAGTTATACTCAAATTAATACTATGAACAAAATAATAAAACCATTTATCGAACAAGGCACAATCACAAAAAAGAACTATTTTGAAGGATGGTATTTTAAACAAGTAAATCAAGAACTCGATAAAACGATTAGTTTCATTTTTGGTTATAGTACGAATCCAAAAAATCCCCATAGCTTCATTCAAGTTATAAAAACACATCCTTTACAAACAACTTATATCTCTTTTCCACTTGAATCATTTAAGTCTGTTAGAGATGGATATCAGATTGAGAAAAGTTTCTTTTCTTTAAATAAACTAGAAATACATATTGAAGATGATTCGATTCAGTGTCACGGATTATTAAACTTTTCAAATCAACTTGAGTTATCAAGTCATAATCCATATATGCCTAACATTATGGGACCTTTTACCTATATTCCCAATATGGAATGTAATCATGGAGTTGTGAGTATGTCACATAGTGTAAATGGAAATCTTAAAATTAATGATGAAGTTTGGAACTTTAAACAGGATAAAGGTTATATTGAAAAAGATTGGGGTACTTCGTTCCCTAAACGATATATCTGGATTCAAGGAAATCATTTTAGTGATAATACTACATCATTTATGTTAAGTATTGCCCATATTCCATTCTTAGGATTTAGTTTTGAAGGATTAATAGCACAACTAAATACAAGCAAAAGATCATATCGCTTCGCGACGTATACTGGATCCTATAAATCTAAGTTAATTAAAAACAATCATGGTTTCACTTTAATCATCAAACGTGGATTCTATCGACTCATTGTGGATGTGATTATGGACGATCGAATCGATCTAGTATCTCCTAAAAATGGACTTATGCAAAATACAATCAAAGAAGGATTAGGGGGGAATGTAAAACTATCACTCTATCACTTTAATCATTTGATTTTAGAAGATACCTCCACAAACTGTGGTATTGAAATAGAAGGATATTAAAAAAGCGCAGAGCGCTTAATTTTCAATAGATAATGACCTAGCATGAATTTCTTCAAGTTCTTTATTTCCTAAGACTATTTCACTTATAAATGCGATTCCTAGAATCCCAAAAATATTCAATCCAAAACGAATAAGTGTAAAATTCAAACCCATTGAGGAAGCCTCAAATATTAATAACGGTATTTTTGTGGTGGACCAAGCACCAATTAAAATAAGTACATTCCTAAATGAACTACCTTTTTTTAATAGTGTTAACGCAACTGGAAATGCGGCATATAAAGGCCCAGCAGCAGCAGACCCTAAAAAGAACGCAAGTAGAATACCCATTATTCCACTATCTTTTCCCATCATCTTAACCATCGTTTCTCGTTTAACCCAGACATCAAGTAACCCTAATAATATAAATACAGGAGGTAGTACTTGAATCATCTCCAATAAACTTGAACTTGTTTTTTGAGTGCTCATGTTAAATAGAGATTCATTTATAAAATATAAGGCACCATATCCTAAAATAAGAATAAAAAATAAACGATAACGCTTTAAGTTCTTCATTTTAAAAATACTCCTAACATAAAGGCCACAAATAATGAGAATACAAACGCAAGTGAATTTCTTAGGACTGCGGCTTTCTTACCAAAAAACTTAATTTCAAGTGGAATTGTCACAATCCCAACCATCATTAGTGTCGAGATAAATGCGCCAATTTGCATATAACCTGCCCCATTATTTAATAGAGCAGACGCAAGTGGGAAAGCAATGAATCCTGGAATGAGTGTAATTGAACCTATAATAGACGCAATTAATACACCATTCCAACCAGATTCTTGTCCAATTAACTTTGATATTTGGTTAGCGTTTAAAATACTTAATACAAATCCAATGATCAATAAAATACTTAAAAATTGCGGAAGAATATTCTCAAATGATTTCCATGCTTTTTTTAGAGCTAGGATTGTCTTATCTTTTGATTTATAAAAAGATACACCTAGTGCTAGTGCAGTGATAATATAGATTGTACTATCCATAATGATGTCCTTTTCCATGCGATCCACATCCATGACATTCATGGCCAACTAATTCGATATTGAGTTCATGTGCTAAGTATGAATTTAGCGCTTCTACTACGCTCTTATTTTCCGCATTGATTGTTTTAATACCTAATGTTATTAATCGATTATATGCACCTTTACCCATAGAGTTCATAATTAAAACATCAACTCCAAGATCCCTTAAGAATTGTGGTCTTGCCTGATGCACATGTATCTCATCGTGAATATCTTCTTTATTTATTACTTTATTATCCACTATTTCATAAATTCTAAAATCATTACAATGACCAAAGTGATCCGCAACTTTTTCTCCATCTAGTCCTATTGCGATTTTCATATTAACTTCTCCCTTTTCATTTAAATAACTACTTATATCATCTTCCAAGTTAAATGATACAATTCCACCGTCTATCTCGAGTACTTTCCCTAATACAAGTGCTTCCGCGATTTTTAATCGGGCACTGGCATAGATTCTTTGAACGGTAGTTCGACTCACATTCATGGTTTGTGCACAATTCTCTTGACTTAATCGTTCATAATCACATTTTCGTATCACATCAAACTCATCCATTGTAAGAGTTATAGTTTCATCATTTTGAATTTTCTCTGGAATGAATCGACAACAAACTGGTTTTTCTCTAATACTTCTCTCTTTGATTGGTCTTGGCATATACCCTCATTATGAACATATGTTCATAACTATTATATTCTTTTCTTTAAATTTTGCAAGAAAAAACCAAATGGTATCGTGCAAGGAGTATCATTTGGTTTCTTTTTTATATCAACTATGAATTAACGTTTTAGTGCAGCACTTTCGCCTGCGATACGTCCGAATACTGTGATATCAGCTAATGCATTACCACCTAAACGGTTAGATCCATGAATACCACCAGTTACTTCACCCGCTGCATATAAACCTGGGATGATTGCGCCAGTCGCATCTAAAACCTGAGTATATTCATTGATTTCGACACCACCCATCGTATGGTGAACTGTCGGAACACGTGCACCTGCATAATATGGAGGAGTATCAATCTTCTTATCAAATAATGTTCTTCCAAATGCATCAGGTTTTCCAGAATCTACAGCAGCGTTGAATTCTTCAACTGCTTTAACAAGATTAGCAGGATCTACACCGATTTGTTCAGCAAGTTCTTCTAATGTATCACCTTTAAATGCACGACCTTGAGCAATTAAGTCATCAATCGTTTCATTAAAGTTATTCTTTGTTTCTTTTGTAGGATAATTCTTCGCATCCAATACAACCCACATCATTGTATCTTCTTGTTCAAACAATGCCTTTGTCATAACATCACGACGTTGACCTTCATCCACAAATCGATTACCGGACTTATTAACGAAGATACGGTTTTCAACACCTTGTTCGATATTACCACTTAAGCTGCCCGTTACTGGATCTCCCATTGGTAATAATTGAATGTTGGATAAACCAATTAAATTAGCTCCAACTGCCTCAGCCATTGCTAGACCATCACCGGTTGCGCCAGGATGATTCGTAGTCTTAGCATTCGCAAGTGAAGGCCAAGTTTCATTGTATTTCTCTAACATTTCTTGATTAGCAGAGAAACCACCTGTCGCAAGAATAACACCATTGTTCGCATGAAGGATTACATCCCCTTCAAGAGATTCAGCTTTAACGCCTGTTACACGTCCTTCTTCAAAAACAAGTTCTAATGCTTCAGTATCAAGTAAAACTTCAATTCCTTCATTACTATCAATGTAATTTTGGTAGGTACTAATAAAACCAGTTCCAAGTGGAGTAGTTGGTTTATGAGCTCTTGGCCACATACCGCCTAATACAGTGAAAACTTGATCTTTAAATGTCATACCTAATTCTTCTAACCATTGAACTGCAGAATATGCATTTTCAACTAAAGTACGAATTAAAACAGGATTTCCTAATTTATCTCCGCCTTCGTAAGTTTGAGTATAGTGTTTTTCAACAGAATCCTCAATTCCTTGAGCACCTTGACGAACAGGGTCAACCGCATTCATCGCACCACCAGAAAGAATTGTATTACCACCTAAACGAGACATTTTTTCAACAACAATAACAGTCGCACCATTTTGATGAGCAGAAACAGCTGCAGCTAAGCCAGCTCCACCGCCCCCAATAATAACAACATCTGCAGTATATTCTTTAGTTTCGCCTTTAACAGCTTCTTTATCATTCTTAACGAGTAATTTATCAATATCAGCACCAGCTTGTTTTAGTGCTTCAGTAACACCATTAATGATCGCTTTACTTGAAACAGTTGCGCCAGAAATTGTATCAACCGCTAAACTTTGATTTTCAACAATCGCTATTGGAATACGTTCAATCGCCGCATCAGAAATGCTTGGACTTTCCATGTGTTTTAAAATATTAACTTCTAAGATTTCAGACTCACTAACCACAACTTCAACTGTAAGATCACCATTATGACCTGCAACAGTTGCCTCATATGTACCTGCTTTATATGAAACAGCACTGTCTGAGGATTGGCAACCAAACAATGTCATTACTAATAAAAGGCTTAGCATAACTGAAAGCAATTTTTTCGTAAAACTTCTTTTCATTTCCCTCATTATTCCTCTCTCTTTAAATGAGCTATCCCGAATTTAAAACTAAATCTAAACGTTTGATTTCTTATTTACTTAAATGTTTTTCTAGAAAAAATTTGATTCATATTTCATTAAAATATCACCTTGAGAATATTTTAACGAACTAGTTCACTGAACGGACTCATTATAATATATGAATAAATAGAGAGTCAATAGAGTTTGTTAATATATTATCAAGCATTTTTCACAAGTGAAATTATGTTATACTAGAATCATTCATTATGACTCAAGAAAAACAAACAAATCGGCAAATTCAAGCCCAACAAACTAAAGATAAAGTCTATCAAGTCGCTATTCACTTATTTGAAACAAAGGGCTTTGAAAATATTACAGTAGATGAAATATGTAAGGTTGCGAATGTATCAACTGGAACTTTTTATAATGTGTTTAAAACAAAATATGAAATTCTAGATCGTATCTTTGAATTAGCAGATATTTATTTTACTGAACAAGTACAGGAGAAGCTCATTGGACTGGGTTATCAAGAATCAATTCTACTATTTTTCGATTATTACGCTGATTATTCGCTTGAGCGTGGTTTAACTTTTACTAAGCAATTATATGGAGTTCAAAATAATCTCTTTGCGAAAGATAATAGACCAATGTTGCTTGTATTGAGAAATGTAATTCAAATGGCTCTTGATAAAAATGAACTTAAATCAGATTTAAGTTCAGATGAGATGGTTCAATTCTTATTTGTATGTGTAAGAGGCATTGTCTATGATTGGTGTCTTAGAGATGGAAGATTTGATTTAAAGAATAGAATACATGAATATGTAAATCGATTAATACAAACATTATAAAACCCTAGTTGCCTAGGGTTTTATGTTTATTGGTTTCTTCCAAATTGTTTGTTTTGTCTTAATGATTCATTACGATATTGAGGATCTTGAGTTAGATCACAATCAACTGGAGATTTACCATCTTGATATGCTTCAAACGTTGCTAAATGATTTTCAGATGCCTTTTGTAAGTTAGTGAAGACTCTTTCTACATTGGCTGGTAAATCTTGATCCAAATACTTATCATATAATGCGATATTATTCTTCTCTGCATCAACTCCAATCGCATAGGCTTCTTCAAGTGAATCAGGCACAACCGCAAACTTACTTCCTTCATCACTTGGTACATCTAATCCATACACTTCGAATAATCGTGTCAATGCTCTGATATGCATTGTTTCTGCTCTAACGAGACTCGTGAATGGAGTTTGTGCACCAAATTCATCAATGATTGCTTGGTATTCAGCACGTGCTTTATACTCATCATTAATCAATACTGTGAACATTGATTCTAAATCATCTAATTCTTCAGCACTTACAGCTTCAACCTGAATGGTATTCTGTCTTACTTGATTGGAAGTTTGATTACCATATTTTGCGTCGACTGACATGAAGGTTGAACCGATAAGTAATCCTCCAACACTTAAACTAATTAATCCTTTTACTAATGTTTTGTTCATTTATTTTCTCCTAAAGCATTTGCTTTACAAACCCATCTTAGAAGAAAAATGTCACAGAAATGTGTCTAAACTAATCTATTTCTGTGACAAGTTATTCAAACTCTATATTAATTTATAATTCAATGCACTATACGTACGATATCCACCAGATAGATTGTATAAGTTTGTAAACCCATAGCTTTTCAGAATCATAATCGCTAAATAAGCTCTTAATCCAACAAAACAATTTACGACAATCGGATTATCTCTCGGTACATTGATTTCACTTATTCTTTGACGTAATTCATCAACTTCAATATTTATAGAGCCAAAGATCGAACCATCCGCAAACTCTTCGGGTGTACGAACATCTAAGAAGAACGCATTTTGTTTAATAAATTCTTCAATTTGACTTGGATACACTACTTTATAATGACCATCAATAATATTCTCTGCTATATAACCAAGTATATTTACCGGATCTTTCGCAGAAGAGAATGGTGGTGCATAGGCTAACTCAAGATCACTTAATTCAGTAACTTTTAGTTTTGATTTAATAGCTGTCGCAATGACATCAATACGTTTCTCAGTTCCCTCTTCACCAACAGCCTGTGCACCAAGTATTTCTAGTGTTTCAGGATGGTAGAGTAGCTTTAGAGAAATATTTGTCGCATTTGGATAATAAGACGCATGATTGTTTCGATGAGCATGGATGGCTTGATAAGGTATTTTCTTCATTTCCAACATACGTTGATTATTACCTGTAGCTGATACAGTAAGATTAAATACTTTGAGAACAGATGTTCCTAATGAACCTTTGTATTCTACATCTTTCCCATTAATAATATCCGCTACTAAACGTGCTTGACGATTGGCTGGCCAAGCGAGAGCGATTGCGGTATCTCCCTTAGTCACAAAATCCTTTACTTGAATCGCATCACCTAAAGCATAGAATCCATCCACAACCTCTTGTGTCTGTGCATCAAGAACTTGTAACTTAGATGTTGTGACAATATGACCTCGTGGCCCAACCAATACATCTGCTTTTTTCGCCAATGTATTTTCAGGCACTACTCCAATCGATAAGATAATTAAATCTGTATCAATCACTTTCCCACTTTCGAGATGAATTTTCTTTCCTTCTTCACTGAATTTAAGTAGTCCATCACCTAAGACAAGATTTACACCCTGTTCATTTAATTCTTGATGAACGAGTTGCGCCATTTCAAAATCAAGAGGCGCTAACACTTGAGGCATCTTTTCTACAATCGTAACTTTAATTCCTCTTTCAGTTAAATTTTCAGCCATCTCAACTCCGATAAAACCACCCCCTACTACTACCGCTGTTTTTGGGTGAGTTGTTTCTATCGCATTGTATATGGCATCTGTATCCGCTATATTACGTAGAACATACAGATTTTTCGATTCTTTAAGTCCTTCAATCGGTGGCTGAATTGGTTTCGCCCCTGGTGAAAGAATTAATACATCATACGATTCTTCATATATTTCATTGGTTAGTACTTTACGAACAGTAACTTTCTTATCTTTTCGATTAATATCAACAATTTCTGAGAAATTACGAATGTCTAGGTTAAAACGTTCTGACATCCCTTCAACCGTTTGAACCAACAAATCTTCACGATCTGTAATCACATTCCCAATATAGTATGGTAATCCACAGTTCGCAAAACTAATATACTCGTCACGTTCAAACATAATGATTTGATCATGTTCGTTTAAACGTCTGAGTCGAGCAGCGGCTGTTGCGCCACCCGCAACACCCCCAATAATAACGATTTTCTTCATACTATTTAACTAACCCATATTTCCAAGAACCGACACCGCCAATGTTATAAACATTGGTATAACCAACACGTTTTAAATAAGCTGTCGCATCAGAAGCACGTCCTCCACTAAGACAAATCACAAAAATAGTTTGGTCTTTCTTTGGTAGTGCTGATTGAAAGCGATTTGGTAGTGTATCTAATGGAATATTGACACTTCCTTTTACATGACCTTCTCTATACTCTTCTTTTGTACGAACATCAATGAGTTTGATGCTTGAATCGTTTTGAAGTTGTTCATATGCCTTATCTTGACTTAAATGATTTGATTGAAAAAAATTGAACATAATAGACCCTTTCCTAGTTCGTTTGACTTAAACTTTCATATTCTGTTTCATAAACCTGTATAAATTCGAGTAATCTCTCAATTTTAGAGAAATTGATAAATCGACTTTCTCTAAGAATTTCACGATTCTCAGACCACACTATAATCGTTGGGACTGTAAAAACTTGATGTTGACCAGCAATTTCAGGATATTTCTCCGCATCAACCGCCACATAACGAACACCATAATTCTCAAGCAAATCTTTCAATCGTGGTTCAATCGCATGGCAAACTCCACAGCTTTCAGTCTGAAATAACATCACAAACGGTTTTTGTGTAGACTTAAAGCTATGTAGCTGATTGATCGGATTAGATATTTGAACTCTATGACTCATACAGCCTCCTTTATACAATGTCTTGAAACATTACGAGTCTATTATAAGGGGACACTTCTTGAATTACAATAGAATTGACTAAAAAAAGAGTTTATTCAACTCTTTCTCGATTATTATAGTTCACCCATTAATTTACGAGCTTGTTCAAGTATCTTTTGACCATTCATGGATCCATACGATACCATATCCATCGGTTCTACCGGACATGTTTTAATCGCATCTTGATACTTCTTTAACATATGACGAACTTGAGGCGCAACCAATACTACATCCGCATCCGTTGATTTACTAACAACCGTACTTGTATCATACGCATCACACGTATAATCAAATCCACCCGCTTTAATCGCATCTCTAACCTTTAACACCAACAAACTACTCGACATCCCAGCTCCACAAAATAGCACAATTTTCTTCATAGAATTTTCTCCATTATGCTTATTCTAACGATTAATTGTGTGTATTACAACACATTTTAAAGTGCTCTTTTTATTTCTTCAAACGAATCCAGTAATTTCATGTCACTTGATAAGATTTCGAAATCTAGCATTGAATTTTGAATCATTCTTTCTGCATTTCTTGTCTTAGGAAGAGGTAATACATTTTTATCTAGACAGTATTTTATACATAATTGTGCGACACTTACATTATATTTTGTAGCGATTGATTCAAGTTCTTGATTGCCAAATACACTTCCAGTTCCAAGTGGTGAATATGCCTCCACTAATATATTGTGACTTCGGCAGAACTCAACAATCTCATTTTGAGTATAACCTACAGAGAAGCGTATTTGATTGATCATTGGAACAATCTCACAGTTATCTATGATTGCTTGTAAATCATGTATATCAAAATTACTTACACCAATGGATTTGATCTTACCTTGTTTGTAAAGATCTTCCATCGCTTTCCAAGCCTGAATATTTTCTTGTGTACATGATTCCCCACGTTTATCCCATGGCCATGGCGCATGGATCAAATAACTATCCATATAATCTAAACCCAATTCTTTTAGTTGAAATTCAAAAGCTTGTATGGTTTGATCATACCCAAGTGCTGGCGCTCTTAATTTACTAACTACAAATAACTCATTTCGATTAACACCTGAGTCATGAATAGCTCTCCCTACAGCTTCTTCATTATGATAGGACTTAGCCGTATCAATATGTCGATAACCAACTCGAATCGCATCAAGAGTTGCTTGATACGCTTCTTCATTTGAAATTTGCCATGTACCAAACGCAATTTTTGGAATCTTAACTCCATTATACAAAGTATATGTTTCTGTTAAATAGTTCATAAAATCTCCTTTCTTTCATTATAAAACCTAGAGTTAACTCTAGGTCAAGATTTATTTATGATACTTACCCGTGAACTCATTAACTTCAACTTTTATCACAGAAACCTGATTTACCATTTTCTCATCAAATTCAAATTCTCTTTGCGTTTCATGTTTCATGAGTAAACTTAATCCTTTGAGTTTTTCATGATAATCACTTACAATGCTAGCTAAACCATTTCCAATAATGCTCTTAAACCCAAATGAATAATCACATGCCTTCTCCCCTTCAATTAAGCGATGATCACAATCCATTTCGATACAAACATTGGGATTGTTTATAATCGCATCAATTTTACGTCCAACATGTGCACTATGAAAATATAAGCTTAAACGTTGATTAATGTATTCATATCCATAATTTAATGGCACAATATACATTCCCTTATCATCTATTAATCCTAAATGACATATTCTACATTCTTCCACAATAGCTAGTAAATCATTAATGTCTGTTACTTCGCGATCTTTTCGTCTCATATTAACCTTTCAACTTAGTTAAGTCCAACTCAAAGTACTTAGCCCCTTCAATAGGATTATCATAATACGACTCTATATCTTTAAATCCAATTGAAGTATATAAACTAATTGCTGGTTTCATTGTATCAAGTGTATCCAAAAGAATAGAATGATAACCAATATCTAACGCATCCTGTATTATTCGTTGAATAAGTCGTTTACTAATCCCTAAACCACGATATCCATTACGAACAAATAATCGTTTTAATTCAGCTCTAATGTCATCATATCGTCTTAATGCGATACAACCAACAACTTTATCATCAAGGTACGCAATATATAAGCGTCCATCTGGTTCAGAATATTTACCAGGTAGAGATTTTAATTCTTCTTCAAAGTCTTGAAAACATAGATCAATTTCAAGTGAGTTGGCATACTCTCTAAAAAGTTGTCTTATTTCATCAAGTTGATTCATTGCGGAAATTACTTTGATATTCATAGTTCATTTCACTTTCTTATTAGATTTTTTACTTCAATAGTTAAAATAGTACTAAATAAAATCTCGAAAATTATCATCATTCCCGATAAAACATATACTTCATAGTTCATCCCTACATACAATGCGACAAATGGGATAACAATTGACATAATCGCATAAATTCTAGATTGATACAGCCAAGCATAAGGAAGTAAATGTGCACCAAATATCATCGCAATAACCATAACAAGTTTATCCGGAACGGTTGGATATACCCACATCGCAATCAGTAAATATAACATTTGATTAAGTGAAAAAATAATTCCGAGTTGATTTAATGGATTCGACTTATCTGAGAAGTTTACTTTTATAAGTTTAGATACAAAAAACGCCAATGGTACTAATGGGGCGGTTGCGGAAAAAGTTAATAGATTTTTTGTAAGAATGGGTAAGTTTGTCAAATGTATTACAGTAACCAATGACCATATAACTATGGATGAGAGTATGAAATGTAATCCTTTTTTTTGTTTAATCGCACAATCTAATCTTAATTGATCTAAATTCATTTTAAGTCCCCTATATTACAATTATTTAAATTATAACTTAATTTAGAAGAATTGATAAAAATACTTGACTTGGAGTTAACTCAAGGGTTTACAATGTGCTTATCTAGGAGGATTAACAATGGAATATGTAAAATTAGGAAATACAGGTCTTGATGTTTCACGTATCTGTTTAGGTTGTATGGGATTTGGTGATGTATCTACTGGATTTCATCAATGGGTAGTAGATGAGGAAAAAAGTAGAGAAGTTATAAAACACGCATTAGATTTAGGCATTAACTTCTTTGATACAGCGAATGTTTATTCTGCTGGAACAAGTGAAGAGTATTTAGGCCGTGCGTTAAAGGATTTTGCGGATCGTGATAAAGTTGTGATTGCGACAAAGGTTAATTTTAGAATGCATGAAGGTCCTAATGGGGCTGGTTTATCACGAAAAGCGATTATGAGTGAAGTTGAGAAGAGTTTAAAACGACTTCAAACCGATTATATTGACTTGTACATTATTCATCGATGGGATTATAACACTCCAATTGAAGAAACGATGGAAGCTCTTCATGACTTGGTTAAGGCTGGAAAAGTACGTTATATCGGCGCATCCGCAATGTATGCTTGGCAATTTCAAAAAGCTCAATATGTCGCAGAGAAAAATGGATGGACTAAGTTTGTGTCTATGCAAAATCACTATAATTTAATCTATCGTGAAGATGAAAGAGAACTTATTCCTTACTGTATTGAAAGTAAAGTTGCACTAACACCGTATAGTCCTCTTGCGTCGGGTCGATTAACTCGTGCTAAAGCAGAGGGATCTCTTAGATCTGAGACAGATAAAACACAAAAAATGAAGTATGCATCTATGGAAGAAGTTGACCAACCTATTATTGATCGCGTAGGAGAACTTGCCGAGAAGTATGGTGTCTTAAGATCTCATGTCGCATTAGCTTGGTTGTGGAATCGTGCTGCGGTTGTATCTCCTATTATTGGCGCAACAAAATTAAGTCATTTAGATGATGCGGTAGAAGCACTTAAGTTAAAGTTAACCGATGATGATATGAGTTATCTTGAAGAAATGTATCAACCTCATCAATTAGTAGGATTAATTCCTTACTCATATCGATAAAAAGAAAAGATTCAACAGTTTAATGTGTTGAATCTTTTTATTTAATCACAATGACAATCGTTACTTCCTGTTGAAGGACATGAACCACACGTGACACCACGTTTACGATCAAGAACAACTTTTCGAACAGCTAAACCAATAATCACTAC